>ENA-OWPI01004951-OWPI01004951.1-marine-metagenome-genome-assembly--contig:-NODE-4951-length-10385-cov-2.975262_pt1 | contig 10385 bp, 9 predicted proteins | sample MGYA00238138_ERZ651775 | MGnify/ENA primary metagenome ERZ651775 (study PRJEB26906, sample SAMN06265043) | marine metagenome | isolation source: Helgoland LTER site | place: Germany:Helgoland, sampling...
TTCGATAGTCAGGAACTGCTGGTTGCGTTCAATTTCGGTGTACTCGTCAAAATCGGTTGCACGGGAGTAAAAATCGGCTTGTCCACGATAAACGATTGGCTGGGCTCCTAATTCGTGGGTTTCAAAATTTGCACCGAAAGAAAATTTGGTTCCATTGCCCTTATCCATAAAAAACTTCAAGGCTCCGTGCCAGGTTTCTGATGTGTTGTCCCGTCCAGAAGAGTTGTTCAGATAACCATCGGAAAGTGCTCTTCTTATTGCCATGGAATAAGAGAATCCGTCGCTTAGGGGACCCTTGCTCGAGAGGTTGTACTTCTGCGAATCAAAAGTTCCGTAGGAGGCGGAGATTTCGTTGCTTTGCTCCTTGCCCGGGGCCTGTGTCTTGATATTAATCGCTCCTCCGGTCACGGATTTTCCATAATGATATCCTTGAGGACCACGCAAAATCTCCACGCTTTCTATGTCGTATAAAGTGGAACTGTAGGAGGAAACGTCAGCCTGAGGAACGCCATCCACATATAATTGAACGCCGGGTGCACCGAAGAGTTGGGTGTTGGCGATTCCCCGAATGGAAATGATGTCACCATAGGATTGAATGCCGTTGGCATTGATATGCAAATTCGGTGTCAACGATGAGAGATCGACCAAATTGTGAATTTGGCGGTCTTTGATTTGATCCTTTGTAAGAATCGACGATCTTGAAAGATCTAGTTCTGGAACACTCGTTCCCTGGATAGAAATTTCGTTTAGTGTACTAGGATTGGTCTTATTAGCATTACCTTGTCCCGGTAATGACCCTGAGATTAATAAAAGAGATATAGGAATTATGTATAGTTTCATAAAATAAAAGGTGTATACTCTTAACCTTGGGTAATTTCGCAATAAAAAATGTGGATATTTGCAAAATTAATCGAGGGGCTTTTTCTCATAATCACTGCCATTCACCCAACCGGTGCGTGGTGTTTTCTTACCACTCATGTATCGTTCGTAAAAATTATTCCAGTCTCCAACGAATGGGTATTTGTCAAAAAGAAACCCGCGATCAAACATTCTTGGATCTTTTTGTTTCTTCAGTTCGGTTTGAAGTTGTACTCTTAAATTCTTCTCGACTTTGTAGAATTTAGGGTTGCCGGCTAAGTTCACCACACAGTCGGGATCATTAATCAAATCGTATAGTTCTGTTTGTTTTCTTTTACCAAAGCTCATTTGCCAATATTTCGTCTCTCCCTTTCGTCTTTGATCAATGAGAAGACTCTTAATCGGACTACCGTCACAATTTAAATAGCCTGTTTCTGGATTTCCACCCGGCCATCTATCGGTTTCGAAATTTCGAATATAGAGAAAATCTTTTTTTACGATCCCGCGAATCGGATAACCTCGGTTATTGGGCCGACCGACATCATGTCTTTCCTTACCCACTAGGATAAAGTCTCTTTTGGTATTGATTTGCCCGGATTTCGGGGATGAGAAAATGTCAAACAGGCTTGATCCAGTGATGGGTTGCATACCAGATTTTTCTTCAGGTATTCGGGCAGTTTCAAGAAGGGTAGGTGCCAGGTCCGCGAAACTGACATAATCTTCGACGACTCGCCGATTCCCTTCGATGCCTTTTGGCCAACGAATTGCCAGGGGTATGTGATTGGAATGGTTATATGCCTGTCCCTTGCACCGAGGGAAAGGCATGCCATGATCAGAAGTGGCAATCACAATGGTATTTTCTAACATTTTCACTTGATCCAAGGTTTCTAAAATTTGCCCGAGGTGGTTGTCGTAATGTTCCACTTCAATTGCATAGTCGAGCATATCGCTTCTCACGATTTCATTATCCGGCCAAAATTTAGGAACTCTTTCAATATCCGAAAGTTTTTTACCCATTCTTTGTCCAATTCCATTTTCATAGCCTCTGTGCGGTTCGGTTGTGCCAAACCAAAACGCCCAGGGTTTTCCTCTTGGGTTTTCCTTCAGAAAGGAAATGAAATTAGCGGTGTAGTCATTGTTGGAAATTCCTTTACCAGGAGGAATTAGTTTTTCGCGGGAATAGCGTGTTCCAGTTAATAAACGGTCAATACCCCGGGGATTTTTTGCAATTCCTGGACCCCACCCTTTGCCGGTAAAGCCGGTCGAGTATCCATTTTCCGTCAATACTTCCATCCACCCCTTAAATTTAGCGGGGAAGATATTCTGGTGGTTGGCCGCCTCCTCCAATTGCCAGGAATTTCTTCCGGTCAGTATAATGGCCCGGGATGGTGCACATTTTGCGTTGGGCGTATACGCTCGGTTGAACAGAATTCCTTCTCGGGCAACCCGGTCAAAGGCAGGTGTTTTAATCCATTCACATCCGTAGGCACCGGCGTGCCCAAAGCTCCAATCATCTGCAATGGCAAAGAGAATGTTGGGCTTTTCAAACCTGTCTTTTGCAAATAAAGGGAGTGAAAGAAGGAATAGTACAATTGGAATTAATCTCATGGATCTTTACTGGTCATAAATAATGATTTTCAGGGGATCCCTTGATAAATGCGATTGTGTAATTAGGCAAAATAATTATCTGCCAGTCGATCAAATTTAAAGGCTCAAAAAACTCTAAAAACGGGCCGCTAAATTTTCAACAATGGTCGCTCCAATAGTAAGCGAAGCAGTTGCGGCGGGGGAGGGGGCATTGCAAACATTGATGACCCGGCTGTTTTCCTGAATAAGAAAATCATCCACCATTGCCCCATCCGGGCTAACGGCTTGTGCCCGAATTCCCGCGGGAACAGAATGAATGTGCTTGGATTCGATTTCAGGAATTAATCGCTGCAGTGCTTTAACAAAGGCACCCTTGTTGTAGGAACGCCACATTTCTCCCCAACCCATTCTCCAATGCTTCATGGCCATCTTTTGAAAGCCGGGGTAAAATATGGATTCAAGCAGGTCTTTTACATTAAGATCAAATTTTCCATAGGCTTCCCTTCCAAAGGCAAGAACTGCATTTGGGCCACATTCGACAGAACCATCAATCATACGTGTAAAGTGTACGCCAAGGAAGGGGAATTGAGGATCGGGTACTGGATAAATCAGGTTTTTGCAAAGATGCTTTGCGTCTTCAGTAAGCTCATAGTACTCCCCTTTAAAGGGAATGATTTTTGCCGGTGCCCGATTTCCTCCCATTTGGGTAATTCGGTCTGAATGTAAACCGGCACAGTTGATTAAATAAGAGGCATGAATTGATTCGGTTCGGGTGTGAACGATAACTTCATTCGTAGATGATTCAATTCGGCTAACCCCTTCGCCTAGGAGGACTAGACCATTTTTTTCCTGAATGATTTCGCCTAACCGTAGGCACACTTGTTTATAATTTACGATACCACATTCCGGAACATGAATGGCTTGTACACCGGCAGCATGGGGCTCAATTTCAAGGAGTCGTTCGCGGGGAATGATCTCACAATTTACTCCATTTTCTTGCCCTCTTTGGGAAATTTTCTCCATCCGTGGGAGTTCTTCTTCGTTGAGGGCGACAATTACTTTTCCACATAATTCGTGCTCGATATCCTGTTCCCTGCAAAAGACTTCCATCGCTTTTTTGCCTAGTCGACAATTACTGGCTTTGAGAGATCCGGGTTTATAGTAAATACCGGAATGTAAAACACCGGAATTGTGTCCGGTTTGGTGTTTTGCGAGCGAACTTTCTTTCTCTAAGACAACAATTTTCTTACGAGGGTGTTTTTTTAAAATCTGGTAAGCGGTGGCTAATCCCACAATTCCACCGCCAATAATACAGACATCAGTATCCATAACCGATTAATCAATTTCTACTTTGCCGTAGGATCTATCTAAATGAACATACCCTCCGTCGGGGTGAAAAATTTGTCCGGTCGTATGGGCGGAACGATCAGAGGCAAGAAAAACAACGGCATCCGCAATTTCACGATCTGTTGTCATTCGATTCCCAAGTGGAATGTTTTGTTCGATTGAATGCCTGGTTTTGTCAGGATTTTTGAGGGAGTCTAACCACTTCTGATACATTGGCGTCATTACTTCTGCAGGAATAACTGAATTGACCCGTATTCCGCGGTCAGCCAGGTCCAGAGCCCACTCTCGAGTAAGAGCATTCACCGCACCCTTGGAGGCGGCATAACCTGAGGTTCCTCCTTGACCAGTCTCGGCAACTTTGGAGCCGATATTTATGATGCTTCCTTGGTTTTTTTCCAATTCGGCCAAGGCAAAATGGGTCAGGCTAAAAACATGAAGCAGGTTTTTGCGCAGGGATTCGAAAAAGTCGGATGGCTTCGCTTTTAGATCAACGCCATCATTCGTACCGGCATTGTGTATCAAGAAATCAATACGCCCTTTTTTTTGGATTGTTTGCTCAACTGCATTTTGGCAGGCAGCTTCATCCGTTAATTCGGTGGGAATACAGAATACCTGATCTTCTTCCCCAGCAATATCCTGAATGAGTTCATTCGCTACCTGTGGATTACGATCTACGATAGATACAAGAGCTCCTTCGTTTGCAAACGAGCGAACGATTGCAGCACCAATTCCCTTGGCTCCCCCCGTTACGAGAGCGACTTTGCCCTCGAGGTTAAGGTTCATACCGCGGGAACAACTTTCTGTGTTGAACTTCCCAACTGATCAATTCCCAACTCCACAACATCCCCGGCTTTTAGATATACCTGTGGGTCCATTCCCATTCCGACTCCAGGAGGAGTACCCGTGGAAATAATGTCCCCAGGTAGTAGGGTCATAAATTGACTGACATAACTAAGCAGAAAAGGAATTTTGTAGTGCAGGTTCGAAGAGTTACTGGATTGCATCGTTTCTCCATTAACCTTGAGCCACATCTTCAAATTGTTGTGATCTTCTATCTCGTCCTGAGTGACGAGCCATGGCCCGAAAGGGGCAAAGCGGTCGCAACTCTTCCCTTTAACCCATTGCCCACTACGGTCGAGCTGAAATCCTCTTTCACTGTAATCATTGTGAAGTGAAAATCCGGCAATGTGATCGAGTGCATCTTTTTCTTCGACATAACTGGCTCGTTTTCCCACCACAAAGGCGAGTTCTACTTCCCAATCCGTTTTATCACCTCCACGCGGAAGAATTAAATCGTCATCAGGCCCGCAAAATGAACTGGTGGCCTTGAAAAAGAGAACGGGTTCCGGTGGGATTTCCATACCTGATTCTCTGGCATGGTCATCATAGTTTAAACCAATACATACAATTTTACTGGGACGGGCAACCGGGGAGCCATATCGTTCGCCCTCAGGAAATGGCGGCAAATTATCTCCATTTTCTTTTACCCATTCTTTCAATCTTTCCATGCCGTCGGTTTCAAAAAATACTTCATCATAATCCTCACCAAAGGAGGATACATCGACCTCCCGGCCGTCCGGGAGTAAAAGCCCGGGAGATTCTTCTTGTGGTTCACCTTTTCGAATAAGTTTCATGATAAATTTGAGTTTGTTAGCGTAAAGTCATGGTTCCACCATCCACATCATAGGCAGATCCGGTGATGAAGGAGGCTTCCTCTGAGCATAAAAAAGTGGCAAGTGAGGCAATTTCTTCAGGTTCTCCCATCCGTCCAATTGGCTGGTATTTTGAGAGTTCAGTGAATTTTTCCGAACGCTCGTTTTCATCCGGATAATATTTTTCCAAAAAGCCATCTACAAAAGGAGTGTGGACCCGACCCGGGCAGAGGCAATTACAACGAATTCCTTGATCCACATAGTCTTTGGCTACGCTTAGGGTCATCGCTAAGGCGGCACCTTTGCTTGCGGAATAGGCAAATCGTTCTGCGATTCCAAGGCGAGATGCGATGGAGGCTAAATTGAGTATGACTCCACCTCCGTTTTTAACCAGTAATGGAATGACCTTGTTCAGGCAGATAAATAATCCCTTTGTATTTACTTCCATAACCCGGTCAAAATCCTCCTCCGTCGTCGAGGTTGCGGTTCCGACATGAGCGATGCCCGCATTATTAACAAGATGGGTCGGATTACCAAGGGAATCTACAGTTTCTTCCAGTGCCTTGGTAACTGATTGTGCATTGTTAATCTCGCAGGAAACAAAAATTGCAGTTCCCCCCTTTTTTGTGATTTCCTCTGCAGTTTGATTACCGGCAACCTGATCTTTTTCCCAAATGGCAACTCTTGCACCTTCCTTAGCGAAGCGAAGAGCGATTGCCCGTCCAATTCCTTTCCCTGCTCCGGTGATAATCGCCGTCTTGTTTTTTAATTTTGTCATAAACTACCGTCTATAAAGACATTCCTCGCTTCCAGGGCAAGAAATCATCGCGCCCCTGTAAGACTGCTTTCGTTTTTTTCTTTCCGGATGCATACGCGATCACTTCATTCAAAAGCTTTTCACCAAGCGACTCAACACTCTCCGACCCGTCGATAATGGAGCCGGTGTCAAAATCGATGTATTCCTTAAATGAATTTGCGGTTTTGGTATTACTTGAGATTTTGATGACAGGACAAACCGGATTTCCCGTGGGAGTCCCCAAACCGGTTGAGAACAGAATTAAATTGGCACCCGCACCTGCCATTGCAGTGGTTGATTCGACATCATTTCCAGCTGTGCACAAGAGGGAGAGTCCATTTTTATTTACCCATCCTGGGTAATCCAGCACATCGATTATTGGCGATGTTCCTCCTTTTCTTGCCGCACCTGCAGATTTGATTGCATCAGTAATTAAGCCATCTTTAACATTACCGGGCGAAGGATTCATGTGAAAACCTGATCCTGCTTCTTTTACTCTTTCTTCATAATTTCTCATGATTTCAATAAACCGACTTCCGATCTCGCGCGTTTTACAACGATTTACAATTTCCTGCTCTACTCCGCAGAGTTCCGGGAATTCAGAAAGAATTACCTGCCCTCCTAACGCCACGGTCAAGTCAGCCACATGACCAATACATGGGTTGGCAGAAATTCCGGAAAATCCATCGGAAGCACCGCACTCCATTCCCAATCGTAATTTTGATAAAGGCATGGCCACCCGTTCTTGAAGGTTTACTTCGGCCAGTTTCTCAAAAGTTTGACGAATTGCTCTTTCCAACATTTCCCTTTCAGATGGGTACTTTTGCTGTTCGAATACAAGAAAAGGCTTATCAAAATCTGCACATCGCTTTGATATTTCCTCCTCCATAATAGAAACCTGGGCGTGTTGGCATCCCAAACTTAAAACGGTAATCCCGGCGACATTCGGGTTGCATGCATACCCCGCTAGTAATCCACAAAGCTCATGGGAAACATCTCTCGTTTCTCCGCAACCAAGTCCATGGGTAATGAACTTAATGCCATCTACATTTGGGAAAATAGGGGAGGGGCGATTAAGTTCTTCATTTCCCAATGTCACCGATTGGGGAGAATCATTGCGTTGATATGCGGATGCCAAATCTTGTGCGAAACTCTCATATTGAGATCTTTTGTCAAAGCCCAGTGCCTTGGTCATTGAGTTCTTTAAAATCTCAATATTCCCATTTTCGCAAAAGACCATCGGTACGACCAACCAATAATTGGCTGTTCCTACATTCCCGTCCGCTCTTTCGTAGCCAAGAAAGGTTTTATTTTCCCAAATCTTTGTAGAAGGTGGGGGCCAGTCACTTTTTTCTTCAGTTAATTTAAAATCTTCGGATCGGTGCACGAGATTCTCTGTGCTGATTCGTTCGCCCGCCATAATTGGCTTGATCGCCTCTCACACTAACACGCCGTACATAAAGGCCAAATCACCAACAGCAAGGTTTGTCGCGGCAAACTTATGCTTGGCTGGAATTTTTTCACACAAGGTAATCGGCTCTCTGTCGGTAGTTATTTGTTGAGAGGGTGCCAGGTCGCTTAGAGCTACTAGAAGATTGTCCCTTGCTGAAATCTTGAGAGTTGTATTTGTATTTTGCATTAAAAAAACCTGCCCATGACAGGCAGGCTAATTTGTTCTATTAAATAAGAATTAAGACTTCTTTTTCCAGTCTTTGATCGCTCCTTTGGCATTTGAACTCACATCATTACGACCATTTTTGGAAATTGTTTTTCCACTGGGTGAAACAATTACCAAGTAAGGAATACCTCGTACTTCATATTTCTTTTTTAATGCATTTGCTGCATCCGAACCATGGGGCATGGTATACCATTTCATTTTCGAACCTGACATGTAGTCCATATGTGCTTTGGGGCTTCTGTCTGAACTTACAAGTACGACTTCAAAGTCTTTTTTATTGGAATCTCTAAATTCAACCAGTTTAGGAGTAAAACCACGACAAGGAGGGCACCAATGGGCAGAAAAATATAATCCGATTGTTTTTCCGGCCAGTACATCTTTTGAAACTTCTTTTCCCTTGGAGTCAAGTAAGGGACCCTGGAAGAGATCTTCCAGTTCGGGACTTAACTTCTTTTTTGCAGCATAGGAATCGCCTAAAAGAATAGTTGAAAGTAATAAGATGGGGAATAATTTTAATAATTTCATGATCTGTTTTGGTTATAATTTTTATTACATTAGCTTTTTTTTATTTCTGTCGCAATAGGAGAAATATAAAAGTTTTCTTTTTATTGTTGCTCATCTTTTCGGAATTTATTGGATTCTTGCTTTTCCATTATCAAAAAACTTAACAACTTATGAGCTTATCATCTTTAAAACTTCACAATGCAATGTGGCCAGGTCTAGTAGGCAAAGGCGATGACGAAGGGCAAGAACCTCCAATTAGTTTGGAAAAAATGTTGGATTTCTCCGCTGCGGCAGATGTTGATGGCAGAAAGTTTGATGGGATTGATTATTTTCTTTTTCTTCCCCACACCAATCCTGAAGCAAGTGATGACGAATTAAAAAGGATCGCCGACCTCATTGTCAGCAAGGGTTTTGATATCGGTTCCTTGGTCGCACCCGTTTGGCCAGGCACTGTGGGTGATTCCGCGATGGGAACGGATGAACAACAGGAGAAGTTTTTAGACGCAGTCAAGATGGCTTGTCGGATTGCCAAGGTCTTCAACGAGCATGGAGCAAGAAAAGGAGGCGTTATCAGGATCGATTCTGCTGAATTTGGAGTGGAGCAATGGAAGGCAAATCCAGGCAAGGGAACGGCTCGAATTGTCGATACTTTTACCAAGGCTGCGAAAATTGCGGCCGATCATGGTGAACGACTTGCCGCGGAAGGAGAAATTTGTTGGGCAGGCATGCACAGTTGGAAAGATATGCTCGATCTGCTCGAAGGTGTCGGAATGCCTGAAACACTAGGGTTTCAAGCCGATTTAGCCCATACTTATTTATACCTTATGGGGTATAATGCATCTGAGCATGCTCTCTTACAAGAGGGCTACACCGAGGACGAATTTTACGCGGCTTATGAACAAATGACTGATAAGCTCCGTCCATGGACAATTGATTTTCATGTCGCGCAAAACGATGGTGAAGTGCATGGAGCCGGGGATCATGATAAAACCGGTAAGCATTGCCCTGCAGATGACTCCAACGGAAAGCTAGATATTACCAGGTGTTCACAGTATTGGCTTAAGGATTTTCAGGATCGTGGAATCAAACACATCTGCTGGGATGGATGCATGTTCCCCAATTCAACGCTCGAAAATCCTGCGACTTGGAACGCGATTTTAAAAGCCATGATTGGGGTAGTGGGGGCATAAATAACCCTCCCCTTGTTTCGATTTAACTCTGTCTTCTGATTTTTTTGTTGTCATAATGCTGTAAATTATGCGGTATTAAATCTCCTTGCTTCACCCTTTGAAAATAATTGTCCGTACTTTTTCAGTTCTAATTTGTTTATTTGCAAATTTGCTGAACGGTCAATCTGTGGGCGATTCAAATTCTTCAGGTTTATCCCCCTTTGAAAAAGCGGAGCTAAGAAGACTTTTAGATTTAGACTTCCTCGATCTTTCCCGCACTCCCATCCGTGGTGTATTAGGATACGAACAGGAGCATTGGAAAAATCCCGCATCTGTTCATGTAATCCGTCCTGAAGATATTAGCCTGAATGGCCATGTATTGATGGTTGATTCTTTCCGTAATGTTGCGGGTATGCACACAACAAGGGGGGTAGGGTACGATGACTTTGTTACCATGCGTAACTTTAGTGGTTCGGCTACTGAGAAATTTCTCACTATGGTGGATGGAAGAGAAGTTCTTCAGTTGATGGGAGGAACGATCAATTGGACCACAGAAGATGTTCCCCTTGCCATACTTGACAGGGTGGAAATTATTCGTGGTCCAGGTGCTTCCATTTGGGGAACTAATTCGGTCAGTGGTGTGGTCAATGTTGTTACCAAGCATGCTGCAGCAACTCAGGGAAACAATGTTCGCCTTCTTATTGAGGATGACGGCACATTTCTTGGGGAGTATGTCCATGGTGGTCAACTAAGCGAGGATTCCTACTACCGCTTCTGGATCAGAGACCAGGAGT
>ENA-OWPI01004952-OWPI01004952.1-marine-metagenome-genome-assembly--contig:-NODE-4952-length-10382-cov-1.923532_pt1 | contig 10382 bp, 6 predicted proteins | sample MGYA00238138_ERZ651775 | MGnify/ENA primary metagenome ERZ651775 (study PRJEB26906, sample SAMN06265043) | marine metagenome | isolation source: Helgoland LTER site | place: Germany:Helgoland, sampling...
CGGGGACGTGCGACACGGAGACGTGCGCGAAAGCAGCCATCTTCGGGCACCTCGACGTGCTTCAGTTCGCGCGTTCGCGCGGGTGCCCGTGGAGCGAGTTCACGTGTTGTTAAGCCGCGGAGAACGGCCAGCTCGCCTGCCTCGAGTGGTTGCACGAGAACGGCTGCCCGATTTCCGATGAAGCATGCTCCAGTGCCGCCGAAACCGCATCGTGGGAGTGCCTGAAGTTCCTCGTTGATAACAAGTGCCCGGACTGGGAGCAATACGTGAATATAATTCCGGAGTGGGTCAAGCTAAAGCAAAGGGGCTAACTTTTCGCTGGCTTTAATAGTGAATCATTTACCACGACTTCGCCGTCGTTATATTTCAAAGGCTCGGAAGCTACGCGCAAATCATCGATCGTCCCCAAAGCCACACCCCTCAAACATCCTCCCTCTACTGGTACACGGGCGACTCTCTCTACCGTACCCGGCGATTAATCGTCGAGGTAGTAAAAAGCCCCAGCCAGCTTTTGCTCCGCGTCCTTGACCGAGTCCATCTTGTTGATCCTCGGTCGGTAGTTCGTGGGATCGCGCCTGAAGGTGATCTCCAAGTGCTTCAAAAACTTGTTCATGCCCTCCAGCAAACCGCACGGCGCGTGCGCCGTCGCCTCCACCGCGGGCTCGCCGCTGTACACCACCACCCTGTCCGCCAGATAGGTGGCCATGATGAAGTCGTGCTCGACGATGAACGCCGTTTTTTTGCTGTGGATGATGAACCGCTTGATCACCTTGGACGCCCAGATCCTCTGCTCGGAGTCGAGGTACGCGGAAGGCTCGTCGATCAGGTACAGGTCCGCGGGCGCGCCCATGCACAGCGTCAGCGCCACGCGCTGCAACTCGCCGCCGGAGAGGTTCTTCACCTCGTTGTCGAAGAGTTGCTCGATGTTCATCGGCTTGAGCACGTCGGACTGAAACTGCGGGTGCAGGTACGCGTCGCGGATCTTCTTGTGAAGCAAATCGCGGACGGACGATTCAAACTTTGGGGAAATCTTCTGCGGCTTGTACGACACGTTAAACTCGGGCAGGTCGTCCATCTCCTCGTCGTCCGGCTTGATCAAACCCGCGATGAGTCGGATGAACGTCGTCTTCCCCGTGCCGTTCTCGCCGAGCAACACGATAATCTCGGTGTCGGTGAAGTCGCCAGCCTCCACGGTGAGTTTGAAGTCGCCTTGGGTCTTGGTCATGCACGGGTATCCGAACCGAAGAAACTTGGTTTCACCCGCGAGGACGTCATCCGCGATTTCTTGGGTCCTAAACGTCAGCGCGTCGTCGCGGAAGCTGTACACAAAACAAGATGTCAGTCTAATCGCCCGTACGAGAGTTAAAATAAACTTACCGAAGATTCTCCGTAGGTACGAACCCGGCGAGGAAGATGTTGATACCCTCCCTGACGCCGAATGGCATCGTCACCACGCCGTACGCGCCTGGTTTGCCGTACAGGCAGCAGATGAAGTCGGAGAGGTAGTCCAGCACGGAGAGGTCGTGCTCCACCACGATGACGTACTTTTCGATGTGGAGCAAGGAGCGGATGACCCGGCTCGCCTTCAGCCGTTGCTTGACGTCGAGGTACGACGACGGCTCGTCGAACATGTACATGTCCGCGTCTTGCACCGCGACGACGGCGATGGCGAACCGCTGCAGCTCGCCGCCCGATAACTGCCGGACGTCTCGCTCCAGAACGGCGTCCAGGTCCAGTTCCTCGATCAATTCTTCAACCTTGCCGCGGTCGTCCCTGTCCTGTAAGGTTTGTAAAACCTGCCCTTTGACCGCCTTGGGTATGTGATCGACGTACTGGGGCTTGATCAGCGCCTTGATGTCGTCCTCCAGGATCCGCGTGAGGTAGTTTTGGAGTTCGGATCCTCGAAAGTACTGGATGATCTCTTGCCAGTCGGGCGGAGCCGCGAACCGCCCGAGGTTGGGTTTCATCTTGCCCGAGAGGATCTTGAGCGCGGTGGACTTACCGGTGCCGTTGGAGCCGACGAGGCCGAGGACCTGGCCCGAGCGCGGCATCGGTAGCCTGTGCAGCTTGAACGCGTTGGGTCCGTAGCGGTGGGTGGTCTCCTTCTCGAGGTTTTTCGGCAGGTTGATGATCTCTATGGCGCCGAAGGGGCACTTCTTGACGCAGATGCCGCATCCGATGCAGAGGTCCTCGGAAATGTACGCCACCTTCGAGGTACCCGACACCTCGATGCACATCTTGCCAACCTTCACCACCGGGCACGTCTTCTTGCACTCCTGCTTGCACTTCTTCGGCCTGCACCGGTCCGCGGAGACGATGGCGATGCGGGAGAGCGAGTCCCCGGCGTCCTCCGGCGCGTTCTTTCCCTTCTTGCCCATCTTGTCTTTTGTGCTGTCTCTTTCCCACCGAAAGAGCGCGGTGACGACACGCGCGCGGTTAGATACACCCGCGCCGGTCTCCTGTGCGGGAACGGGGCGCGTTAACGTTCCTCAGGAAAAACCCTGGCGGCTCACGCGAATCTGCCGTGATCCGATCATCGATTTGGAGATTATGACTGGATTTCACTTGGTGTGTGTCTCAACTGCCATTAGATTTTCAGTGGTTGTACGGTGAAGCAGTTACGCATTGGAATGTGAAATAGAAATCTCGTTTTGACGACGACGCGAGTTAGATGTTGCCCTCATCAAATCTCATTCGTTCATAAACCGGGGCGGTGGACCCCTCCACCGTGGACATCATGGAGGGAGGCGAAGGCGGCGCCGGATCCGGCGGGGGCATACAGACGTGGAGGCTCGTTCACGTCTGCGTCTTCGCCTTCCTGCTACACCTGAAACCCTCGGAGCCACACATCGGTGCGTCCCAGAGTGCCCAAAGTGCCCACCCGATAGATGAATGAATCCTCGTTGTTCGCACCCGCTGACCTTCCCTTCCCTTCCCCCTCCTCCATCCACCTACACAGTGCCGTATCTCACGGACGTCAAGGGGTTCTCGGGAGATGCCGTCGCCAAAGACATCTTCCCCGTGTCCATCTACGCGTCCCTCTTCTTCTACCTCATCGCGGGACCCGCGTCGAAACGGATGGGACTCAAAACCTTCGTCCTGTGCGGCGCCGCGTGCAGGCTGTGGACGCGGATGATACTGCTGTGGGGGACTTCGCTCGGGGCGATGCGACTCATGCAGGTGGTATACGCCGCGGGGACATCCGCGGATGCCATCCTGATGGCCTACGCGTACGCCATCGTCGGCGGAGAGGAGACGGACGAACGCGGGATCGGGATGAATGTTCATTCCTCGGAGGGGCGTAGGTACCGAACCGTCACCGGAGCTCTGAGCGCTTCGCACCTCGGTTCGTACATGCTCGCCGCGCTCTCCGGCCAAGTCGCGTTCGACTCCGGCGTGAGTTACGAAGCCCTGTTCTACGTATCGTTCGTCTCCGTCGGCGCCGGGTGCGTCGTCGGATGCTTCCTACCGTCGGCGCCCTTCGACAAAGGTCCGGGTCTATCACCGCTACACACCCGGACACATTCCACGCGACCGCCCACTGGACGGACCTTTCGCGACGAGCTCACGCGTTTCACAAAGGCAATCGGGGACACGGTGACGTTAGTGAGCTCGAGGTGCTACGGCAGTGGGGTGATGTGCGTGCTGAGCGGGTGGTGGGTGTTGTCGTCGGCGCCGCCCGCGTTTTTAGAGTGGTACGGCACCAGCCTCTTCGACGCGATCGATCAGACCCACGATGCTAACGGGTACGTGGTGTTCGTGGCGCGGTTCATGATGGCGTGCGCGTCCGTGCTGGGCGGCATGGAGTCCTTCGGGGGTACGCACGCTGCGAATCCGTTGCTATACGCCGGGACCAGCGCGTTCGTTGCCGTGTGCGCGTTTGGTATGAGCGTCAGTGGCGGCGTCGGGGTGGCGGCGACGTTCTATTGCCTCGCGCTGGCGGCGTCGCAGGGTGCGGCGGTGGTGGTGTACTCGCAGGCGGCGCTCGCGATGGACGCTCTGAACGAGGGTGCGCCGAGGGAACGTGGGGAGGGAACGAAGGTTTCCAGCGACGACGCCGAGGGCGGGGCTGGTGAAGTAGTCACCGGCGGAAACATGGGTTCCCCCGATCACGCCTTGCTTTTCGGCGCGAACGGTTTCCTCGGGATCTTCGCGCTCGTGCTGTTGCAGGCGTTCGTGGACGCCGGGCTGAAGGTTGAGATCGAGACGGAGCTGGAGAAGGGGCCCGCGTTTACGATCGGGGAGCCGCTGGAGGAGGAGCACCGCGCCGCGATCGTCGCGGCGATGTCGGCGTGAGCGTCTATGTAATCCGCGTCATCGGACTAAGTTAACTACCGTGATTCACGTCGCTATTCTATTCTATTCTACGCCGTGCGTCACCTCCAGGGCGCAGTACCCGTCCTCGTACCAATCCGCCGCGTTCGTATCGTTGTCCCTCAGGTGCGTCTCGACCACGACGAGGCCCTCTTGTCGCATGTTCGAAACTAAAGCGTCCAGCATCGATCGGTTTCTCACCGCCCCGACCACGCGGCACCTCCCGTCCGGCGACGACATGCGCCTCTTGACCACTCCCGGCAGCGTCCTCGCGTGTACATCCTCGTATAAGAGATCGGAGCCGAAGATAAAATCGAACGTCGCCTCGTCGTCCATCTCGATCCATCCCCGCGAAGTCGGCCCGAGACGCTCTTCATCTCCGTTTGGTTTTTTGACATTTTTGACATTTTCGGCGCCCGCATCCGTCTTCGACTCCCCCCGCTCGGACTCCTCGATCCAGTCCAGCCTTCGCACCGTGGTGGTGGTCGATGTCAACGTCGCGTCGTTGGCGCCCTCGAGTAGTTCGCGGTTCCTGTCGACGGCGACGACGAGGGAGTCCAGCAGCGGATGCTCAAAGTCCGTGAGCGCGACGGATCTCGCGCCGAGTCTCGACGCGAGCAGCCCGCAGAGTCCGACCCCGGCGCCGATCTCCAGGCACCTCTTCCCCTCGCACCAGCCCGGGTTTGCGGCGAGCTCCTCGCTGAGCATGATGGCCGCCCGCCACACCTTCGCGCCGACCCCCGCGCCCAGCGCGATCTCCCTGACGACCACGTCGTGCCCACCCTCGAACGAGAACGAACGCTCGCGCGCCCCCCCGTCCTCGAGCGCCGCGCGACACGCCGCCGCGCACGCCTCGAACGCCTCCCGCATGTTCACGAAGCGCGCATCGTGTGTGTCGCCCTTTGGGACGTCGCGCGCGGCCGCGTCGCACACGTCCGCGGCGTCGGACTCCCTCGCCTCGTCCGCGTACGTCGGGTCGGCGGCCACCTTCTCCGCGGCGAGGCGTGTCTCCATCGCGCGTAACCGCGCCTCGGTCTGCGCCGCGCGCTCCGCCGCGCGCTGTTCGATGACGTCGTCGCCGTAAATCTTTTCCCGTCGAGGCGGCGACAACGCATCTTCAAATTCATCCTCCGCGGGCGGGGCGCTCGGGTCAGGCCTCTCCCCAGGCCCGAACACCGTGCGACGGAACGCCATCCCCGCGAGGTCGAAATCCTCGTCTTTATACCGTCGCCGGGGCGTCTTGCCGTGCGGGCTCTTCGGTGACCGCGGCGAGTCGGTTCGCAGCGTGACGTCGTCGACGTCTACCCCATTCGTCGAAGTCGAAGTCGAGGTCCTTCCCGCCTCGTCAGACTCGCTCCGTCGCAGCGCCTCCGTCATCTCGGCATCCTCCTTGGACCGCGCCAACGCCTCGAGCAGCTGCCGTGTCTCCTCGAGTTCCTCCGGGATGATGGATGGAACCGAGTCGACGCCGGACGCCGTTCCGGATGCCGCTCCGGAAGCCGAAGCGCCGCGGAGAAACGATGGGTCGAGATGCGGCGGCGTCGCGTTGTGTGCCGCGCGGTGAGTGTTGTCCGGGTACACCGGTGAGTAATGCGTTTGCCGCGACGGGGGCGTGGGTGGTTTAGGGTTGGATGATTCGTCCGTCGTCGTCGTCCGCGGTGACGCGTTTGATACCCTGTCGTACCATTCCTGCGCTCGTCGTTCTCCCTCGGCTCGCGCTTTGGACTTGCGGTCGCGTTCGAATTCCTCCTCGCTGGCGCGGAGTGCCTCCGCGAGGGTGAACGCGTCTTCGTCTTCTTCGTCCCACGCGCCGGCTCTGGCGTTCATGGCGACGCCGAAGTCCACCTCGACGTCGCGGCCCGGCCTCCAGTCCTTCGTGGGCGTCGACCTCGCCTCGAACTTCAATCGATCCTCGAGGTGACGCGCGCGGAGTTCGGCCGCCTCGGCAGCCTGCGCGGCGCGTATCGCGGCCTCGCGCGCCGCGCGAACCTCGCTCTTCATGGCTTTCATGCGCTCGGCCTCGCGCTCGCTCGCGCGGAGGGCCTCGAAGAGCTGCGCCTCCTCCTCCTGTGGGGTACACTCGAGTGGGCACGCGTGTCAGCGGTGAAATAATTCACGGGGGCCATGATGCGAGGCGTTGACCGGGGCATCACTGGGCGTGTTCGGGGGCGCGAGGCGGGTCGGACTCACCTCTCGTGATCTCGGGGCACTCATCGCTAGGGCTAGGCTAAGGTGGAGGCGCGCCGCGGCTATCCTCCGCGCCGCGCCCTCCAACTGTGTGCGCGAGCGTCAACTCCGAGAGTTGTGAAACTGAAATGCTTTAACAGTTGGCTTGAGGTAACACTTCGAGCATGAGCGCCGCGTGGTGGGATGCCCCCGTCGCTTCGGTCGTGGTTCGCCCCGAGGCGACCGACGCGGGGGAAACGTCCGCGTCGGGATCCTTCGGATGCGACGTGCGCGACGCCGGCGGCCACCGCAAGCGCGGAGCCCACTCGCCCGGTAGGAGACCAAACCTCATCGCGTCCACCGAGTCTTCTCCGTCCCGCGCGGTCGACGGCGCGGCGTTGCGAACGTTCGTCGCGTCCGCGCCGCGACTCTGCGTCAACATCGGCGCGACGTGGTGCACGCCGTGCGTCAGGTTCCATCCAAAGTTCGCCGACATGAGCGCAGCCTTCCCCGACGTATCGTTCGTCACAGTCGACATCGATGCGCTCGATGACGGGATCCTGGACGAACTCGACGTCGAGACGGTGCCCACGTTTCTGCTGATGAAGAGCGGGAGGGAGGTGACGAGGGTGGTCGGCGTGGCGCACAAGAGGCCGGCGAGGCCCCTCGCGGCGGCCATACGCCGGCACCTCTGCTCATGAGGCGAGAGCGCCACTTAGAGACTAGCTACTAGTTTAGGGAATGTATCAGCGGCGCGGCGAGGACTGAAACGGAACGGATAGACTAACGATACACACACGGACAGGCACACTGAACGACACTAGAGCGATCCCTGCGTCACGTTGTACGCCCCCACGAGCGGCACACCCGGCCCTTCCACCCCCGCGGTCACCGCGGCGCCCGCGACGGCTTCCTGAAAGTCCCGAGCCGCCGCGATGTTTCTAGCGTTTGCGCACAGATCCGTGGACCGTTTCGAATCCGCCTCCCACCGCCGTGACGTCTCGTACACCGTCCGTGGGCTCAACGAGCCGAGCGCGAGGGACGTACCGAACAGCCTGAAGAACGCGCTGAGCTTGTTCTCCAGCACGCGATCGTACATCTTCCGAAACTCCCGGTTGTTCGTCGCGGTGTAAAAATCGAGAAAGCCGGAAAAGTTGGCGAGCGTCTCCGTCTCGCCGCCCGGCATGCGAAACGGCACGGGCGGGATCGCAACCGCCGCCTCCTCCGCCGCGAGCGCCAGCATCCGCTCCTCGCTGAACATCACGAACGCGTTGTCCGTTCGACTCCGGCCTTTACGTCGTTTGACGAGCTCCGGATCGTTGATGGCTTCGTACGCGGCGGCCACCGCGAAGTCGTACTTTTCATCCTCGTCCTTGTCCGGGAGCTTCGCCCACGCGCGCGTCGAGTCCACTAAAGGAATCTCACCCGCGAACGGGTCCTCCAGCTCGCTCCCGCGCGTCTTGTACCCCGCGAGTTTCGTCGGCGGAGGCAGCGGTTCGACGATTTTTCCTCGAGCGGCGGCGTATTCGTTTTCGTCGGCCCACGGAGAAACCTTCGCGCCCTTCGTGGACCTCGCCGTGGTGGTCAGGTATACGTTCTCCGCGCTCTCCACGTCGTCCTCGCACTCGCGTAAGGGTGCGGACCACTCGTGGACGGCTGTGACGCCCGCGTCGCGCGCCGCGTCGATCGCGGCTCTGTGCGACGGGATCCGGGACCATTCGAGTTCCTTTCTGCACGTTAGCGAAGACGCGCCGGTCTCCTGCGCGATGCGCGCGATGTGCTCGGCGGGGGACCCGACTCTGACCACGAGGTCCGCGCCGCGTTCCTGGAGCGCGGCGCGGAGTTCGCGGACGGCTTCGTGGACCAGCCGCTGGAACGCGGGGGTTGTGTTTGACGCCTCTTCCGGATCGAATATGAAGCACGGGACGATGGGGGTGGTGGACGGGAGGAGGGATGCGGCGTGGAGGCCCGGGTGGTCGTGGACGCGGAGGTCGCCGACGCGGATCCAGACGATGTGCGCGCCGGAGGTTGGCGCGGCGGCCGCGACGACGGCCCGGGCGGACGCGTGTGGCATCTTGCGTATCTTCTTTGTGGATAGCTTCCGAAGAGGTGCCGATCGAGCGCCACGAGCGTCGGCCCTTGGCTTTGGCCCGTGCACGCGGACCACGTGGGTCAGCGCGATGGGCCGGCAGCACACGGACAATGCCATGACGCGGTCTGAACCGTCCGTCGAAATCTATGGACGCGCGCCCTGTAGTGAGCGGGCACGGCCGTTCGACTCATCCGACATCTCTTCAGCTCGTCTGAGATCTTTTCGTCGTGGTCTCGAAACATGACATGATGAGGCGAGCCACACTCTCGGCGGCGCGATGACCATCAACATCGTGCCCTCGACGCCTCCAGCGGCGGTATCGGCCTCGGATACCGCCGGAAACGACGCCAAACCGCGCGTGGAGGAGGATGACGAGCCGACCGACACCCTCATCAACCAGGACCGCGGCACGTGGACGCGAGCATCGGCGGGGCTTTTCGATCTTTTGGACGAGGAGATGGAAAGGAGGATCCTCCGCCAGCTGGACCACGAGGACCTGTGCTCGATGGCCCGCACGTGCCGCAGGTTCGCGGAGATCGTCCGACGCGACGATACCCTGTGGAAGGAGGCGTGCCGCCATCGCTTCGACGACTCGTGGCTCGGACGACGAGAGTGGAGCACCGCCGACCTCCACGAACCCGATTCCATGCCGTGGAGATCCAGGTATCGACAAACCGCGCGCACGCTGAACAGGTGGCGCAACGGGACGTGCCTCCACGGAGAACTCGCGTGGCCGCTCGTCCAAGCGCACCATCCAACCGTCGCGCGCGTCGACGAGCTCGACGCCGTGGAACTCAGCGGGAACGTCCTCGCCACCGGAGACGTCTTCGGAGTCGTCAACGTCTGGTCCATCCGCGCCTTTCACGACCCCGTCGCTTTTCCCGACGAGGCTGATGAACCCGAACCAGTCGACGGGCGCTTCCCGAGGTCGCCGCTGATCCACCGCCGCAAGCTCGTCGGACACACCGATTGTGTATCCTCCATCATTCTTCACTGCCGCGAGTGGAATGAAAAACGCGGGCGCATTCTCACCGCCTCGGACGACTGTACCGCTCGCGTGTGGAGCTGCGAGACCGGCGAGTGCCTGCACGTGCTGCGGCACCCGGAGCCGACGCGGCACATCGAGCCCATACACGAGCCGGTGTACCTCGACGGCGCCAGCGCGGGGCTCGGGATGGACCTCGCGGTGAGGAAACGAAGGGGTGAGAGAACGGGGTGCGAACGGGGAGGTCGGCGGTGGATGTCGTGGGAGGACGTGGAGGCTGACGCGGCGGCCCGGGACCACTCGGCGCCCGCGTTCGCGTTCGACTTTCGGCGGATCGTGGTGAAGATTGTCCACGGCGGCGGGCCGTTCGACGAGGAGTGGCCCGCGCAGAGCAACGTGGAGTCGCACTGGTTCTGGGACCTCGGCGACCCTTCCTCCTCAGCTGCCGATTCTTCCTCCTCCTCCGATGATCCAAAGCCGCCGAGCGAGGTGCTGGAGCGGACGTTCGAGCCGTGCTGCCTCAGCGACCTCATCCTCGACGACCGCGTGCTCGCCATGCTCATAGCGTGCGACGGAACCGAGCGGCGGGACGAGGACCCGCGGACCTTCGAGGTTTGCCTCCGCGACATCGACGACGGCGCGATGGTACGCGCCCACTCCTTGCCGCCATTCCCGGGAACGTTCGGAGGCATAACCAAGTTCAGCCTCTGCCGCGCGCCGAGGATCAAGCCGCCGGCGACGGTGGGGGGTGCCGACGGGGGTGCCGAGGGTTTGATGAACACAGCTGTGCAAAACGCGGAGGAACCGCCGCCGCCGCGAGAGAGG
>ENA-OWPI01004954-OWPI01004954.1-marine-metagenome-genome-assembly--contig:-NODE-4954-length-10379-cov-2.515628_pt1 | contig 10379 bp, 7 predicted proteins | sample MGYA00238138_ERZ651775 | MGnify/ENA primary metagenome ERZ651775 (study PRJEB26906, sample SAMN06265043) | marine metagenome | isolation source: Helgoland LTER site | place: Germany:Helgoland, sampling...
ATGTTTTTCATTGTGCGAAAGTAGAAACTAAGAAAGTATTTTTAGTTCTTATTTGAGAAGAATTGCTGTTGTAGTTTTTTTAATAGTGGGTAGTTTCTAACTTTGTATACTAAGAAATAAGAATGGAACAAATATTTTTAGAAGGAGGGACAGCATTTTTAGTGACATTTTTAATGTTTCCGGTCTTTATCAAGTTCTTTAAAAGAAGGAATTTTTTAGATGATCCGGGGGGAAGAAAAATTCATACTGCCCGTACTCCAGCCATGGGAGGGCTTCCTATTTTTATTGGTTTTTGCATTGCTGTTCTGATTTGGGCTCCTTTTGAGGTGTTTAGAGAAACCAAATACGTCCTCAGCGCCCTATCGATTATGTTCATAATTGGCTTCAGAGATGACTTAATAAACCTACGAGCTTTTCAAAAACTCTTCGGTCAAATTGCAGCAGCTTTGATTATCGTTACGGTATGTGACATTCGACTTATGTCTTTATATGGCTTGTTTGGAATTGGTGAGATCCCAATTACTCTAAGTTACATCTTATCAGTTTTTACAATTATTGTTATCACCAATGCCTACAACCTTATTGATGGAATAGATGGGTTAGCGGGTTCGGTTGGTGTGATTGCCTCAGTATTTTTTGGGACTTGGTTCTTTCTAAATGATCAGAACTCCTTTGCGCTCATTTCTTTTGCATTTGCTGGTGGGCTCTTGGCATTCCTAAACTTCAATTGGGCGCCTTCGAAGATATTTATGGGGGATACTGGATCTTTATTAATAGGATTCTTTTTGTCTATCGTCACCATAAAATTCATTGATACTAATTCGATGCTTGAACCCTCTGAATTTGTTTTTGGTGGATCTGTTGGAACGGCCATGGCTGTTTTGATTTTACCATTAGCGGATACTGCACGTGTTTTTGTAAAGCGAGTCGCAAGGGGAAAGTCTCCAATGCATCCTGATAGAACACACTTTCATCATATCCTTTTGAGACTAGGGTGTAACCATGCCCAGTCCACGGGTATTCTCGTTACGGTGAATATTGTATTTGTATTACTTGCCCTTGTTTTGAAGGATTTTTCAGACGCAGTAGTAATTCCAGCACTTCTGGTGACTGTTTTCGCGTTGGGTACTATTCTTGAGCTTATCTTTAAGTCTGCCATTGATAAGCGCAAAGAGGAGCTCAAAGAGCGTAATAGGGCCGAGAGAAATGAAGCCAAAGTCATTTCTATTTCTAAGAATGCGGGTTAATCCCATTCACCTTTCATAAACCTTCTTTTATCCAATTATATCTTATCTTGCGAAAGATTTGTTGAAAATAGCTATGTCTAATAAGATGAAATGGACTTTTGCACTAGTCCTCTTTTTTTGTTCCCTGAATATGATTGGTCAGACCTTACCTGATTTTTCATCTATGAATATTGCTGAGCTTTCTGATACCCAAATAGAGTTACTACTGCAAAGAGCCAGTGCCGCAGGATACTCCGAGAAGGAGTTGCTTCAACTGGCCTCAGAGCAGGGGGTTTCAGTGGATGATATAGCAAAACTGAACTCTCGAATAGGCGTTGTAAAAAGTCAGCGCATGTCAGCGGTTTCACTTTCGCCAATTGGTGATAGCAGGCTAAGACAACCATATCGTGACTCTCTTATAAAGACGAGTGCCTATGAATCGGACGTTTTTGGCTTAGGTGTTTTTAAGAACAGCTCGTTTCTCTCTTTCCAAAATAATGTGAATGTACCTACTCCAGAGGACTACCGCTTAGGCCCTGGTGACGAGGTTTTTATAGATGTTTACGGGCAATCAGAGAGTTATTATCAAGCGGAGGTAAATCCAGATGGAAATCTCTTACTTGAGAATTTAGGCCCAATAAGTGTTTCTGGCCTAACAGTTAAAGAGGCAAAGCTAAAAGTTAGAACTAGACTGACTAAGGCATATACTGGTTTGGGGGGTAATGAGCCTAACACATTTTTATCCCTGTCAATTGGTCAACTCAGAACGATAAGGGCGAGTATAGTAGGTGCAGTAGAAATACCTGGAACCTATAGCATGAGCTCTCTCAGCACAGTTTTTAACGCCCTTTATGTAGCTGGTGGTATCACAGAAAGTGGCACATTAAGAGAGATCAAGGTGTATAGGGATAGCAAGCTAATTACATCAGTTGATGTGTATGATTTTATTGTTAACGGAAACTCTAAGGCGAATATTCTCCTTGAAAACGATGATGTAGTTATTGTGGGGCCATATACAAATCGAGTCATACTCAATGGTGCAATCAAAACTCCAGGTAGGTTCGAAATGAAGCAAGACGAGTCACTCAAGTCACTATTAGAATATTCTGGAGGCTTTTCCGAAAGTGCTTTTACGAAGGCCATTAAGGTCAATCGCATAGTGGATGGTGAAAGAGTAGTCGCGGATGTCAATACCGATCAGTTTGAAGTTTTTATACCGAGGGCAGGTGATATTTTTGAGGTTGGGGAGGTCTTGGATAGATACAAGAACCGGGTTGTGCTGAAGGGCGCAGTTTTTAGACCGGGATACTTTTCGATCACGGACCAAACTACAGTAAAGAGTATAATAGAGAATGGTGAAGGCCTGAGACCAGATGCTTTTTTAGATAGAGCATACATTATCAGGACTACAAAAGATTTCAACACTGAGACGATATCGTTCAACTTAGGAAGGGTTTTAAGCGGAGAAGAAAATGACATTAGTCTTCAAAAGGAAGATGTCTTGGACGTGCTATCTAAGAATGACCTAACAGCGGAGCGCTATGTAGAGATTTCTGGAGAGGTGAATAACACGGGCATTTTTAATTTTTCAGAAGGCATGACCCTTCAGGATATTATATTGTTTGCAGGAGGGTTTAAAGAGTCTGCTACGGGGAAGCGCATTGAAATTACCAGAAGGGTGACAGATGAAAGAGAGAGTAACTTTGACCTCTCAGAAGTCATCGTCAAGGACGCTGATTTGAATTTTCTAAATACCTTGGATGCTGATCCAATTAAACTTCAACCATTTGATCATGTAGTTATCAGAAGAAACCCAAACTTTCATTTACAAGAGTTTGCGAGTATTGAAGGTCAAGTGCTATATCCTGGTCAGTATGCCATCAAGAATCATGGGGAACGAATTTCCGATATCCTTCAACGTGCTGGTGGACTGAATAACTATGCCTTTATTGAAGGCGCGACATTGATTCGAAGGACTGAGTTCTTTGAGGAGGAGACTGACATTGAACAGCAAATTGACGATTTGGTTCAGCTTCAGCAAAGGTTGCAATTGGAGCCGGAGACGCTAACTGAGTCAGAATATTTGCTAATTATGCGGATAGAAGAAAATTTGGAACGCCTTGAAGAGCAGAACAATAGCAATCAATCGCTATCAAATTTTGCAAAACGAGAACGTCTAAAAGAAATCCTTGAAAAGAACTCACTTTTAGGTAATACTTCATTCAAACAAGCAGAGGCCATTGGCATCAAGCTTGATCAAATTTTGGCAAGTCCAGGCTCCGCTGCTGATTTATTAATAGAAGAGGGTGATGTTCTGATCATTCCTAAGAAGACGGAAACCATTCGCTTAAGAGGTAAACTACTGTATCCTACTACTGTAAGATTTGAGGAAGGCAGGTCATTAAAGCATTACATTAATAGCGCTGGCGGATTTGATACCAGAGCGAAGCGTAATGGTACTTATGTTGTTTATGCCAATGGAGAGGTAGCAAGAACTAAGCGGTTTCTTTGGTTCAAATTCTACCCTAAGGCGTCAAGGGGTGCTGAGATAATTGTCCCAGCAAGACCACTAAAAATTCCAATTAGGATTCAAGATGTTGTGGCTGTAACGAGTGGATTAGCTACCCTCGCCCTTATAGTGAATCAGATCTCTAACAGTCGTACTAATTAATCTGCAGTATGAATCAAAAAACAGCTGATACGATTACTTTGAGAGAACTCATAAAAAGGTTAGAGCAGTTCTTAGGGTACCTGTTGAGTAACTGGAAGTCTGTGATCATCGGAAGCATTTTATTCACCTTTTTACTGCTTGCCTATACTTTCCTTAAAGCCCCTACTTACACAGCGAGGACTACCTTTGTTTTGGAAAATGAGGGAGGAGATGGTCTAGGGCAGTTTTCCTCATTAGCCTCTCTGGCGGGCGTAAATGTCGGTGGGCTTTCTGAGTCAGGAGCGCTATTTCAAATAGATAATATACAGGAGTTGTATAAGTCTAGAAGAATGATAGAAAAAACACTCCTTTCTAGCTGCAGTCATTTAGATCATGAATTGCTAATTTATCATTATGCTACTGCCCAGAAATTAATTGAAAAATGGAATAAGCGGTTACGCCCAGAGGATCTTGACTTCACGAAACCGAGAAACCAGTACAGTAGGGTTCAGGATAGTCTCCTAATGGAAATGACTGAGATGATACAGGAAAGTAATCTGTTTGTGAGCAAGCCAAGTAGAAAATTAAGCATACTGGATGTCTCTGTTGTCCATAAAGACGAAACCCTTGCGAAGGAGTTTGATCAAGAGTTAGTAAGAAATGTGAATGAGTTTTACGTAGAAACGAGAACCAAAAAGGCACGTGAAAACTTGAGCTTATTGCAGAATCAGACAGACAGTGTCAAAAAAGTTCTCGACACAAAGGTATTTGAGTTGGCTGAGGCATCACAGATGCTCCCTAATGCTAACCCATTATATGCTACCAATCAGGTGCCCATAAGAAAGCTGAGTATAGATGTCCAAACTAGTGGTGCTGTTTATGCAGAAATGGTTAAAAATTTAGAGGTATCAAAAATTACGCTTCGAAATACTACGCCTCTAATACAAATAATAGACGAACCAATTTTGCCGTTAAAGGATACAACGTGGTCTTTATTAAAAACCATTGTGTTGGGGATAATGATTGGTGGACTATTGATGTTAACTTTTTTGAGCCTCCGTTATTTTTATCAACAAGCGATGCTTGATGATAACGCCAAGTTATAGTTGATAATAGTGCTTGATTGACCTTTTATAAGACATCAGCTTAAAATTAAAAGTTTTGAGGACCTCATCATCTCTAGCGATCATTATAGTAAATTGGAATGGCTACCAATGTTCAAAGAGTTGCCTCCTTTCTCTGAGAGATCTGAAATATCAGAACTATGAGATAATCCTTGTTGATAATGGTTCAGCGGATAAGTCTGGAGATCGATTAAAGGAAGAGTTTCCCGAGGTAAGATTAATTTCTTTAAAGACGAATACAGGCTTTACTGGAGGTAATAACGCTGGTATCGAATATGCCTTAAAGGCTAAAAAAGACTTAATCATGCTATTGAATAATGATACGGTCGTTACTCCAGATTTTGCTGATATTTTAGTGAAGCGCCTTGAGTCAAATGAGAAGGGTGGTGCTGTTCAGCCTAAAATCATGTTCAACAAAGAGCGAAGTATCATTTGGAATGGGGGTACTAAATTTTCGAAAATTTGGTTTACTACTAAAACTATAGGCCTAGGTCAGAAAGATAATGGTCAGCATGACCTTGTCAAAGATGTTCCATGGATCACTGGCTGCTGTTTTTTAGTAAGATCATCTGTAATAAAGGAGGTAGGCACGCTAGACAACCATTACTTCGCATATTATGAAGATGTAGACTGGTCATTTCGAATTAAAAGAGCAGGATATAAGCTGATTTATGAACCGAGTGCGTTGATCTTTCATGAAGTAGGTAAGGCCAATGAAAATATGGAGTCATTTGGTGAAGGAAATCTATCTCCATTTTCACATTATGTGAATATGCGCAATCATATCTTCGTTGTCAGAAAGCATGCCAAGGGGATAGCATGGGCTACTTCATTTTTGTATCAATTTTATAAGCTATTTGGCTATAGCCTATATTTTCTCTTCAGAGGGAGGTTCAAAAAACTGAAGGCATCCATTCGTGGATTTTACCATGGGGTCACCTTCCAGGTTTAGGGAACAAAGTAGTGTATGGTTCTTTATTCTTTCTTAAGTACCTCCAGAGTTCCTTAGTGTTATTTATAAAAGTGCGTTCGGCTTAACTGTATAATTGTTCTGAGTGTCTTTTTGATCGTCTACTAAGAATTATGCTTGACCAATTGAAGAAAGGTTTCATTACAATGGTTTATCTTGTGGGTAGATATAACTTTTAATCTTAAAGTGATGCTGTACTTATCAGTAAGTAGGAACCCCCAAAGTTTAATAGATTGATAGTCCTTTTCTATGCTTTATTGATTGCGTTAAGTGTAGGCCTTATTTATTGTTTACAGCGCATTTTGTTTAGAGGACAAATACACTTTCTCCTCTACTTTCTTTGCGGATTTTTGGCCTTTTATATCACCATTCAGTCTTTGGCTTTTCAATTTTCTGGCTCTCGAGAATTGGTAAGTCTTATCCGGTACCTCAAGGAGGTAATGATCTTTCTGACAGCGTTGTCATGGTTGCTTTATAGGAAAGATATTTACAGGGCTCGGCTAAAGCTAATGATGCCTGACTATCTGTTTATGGCAATCATTGTATACGCCTTTATGTATGTAATACTGCCTATTGGATCTTCTCCCTTTCTGAGTAAGGCCCTCTATTTCAAAAATATACTTATGCTGGGTGCTATGTATTTCTTCGGAAGGGTAATGGTTTTGAAGGAATATCAACTCATTGACCTGCTAAAGCTAATTTTAACGCTGACTGTCATCGCTTTCATATTCAATGTAGCTGAGAAGGTAAGCAACACCCACTTTCAGTCCTTATCAGGCTATGCACTTTGGTTGGAAGAAATTGATAAGAGTATTACCAGTGGTAATTATGGGCTTACCTGGACATTTGAGGCTGAAAGCGGAGCGAAACGCTATGCAGCATTTTTTGCAAATCCATTAGAGCTTGCCTCAGCAATGCTCCTGAGTTTTTCAACGGCCCTCATATTATTCTTGAACAAAAAAGGTCATCTATCTCAGTGGATATATGGTAGTATACTTATACTCTCTGTGGGGTGTCTATTTTTTGCTTATTCAAGGGCGTCTATTGCAGCATTCTTCTTGCTTTTATTTTTCATTGCCATCATACTCGGCTATTATAAGTTTATCCTTTACGGATTAATCTCGGTGCTTGTCTTTGTTATGTTCATTTTTCTCTTTGCTACAGATGACCTACGCTATTTTGTAATTGATAGCCTTAGCCTTGCCGATTCTTCTAGTCTCGGGCATGTGGTTGAATGGATAGAAGGTCTTGAGAGCATTGCTGCAAACCCTCTAGGTCTGGGCTTGGGGACAAGTGGTAATGCCGGAGGAGTGGATGCGGAGTTTAAAGTTGGGGGAGAAAATCAGTTTATTGTCTTTGGTGTGCAGCTTGGAGTGCCTTTTCTACTTCTTTATATAGGGCTTATTATCACGAGTATCTACTATTCAGTTAAGGCCTACAGGGTTGGTGTTAGGTTAGCTGAAAAAGCCGTTCCTTTTATAGCTGCCACATTTAAGTTTGCTTTTTTGCTGCCTTTGATGACCGCTAATGCTGAGGTATATGCTTACGTTGCTTATTTGTCTTGGTGGATGGTTGGCTATAGTGTCCAACTTTATGGAGATGCAAAAGAAAGAACTGCTTTAGGAATGAAGATCAACACCGCTGTAAATTGATTTGCGCATGAGGTTTTAGTCAGGCCAGTGTTTAAAGTTTGAGTTAATCAAATATAAATGAAGAGGAAGAAGGTATTAATTGACACTTTCTGTTTGGTAACTGCGTCAACTGGAATTCGGACCTACACGATCGAACTGTGTAAGTCAATGGATGAGTTTGCTCATATGTCTGGTTTGGATTTTGAACCATCCCTATCATTGGAAAGGGTGTCCAGGAGTACCTTCTTAAAAGGGAAATTGCCAGTATTTAAAAAGATTTTTCACCACGTGTCTTATTTCATTTGGAAGCAAATATGGCTGCCATTGATCATTATCTTCAAAAGAGTTGATGTGGTTATTTGTCCGGATTTTGTGGTCCCCATGTTTTGCACTGCCTCACTCAAACTGGCGGTAGTGCATGATGCTTTTTTCTGGGAACTTCCTACGCACTACAATAAGTTCTGGAGATCTTATTACCTGAAAATGGTTGCGCTTGGGTTATCGAGAAAGGCTAAAGTAGTAACCACATCTCAATATGCTAAACAGAAGTTAAAGGGGTATTTAAAAACAGTTGACATTGAGGTAATATATCAATGCCCAAAGCCTTTGGATAAGGTTTCGACTCCGTCTTCACCTATGGATTTTGACTTCAAAGAGGAAGAGTACATCCTGCATATCGGTTACTTTGATAAGAGAAAGAATCTGCAGCATCTAGTGAAATCATTTGATCGCTTTATTAAAGAGGTTAAAGATGAGAACATCAAGCTGGTCCTTGCCGGAGGACCTGCTACAAGTCCTGATTTAAATGATTATGACAACGTAATTGAATTGGTTGCAGAGTTGAATCTTCAAGCCTGAGTTTGTTTTCTTGGTTTTGTACCTGATGCTCTGTTAAGTGGACTATATAAGAACGCCCTGTTCTATGTATTTCCTTCATATGATGAAGGTTTTGGTATTCCTGTTATTGAGGCCATGAATAGCGACCTGCCTGTAATTGTATCGGATAAGGGAGCACTTCCTGAGGTTGGGAGTGATGCGGTATTGATATTTCAGAATAGTATTCAAGAAGACCTTCAAAAGAAAATGGTATTACTGTATCAGGATGTTAATTTGCGTGAGATTTTAATAGCAAAGGGAAAGCTTCGAGCGAAGGAGTTCAGTAGGTTGAACTTTTTTAATGGCTTTAAAAAGCTCATTTAAATTTTGAAAGGCGTAAAAAAAAGAATTTTAGTACTTACTAGTGCCTCGGATTTATACGGGGCGGGTAAAGTAGTTTTAGAGTCTGTGAAGGCCCTTACTGAAGCAGGGCATTCTGTTGTTTTTGCAGCTTCCAATGATGGACCGCTTTGTAAAGAAGTTTCTGACCTAGGTTGTCAAGTAGAAATAATTCCGCTTGCGGTGATCAGGCGAAAATACTTCAATTTTAAAGGTGTACTGAATAGAATCAATTCCTTTATCCGCTCATGGAGCGCTTTGAATCGAATTGTTTCAACGCATAATATTGATATCGTTTACACTAACACAGCAGGTATTGCAATTGGTGCAATCTACAGTCGAAGACGAGGACTCAAACACTTATGGCATATTCATGAAATCGTTCCTGGGCCACGAATTCTTCTAAAGTTCTATGCGCATCTAATGCGCAAGTATTGTGATGCTGTTTTGGTCGTATCTGAAGCTGCAAGAAAACACTGGATGAGTATTGATTCGAGAATTGAAATTGATCTGCTCTATAATGGATTTGATTTCGAAGTAGTAGATGATAGAGAAGGGTTGAGAGCAGAGCTTAAAGTTTCAAATGAGACTCTTTTAGTGGGTATGATCGCTAGAGTACACTTCTGGAAGGGGCAACAATATTTTTTAGAAATCGCTAGTCATTTAAAATCCGAGATCAAGAATATTAAGTTTGTAATGGTAGGAGATGCTTTTCCTGGTTATGAGTATCTCTATGATGACATAAAAGCTGATATTGAAAAATTGGGCTTGAAAGACGCGGTGATTAACCTCGGCTTTCAGGAGGATGTTCATAGGGTGCTAAGTGGACTCGATGTATTTGTTTTGCCTTCAATTCTTCCTGACCCATTGCCTACAACTGTTCTTGAAGCCATGGCTTCAGAGAAGCCTGTTGTTGCTACAAACCATGGAGGAGCCCCAGAAATGGTGATCGATAACGTAACAGGCCTTTTGGTGCCATGGGATGATGCTGAAATGACAGCTAAGGCTATACTCCCCTTATTGACAAATAGTGATTTAAGAAGAGAAATGGGCATGAATGGGAGACAAAGGGTTTTGAAGGAGTTCTCCATCGGAACATACAAGAGAAATTTATTGAGGCATATCGAAAAACTTTAATAGTGAGAGTTGCAATTTTAGGAACTAGGGGCTATCCCTATGTATACAGCGGATACGAAACTTTGGTCAAGGAATTGGCCGAGAGGCTCGTTGCTAAAGGCATATCTGTCACGGTATATTGCCATAAAAGTTTGTTTACAGATAGGCCAAAGATGAACAATGGAATTGACCTTGTATATATACCCACAGTAGAAACTAAATCGCTAAGTCAGCTCATACATTCTTTTTTTTCAATGACACACGCCTGTTTGAGTGATGCCGATGTCATTCTCATGGTAAATTCTGCCAACGGCCCCTTAGGCTTGATTAGTAGATTTTTTGGAAAGCCTACAGCCATCAATGTAGATGGAATGGAGTGGCTTCGGCCAAAGTGGAAAGGACTAGGAGCGAAGTATTTTAAGTGGGCATCTAGGCAGGCTACCAAAT
>ENA-OWPI01004956-OWPI01004956.1-marine-metagenome-genome-assembly--contig:-NODE-4956-length-10371-cov-8.150767_pt1 | contig 10371 bp, 7 predicted proteins | sample MGYA00238138_ERZ651775 | MGnify/ENA primary metagenome ERZ651775 (study PRJEB26906, sample SAMN06265043) | marine metagenome | isolation source: Helgoland LTER site | place: Germany:Helgoland, sampling...
TAAAGATTGTGTAAAAAAATCGTTAACGAATATTACTAGCTGGAATACTGATAGCGAGTATCAGCAAAATAAAATTAAATCATTATTAAAAAATGTTGAAAAATTTATCAACTTTATCGAGAATGATTTTAATTTTAAGACTGATTTTGCTTTTAATCAAATATATCTCTGGCTAGAAAAAAATGTTTGTGAAGAGTGTATTGAGTATGTGGTATCTATCATGATGGAACCATATAGTGATATTACAAATCCACTTGTGAGCAATATGAGCTCTGAAGAGGATAAATATTTTAATATTCCAACTAATAGATCAGTAAAAGAACTTAAGGGTATTATTGAAAAAAAGTATCCAAATATTTTAGAAATTAATTTTTCTCAAAAAGAAAATAATCAAAATTTTTGGTTTATATCTAAAAATAAGGAAGAGCCAAGATTAGCAGATAGATTTTTAGAATCGCATAAACCTCTAATTGGTTCTTTTAAAATTACAGCAGCAGCCATAACTGGGCCTGCTAAACAACCTCGACCTACCTCATCAACACCTGCAACTAGCATTGCTAAGAAGTCTGGTGTATTGCTTTTGCTGCAGCATCAAAACCTTTTCCTTCAAGATGATTCTTGACCTTCATAATTTCATCCTGAATTTTATTAGAATAAATTATTGATTGGAATGAATTATAAATATTTTCAGGTGTGCAATCAGACTGGACCAATTCTGGGAATATTTTTTTAGATAGCAATAGATTGGGTAATCCTATTAATTTAGTTTTCAACATTCTGGAAATAATAAAATAATTGAAGTTATTAGTTTTATAACAATTACTGGCACAATATTTCTATTAGTAATATTAGCTGAAAAAGGGACAGAAGGCAAAAATAAATTTAATAAAAGATAAGATTAGAAAATATAGTCTAAGTTGACGTGCAGAGACTTTATTTAAAGTTGAAACTTGCTATATTATGGAACTTATAAAGCCTTAGAGTTTCAACCACACATCCAACATATTTATATAGTTTTATAGATTTAAATATTAACGAAATTAAGATTAATGGTGTCGAACAAAGGGCAAAAGAAACCAAGAAAGAGGATATTGTGCAAAAACCATTAAAACCCAAATTGAACAAAGATACAAGAGAAATGACATATCTAAAATCATGTAGCAAACTAGCAAACAAATTCCATCTAACCTTTGAAACTCTGATAGACAGATACAACAAATCTGATGAGGTTCAGGAAGAAGAAATAGATGAAGATATTGTAGAAGAGGAAATACAGGATACGGTTTTGGATTCTGATTCGGAAGATGAAGATGAAATTTTAAATGGTATGACACAAGGATCGTCTATAAAACCACCAAGAGAAAAATCTCCCCCAAAAATTAGTCAACCTCAACCCACTGTACCCGTTCGAGTACCCATAGCCCCTTCCCCTCAGCCCTCAGCTCCACCTCCACCAGCATCTTTAGAACCTCTACCTCCTACCCCTCCAGCTCCACCTCCACCAGCATCTTTAGAACCTCTACCTCCTACCCCTCCAGCTCCACTCCCTCCAGCTCCACCTCCACCTCCACCCAGACCTACACCCACCTATACAGTTTCGCACAGTGTGAGAGACATTTCAAAAACGATGACGGTGAATATTACAAACATTACGAACGCGCACAATTCGTTCGTAATCACTTTTCACGCGGCGGGGATCCCTTGTGAAAAGTTGAATTGCATGAAGCCATACATTGTTGAAGAGTATGTTTTAAAAACACACACTTTGACGGATGGAGAAACCAGTTTCAGTTTTAAAGTTAACGCACATGACTACGGTTCATACGACTATATTGTTAAACTTAACGGAAAGCAAACTGATACTTTCACAGCAACATTTACAGCACCTCCATCTCAACCTCCACCTCCTCCTGACAAATGGATTACATATAATAAAAAATATAACTACAGTAGTTTGAATGGTAAATTCGTAAATTCTGATGACATTCCGGGTAAAATATCTGAATATTCTCGTCTTACTGATATAAGTATCGATGATTGTAAAGAAGTGTGTGATGAATTAGAATATTGTAATTCTATCGAATATTCAGATATTTTCACACCTATGTGTTATATCACGAGTGCGACTATAGAAGATACATCACACATTGCACAAAATGAGAGTGGGACAAAAATATTTCAGAAAACCATTACTAAATCGTATACACCTCCACCAGCTGCATCTTTAGAACCTCTACCCCCTACTCCTCCAACTCCAACTCCAACTCCAACTCCAACTCCAACTCCAACTCCAACTCCAACTCCAACTCCAACTCCAACTCCTTCCACAAAAGGTATCCGGTACGTATGGTTCGGATACGAAGATTCGGATTATAATAGACCCTTGAATATACGTGAGATTGAAGTATATTCAGGAGGTGTAAATATTGTAAAAGGTTTCGGTGGAGATACAGTTGATTCAGTATCTGGCTTTTATAAGGATGGTAATGAGTTTCCCCCACAACAATTATTTGACCAACAAACGTCGAGTCTTAATTTTGCTCATACGAACGATGCGAAAACAAATTACTTTAAAATAGATTTGGGAAAAGAGTACTCGGTGATAGATAAAGTTTTGGTATACAATAGAACCGATTGTTGTCATGATAGATGGGCGGGATCGTTTGTTAAGTTATTGGATACTGATGGTAATGAAATTAAGAGATCTGAAAAATTACCATCTAATAGGGGGGAAGCGGAAAATTATAAGGAAGATGGAATTAGAGTTAAAACATTCTTCGCACCTTCAGTAACTACTAGTACAATTGCCCATGGAATGTATGTTAGTGAAAAGCAGGCGAATGATGCCGCCGCTAACTATTTGAAAAGTGGAAGTGATAAACGAGCGGAAATTGAAGCCGATATTGCAAAAAATCTCACTTCGTCTGGCGCGGGATCTTTCACGGCTTCAGATATATCAGTTGTCAAAATAGAAGTTAATCGAACAGGAAGAAGTGTATGGTCACTTAATATTACAGTCGAAATTACGAACAGAAAGGAAGCTCCACCTCCACCACCTCCTCCTCCTCTCCCTCCCCTTTATCAACCTCCAACTCTTAAGTTAGAAAGCGGTAAAATAATAAAAGTAGTTGAAAAAGACATCAAGAAGACGTTTGTCGCTGAGAATTTGGCACGAATTTATGCCGAATCTATTAAAAGCGATGAACGTAAGAGACGAATTATTATAAACGATTATATCAAAAAACAAAAGGAATCTGATAAAAATTTTTATAATGCAGAATATGTCGGTGTAAGGCTTGAAAATAAAGAAGTATATATAAAAGTAAATGTATCAGAAATTTCCATCGACATCGAAAATTTGCCGAAAAATAAAGTAGTAAAAGTAGTTGAAAAAGAAATCCATATTTACTATTCTAGTTCTGAGACTAAAGTACGAAGTTATGCCGAATCTTTTAGTAGTAATGAAAGAGACACCGGTCACGGGACAAGACAATCTGTTATAGATACTTATATCAGAGAACAAAAGGAATCTGATAAAAATTTTATAAATGCAGAATATGTCCAGCCTTTTCGTTTTCGCTTTGATTTTAAAAACTATTGGAAAGACGTATATGTAAAAGTAAATGTATCAGAAATAGGTGATTCCCCGGAAGAAATACAGAGAAAGAAGGACGAGAAAGCAGCAGCAGAAGCAGCAGAAAGGGCAGAACAAGAGCGGAAACAAATGGAGAAAATAGAAAAAGATCGACTCGAGAAAGAAAATAAATTTTATGAGGAATACCCAACAATGAAAAAATCAATATTAAAAGAAATTTTAAGTAAGAGTTCTTACTATTTTCCTTCGGCTAGAACTAAGGCTCAAAAATTATTAAACGAAGAAGAGGCAGCGGCGCAAGCAGCGGCAGCAGCACAGAAAAAATTAGAAGAGGAACAGAAAGCAGCGGCAGCAGCGGCAGCGGCAGCGGTAGCGGCGGTAGCGGCAGCGGAAGCGGCAGCAGCACAGAAAAAATTAGAAGAGGAACAAAAAGCAGCTGCAGAAGCGGCGGCAGCAGAAGCTAAGAAAAAATTAGAAGAAGCGAAGAATGAACAAGAAAGAATACAAGCTATAAAGGATGCAGAAGAAGCACAGAAAAAATTAGAAGAGGAACAGAAAGCAGCTGCAGAAGCACTAGCAGCGGCAGCGGCAGCGGCAGCGGCGGTAGCGGCAGCGGAAGCGGCAGAAGCTAAGAAAAAATTAGAAGAGGAACAAAAAGCGGCTGCAATAGCAGCGGCTAAGAAAAAGATTGAAGATGAAAAACTCAAATATGGTTCTGAAACATGGAACGTGGTTATATTGGGTAAACACGTGAATACGAAAAGTGTTATCGATTACGAACAATTACAAACTATTAAAATATCCCCAACTACAACATTTTATGACATTATAAAAAATAATATTGTATGGTTTAATGTAGAATCGGTAAGGTATCTTATATGGAGTATATCAAATGATGACACGCCTTATGGTGCCACCTTTTCTGCTTCGTCGTCCATCTACTCGCAAAGGACTCGATTCCACGTGACAGGTAATAATCAATTATCTATTAACGAACCGTTAGACGGCTACGGACGAACCGAGGAAGAAAGCTCTAGATGGGCAACGCGGGATGATATTATGCCTAGTGCAAAAACTACGAGAATAGTAGATGTTTGTTGGGACAATGTGAGAGATGAAATGAAATGTGAAAACAAAACCGTTTATATCCAAATGATTTATAATAAATCTGAACTTAATCAGTCAATTGGTAAAGAGTTAATGACTCCCGTTATAGGAATTCCTATATATACCTTTACTACATTTCCAGATGGAAAATGGTTCAAAATAAAGTATAATCAAGCTAATAAAACGTATTCTTTTAAGAAAATATTACAAACACCGAGTCTAATGCGTGGAATTCAAAGTGTAGAACGCGATATGTTATATAAACGTAAATTCTATGACGATGGTATATATCGATTTAAAGGATCTATCCCCAGCGTCATCCCCGGAACGAACATACAAATGAATCTTGATACTTACGATTTAAGTGAATTTATTATAAAAATCATAAAAGATAAATACGTAATGTATACAAAAGACGATAAATTAATTTCTGGTATGCGTTCGGGTACGTCTCCGCCAAATGGAAATGCGTGGCCAAGTGATCTTATTTTAAATCCAGTAGTAATACCAAAGGATAAAGTTAATAAAACTGATTATGAAAATGCTAAATTTGGTTTAATTGGCGCAATGCCATTTTTACACAATTTTTCAAATAATGGTGAGATTGTACCAAACAAGAAATATTATTCACCAAATAAAAAGTATTATGCTATTTTTATACCTAACGATGGATTATATACTAAAGATGCTGAATCCGATAAATATAAAGTGCGTATTCGTACACCGAATTCCACTTCTACTATATTGTATTCTTCACAAATGGCGTCTGGTGGTTCTCAAATACATTCTTTGATATTCTACAAAGAAAATGAAACTGTGAAGGCCAACCCGGATCTATTCGCCGACTGGTCCTTTCGCCAACGTATTGATACCGAAAAAGCGATTAGGCTTAATACTAATAAAAGAAGAAGTTTTGCACTCGTGGTAACGGATGTAGGTGAACTTTTATGTTTGGATTTATATGAAGGTAAAATAATAAACAATTTTGAAGACTATTCGAAAGACGTTTATGGGAGAGACCGTATCGTACGTGTAAATGAACCAGCAATAGACCCATATCAAGAACAATATCGGGGTTATAAGGGAATACACGAATTTAACCCACAAATACAAAAACAACTACCCAAACCAATACCATGTTCTATATTTTTACCAAAAAATAATGAAGATAAATACCTGACTTTCGAATACGGTGAACGTGGCAAGGTTACGGACAAAAGAAGTGAATCTACACCATTATTCATAAAACAAGCAGAAAATTTGACGGAAAAATATCCAAATAGTTATGAAGTACAACGTGTACTTGGCTCCACGTTTTCTTCAGACACTAAAGACAAAAAGAGAGGAAAAAAAGTTTTGGAAGTTATACGCCCTTATAGTGGTACCGATGCAAGTGAATTGTCAATGATACATTGTAGGACTAGCGACCGTGGCGGTTGTCATACTCTAACCGAATCTCAAATAAAACAAAGCATACCAAAATACGAATGTTTAGATCTACCTAATATTCCTCAAGAGGATTGGGACGTTACGTATATGGATGGAAATAACTAAGTATACGCAGGACGTTATGGGTAATTAATAAAATATTAGTTTATATAAGATGAAAGTATTGAATATTGTCATTATACTATTAATAATTTTATTGTTATATAAAATTATTAATGTGGAAAAATATGAATCTGTTAAAGAACCATTTTTTACCCTTTGGGTATCTGCAGAAAAGACTTCATCGTCATCTCCGGCGCCGGCTTTTCCGCCTTCACCTTCTTCTGCTCCTTCTTCGTCTTATGAATATAATACTATATATGTAGAAATATCGGATTATGAAAAGGGTTTGATACACGAAATCGAATATAAGTCTCCAGAACTTTATATTAGTAATACGTCAAAAAATGAATATATATTACCAGTCGATTATTCGGATGATTTTAAAGATTATTTAGGTAAAAAGGTATCTATAAAATTTTATAGAAATAGTAAAAATCAAAGTGATTTGTTTCATATTACACATACCATGCTTCCATACTCTAAGGAGGGTGAATCGTCATTTGATACATCTAAATTAGAAAATGATGAGGGGTTAATATTTGAAGAAGATACATATAAAGAGGAAGATCAGGTACATGATTGTATAGGAGAGTGGAAAGAAAGTGCACGAGATGGGGGTGGCACTTTTACGGAAAAAAAACTTGGAGTGTCGTATTTAAAATCCGAAACAAATGCGGATAAATGGCAAGCGTTGTTAAAGCGTCCACTATATAATAACGGCGCTTTAATTAAAGCCGAAGGCATGCCCACGTTGGCGAAAGGCTCGAGTGAACCAACCACGAGAATACAGCCAGAATATCAAATCGGAGGGCAGGAGTGGACTTATGAACATATTAAACCAGCGAAAAATGGTGGTAAAGAATGTCCTTATCAAAACGGTAAAACCATTAAAACGCTTTATTCGGGTAGCATGAATAGGAACTATAGCAACGGCGGGGACGGCAACGAAGCTCCGTGGGGAATGTATTTGGCACCCGAGGCATGGGCACCCTTTTTAAATCCTAATATAAACGGAAAGATAATAGATGACCCTGAATATATAGTTAATATAAAAAGCCCAACATATAATGCAGATATGAATGATGTGGCTAAGAAGAAGAAGGAAGAGGAGGACTACAAGAAAACGCCGGAATATCTAGCGGAAGTGGCAGCGGCAGAGGCAGCGGCAGCGGCAGAGGCAGCGGCAGCACAGAAAATAAAAGACGACGCGTTCGCGGTACGATCGGCTGCTGCTAAAGCTCAATACTGGGCGGATGTGGAAGAAAAAGCTAAGAAAAAATTAGAAGAAGAACAGAAAGCAGCGGCAGAAGCAGCGGCAGAAGCAGCGGCAGCTTATATTGAGAAACATCGAGATCTAACAAAGGCGGGTACGAAAGAAACAGTTTGTGAATCAAAAGGACGAGAAGAATTCGAAAAAGTTATAAAAGAAAAATCAAGGTGGCATCAAGTTTATATGGATCGAGATCGGATTTGGGGTACCAAGTTCGGTGAGAAAATGGGGCAAGTAATGGACCACGAGATTCAATGGATTGAAAACGCATGTTCAAACAAATCTGTGGACGACTGTCTTACACTGAAAAATACAAATTATAGTGTATACGGCACAGACTATAGTAAATTTTTTGGATATAGAATGTATGAAAACCCGTCGTTGCCAGGTGGTAAATATGATTTTGGGGTATGTAACTTGGTTGAATATGAATTTGGTGCGGACGGTGAACGTTTCAAAGTTTAATAAAAAGATGTTATGATATCAGGCTAATAGTAAGGTTGACGGTGTTACTAAGTGAAAAACTTAAAAGAGTATTCATTTTTTATATGTGTTTATGATAAGATGATACTCGCCATACTTCTACTTATCATAAACGTGTTATTATTCATAAACACGAGGGAACCACAGGAATTAACAGATGTTCGTGAAAAATACATGACACTCAGGGAACACCTTAAGGAGACTAATAATCAGGAATTCAAAATGTTACACAAGGAAATTCCAATTACTGCACACAGGCGTATGAATGGGTCGATCGGCTACAATGTGAATAAAGGTAATGATATAGGTTTGTGTATAGATGGTGAACCCAATGAAATATTCCACGTTTTAATACACGAACTCGCACACTGTACGGTTGACGAGTATTCACATAGTAAAGACTTCTGGAAAAAATTTGATGAACTTAGAACAATATGCGTTTCTTTAGGGATATACAGAGAAATACCACAAAGAACCAAATTTTGTGGTAAACACGTCCAGGATAAATAATGTTTGGTATTAATAAATGCAATCGTTCGGCGATTTAATGAAAGCGTATTTGTTACTGAATACTTTACTCGCATCTTCGAGTGCGCCCCTACTTTTAAACAATAAATGGTTAAACATGTTTATAATCATGGTCGTTACACCATTAGTCATTACTATATTACCACGTGGTGGTAATTTAATTGGTCGTTTAGCTATAGATGCACCATTTTTAATGATGTCAACTTTACTAGGTATGGGTATGGTTGCGGGTGTTTCTCAAATAAACAAAAGATTTGAAAAAGATTTTAGAGATTATGGTAAAACTACGAAGAGTACTGGTACTGTTTTAGGACTTCGCGCAGTTGGTTTACTGTTCGGATTTCTCGTTTCCTATTTCATTTTTGGAAAGAGAATGTATAAACATTATAATGCTATTTAAGCGTATTTTCTTGCAAGGTAAAAGGCGACCGCCGCGACCATACCGGTCGACGCTAAGCCAATTGCACTTCTATTTCCCTGGTCGTTCAAAAACGATGGGACGAAGTTTGCGAGTTTTTCTTGAACTGGCTTACTAATTGCCGCCGCAGCACACACAGCTACAATGAGTGCTTGGAACTGGTCATCAGTAAGGTTGAATGGATTTTTAGATTCCGATTTTTTTTCGGTCGTTTGTTGTGCTACTGGTTGTTGTTGCGCCATCATCATTGGAGCTTGCATATGCATTTGCGTCATTCTTGGATCGGTACCCATCATTGGTGGTTCGAGTGGTTCCTCGGCTTGGCCCATAATATCTGAAATTGAAGTAGAGTCCATTGTCTGTTTATTTTCACTCACATTTTTTTCAGGGCTGATATTCGGCACAAAAGATGTCCCTTGATTATTATTTAAGGATACCATACCGTCACCATTATCTGAAAGATTCATCGTTCTAACGTCTGTCGCCATTTATATGTACTTATTTTTTTGATTTTAAATGATTACGCATCATTGCCCTGAAGAGTGTAGTTTGGGTATAAACACCCAAATGTTTTTATGATCCTGGGTAAATCATTTAATTTGTCATAATCACACATATCGTTATCTATATAAACGGTTTTTGTAGTATGACATATATCAACTAATATTCTATATCCGTCATCACTACCATCTGGTTTAAATTCATTATAAGCTGGATACACTACAGTGTTAGCATTTTTTATAGGTGTGTACATTCGTTTAGCAATTGATCTTATCATTTTCTTTTCGTAACTTTAAATGGTGTATTCTTTTTAACCAATTTAGGATCGCCGACTTTCATGTTTCCATGTTTCGGGTTAAACATCTTTTTATGCGTTTGCCAGTACTCTGGTGCACCAACTCTAAAATTTTTACGAATTGATGCTTTGTACCAAAAGACACAATCTTCTATTTTATTACTCTTAGAAGTATTATCCAATACCAAACATTCGTAATTTTCTGTACATGAATCCATAACTTTATTAAACATCTCAAAGGATGGAAAAATACCAAAAAAGTTTTTGAATAATTTTTCCCTATTTTGAATAATATTTTCACGTAAAATGAAAATGTAATCTATATTTGCCCTGAGTGCGGGTGGTAGATCCATACAGTACTGCATCGTTAACATGAAAAATATCTTCCAATGTCGTCCATTCATAAAGCATTGACGAATACACGTATCTTTCATAAACTTAGAATCATACATACAGTCATCTAAAAGAAGAAAAGCCCCACAATTTTGTTTACCCGCACCAACTAATCTTTTTTGTCTATCCATTACACGTTCAATAGCTTCTCTATCGTAATCACCGTATATGAATAAATCTGGTATATACTGTTGATAATAATGATTACCTTCTTCTGTTGCTGATAAAAC
>ENA-OWPI01004957-OWPI01004957.1-marine-metagenome-genome-assembly--contig:-NODE-4957-length-10369-cov-2.542169_pt1 | contig 10369 bp, 8 predicted proteins | sample MGYA00238138_ERZ651775 | MGnify/ENA primary metagenome ERZ651775 (study PRJEB26906, sample SAMN06265043) | marine metagenome | isolation source: Helgoland LTER site | place: Germany:Helgoland, sampling...
GTACGAATCGCAATAGCGGTGTCGAGGTTGCCGGACCAGTCGATGTAGCCGACCACTCCCCCGTACGGCCCACGCTTGACCGGCTCGAGCTCGTCGATGATCTCCATCGCTCGCACCTTCGGTGCACCCGACAATGTTCCTGCTGGCAACGTGGCGCGCAGCACATCGATCGGCCCAAGCTCATCGCGCAATTCCCCCGACACCTGGGAGGTCATGTGCATCACATGGCTGTACCGCTCGAGCGTCATCAGCTCATCAACGTGCACGGTTCCGAACTTCGACACCCGGCCGACATCGTTGCGGGCAAGGTCAACCAACATCACGTGCTCGGCGCGCTCTTTCGGATGCTCCTGCAACTCAGCAGCCATCAGGCGATCATGCTCGTCAGTCTTGCCGCGCCGACGCGTGCCGGCGATCGGCCGGGACACCACCTTGCGGTCGAGCAATTGCACCATCGGCTCGGGCGACGACCCGACGATCGTCAGCTCATCGTGCTTGACGTAGTACATGTACGGAGAAGGATTCACCTGCCGGAGCACGCGATAGAAGTCGAACGGATCTGCCTCAAGTTCAATGTCGTACCGCTGGGCCAGCACGACTTGAAAGATGTCGCCGCCAACGATGTAATCCTTTGCTGCCTCGACGGCGCGTTGATACATCCCGTTCGGCATCGTCGATTCGAGCGTGGGGAGGTCGTCTTCGAGAGATGGCGGGGCGACCGGCGTGTATGGCAGCGGTTGCGCCAACTGCTTGACCGCCGCGGTGACCCGCTCAACGGCCGCGTCGTAGGCCGTGTCGAGGTCAACTGCGCTCAGGCCCAGCGTGGGGACGCTTTCGATGAGGTAGACCCGCTGCCGCCAGTGATCGAATGCGGCAAGCGAACCAATGACAGACATCACCGCGTCGGGGTAGCTTCGGTCGTCGTTCGGCGTTCCAGGCAGGTGCTCGACCTCACGAACGATGTCGTAGCCGAGGAAGCCCATAATGCCGCCGTGTAGCGGCGGAAGGTCAGGGAACGACGGACTGCTGTACGCGCCGAGCAGCGCTTCCAACGCAGCAAGCATTCCATCGCCAGTCGGAATGCCGTCAGGCACCGGGCCATCGATCTCAACGGTGCCATCGCGCAGGATCAGCGTGGCGGACGGGTTACGACCGACGAATGAGAAACGGGCCCACCGCTCGGCGCCTTCGACCGACTCAAGCAGGAAACCGGGGCCGTCACCAACAAGCTTGGTGTACGCGGCAACCGGCGTTTCGAGATCAGCAAGCAACTCAGTCCATACGGGCACCACCGTGTGCTCGGCAGCGTGCGCGTGGAACTCGGCCCGTGTCGGTTGGAACTGCATCAGCCGAAGCTGCTGAAGAAGCACGTGCGCGCACCGGTGTGGCAGGCACCTGCACCTTCTTGCTCGACCTTGAACAGCAACGCGTCAGCGTCACAATCGTAGAACGCTTCTTTGACGAACTGGCGGTCACCGCTTGTGTCACCCTTACGCCAGAGTTCCTGACGGCTGCGTGACCAGTAGACCATGCGTCCCTCGGCGAAGGTCATCTTCAACGACTCCTCGTTCATCCACGCCAGCATCAAGATGTCGCCGTTATCGACATCCTGGGCAATGGCCGTGATCAGGCCGTCACTGTTGTATTTGAGTCCGGCCAACTGCTCGTCGGTCGCTGCGATCGTGATCCCCTCAGGCATTATTTCAGCCTACGGAGGTGGCGGCCGCTCCATCCGGTCAGATTTCAGCTGTTGACGATTTCTGACACCTGCACGGCCGACTCAGCATTCGTGAAGTTCGGAACGTCAGCGAGCGCCTCGCCTGCGCTACCCATGCCAGCTTGCATGGCTTCCATCGACTCGAAGTACAAGTTGCCCACCGCGATGTACGGCCCGTTGATGCCGGACTCGATGTCCCACTTGGCCGGCTTGATCGTTCGGTCGACGATTTCCATGTGCTTGGTCTTGTAGTAGTCCATGTCGAATGTGGCATCGTCGCCGCTCGGGTACATGACGCTGACTTTGATCATCGGTTGCTCCTGGTGTTGTCGGAACGGCCAACGTAGGCCAGCACGACCCTCCGCACGCGCAGCGGACTAGAGATAGAGCCCGGTGGATGCTTCGATGCGCTCTGCGGCAACCGCGTGGAGTTCACGCTCGCGGAGCATGACGTAGTCCTCGCCCTGAACTTCAACCTCGTACCGATCGTCGGGACTGAACAACACCTTGTCGCCAATCTCGCAGCTCCGAACGTTCTGTCCCTGCGCCACGACGGTCGCCCAGACGAGACGTTTCTGAACCTGCGCCGTTGCCGGAATCACAATCCCGCCGGATGACTTACGGTCAGTGCCCTTGTCCGAGACCTTCACGAGCACGCGGTCGTTGAGCATTTTGATCGGCAGCTTGTCGTCAACGCTCGATGTGGGGCCAGCCATGGGCGCCGAGGGTACCGTGGCATTGTCATGACGCGAACCGTGCAGTTCACCACCTCTGATGACGTCACCCTCAACGGCGACATGTCCATCCCCGACGCTCCTCGGGCCGCCGCGATTATTTGCCATCCGCATCCGCAGCACGGCGGCAACCGACAGAACAACGTGGTGCAGGCGCTCTTCGATGCACTCCCCGGCGCAGGGATCGCGGATGTAATGTTCTTAAAGTGAGCCAGATCAGGTTTGATCGACCAGGGCTTGAAAAGGGAAAGGGGTTAGACCATTGCCATCGCACGCAAAAGATTCAAGAGCAAAACCGTCACACATACTCACCAAGTCACCCTTAAAACCGATTCCACCCTGTTTGCTGCTTCTCGCCACGATGAGGCTCATTCCCTTTCCGAGAGAGCCCATTGTTACAGAAGGGGGGGAAGGAGGCGAAACCATTATATTGGCAGAATCTGAGGTTATTGGCGTCACTAGAACTAGTAAGTGGGCGAAGAAGAGGATTCTCAACAAATGAGGATAAAAAATGGTGCCGGAATTTGTTTGTGGGGTGTGTTGTTAGACAATTTTAATCTCCTTTGCATTTTGTTTTTTTGTCGGCGGGAGGGATATTAAGGAGCAAGCACATCCACAATCTGAAAATAGTAAATTAGGAACCAACCGCCGCAATTCTTTCATAAAAGCAGGGCTAAACCTTTTATTCGATTCAAGGAAGTGAAACAACCCCACAAACACACTCGGGCCTGGCTGGAAAATACACTTTCGCTAAGCTCTTCCCCCCAACACAGACGACACTACACGTCTTGCGACGTTGCCTCTACTCCACGGATAAAACAGCAACAACGCTGCCGGGCGATTTACCACTCGGAAGTACAGAGGAACGGAGGCCTCATCACCCTCCTTCCCTCCCTCCTTCAGGGCGTAGGTAGCAAAACAACAGCAGAGACAAAACTGTACGGGCGACAACCGAGGCAGCACCATGATGGATTGGCAGAACTTAGCTCATTCTCTCGACACCTCAGACCTCGGAGAGCGCGTAAAGGTGAGCTTATTTCTCAATTCACTTTGCAGAGGCGTTTCCATGAGTTGTGCTGAACGCAAGCGCCAAATACAGTTACCGTTGCGGGCCGCACTCGTTGAATGACCGTGTCGATAAACGTGCCGAGTTGACTCCCAAAATAAAAATTCCGAATTCTTCCGAAATTCTTCCGAATTCTTCTGAATTCCAAATTCCAAATTCCAAGTATCGAATTCCAAATTCCAATTTCAAATACCGAATTCGTGACCCATGTTAATGTTAATAATCGCTTCGATACTGTGATACTGTTGATTGTGATGACTACAATACCCGATGAGTCAATAACTGCAGTACTCTATGATACTAACAAACATATTTCTTTTCTTCTTCTCTTTCAGATCCTAACCTCAATAAGAGAGAAAATAGAGATTGTCCACACTACTGAGTACTCACGCTTCTTCTCTTCTTTGTACCCTAAATTCTACGCCTCCATCGTCCCCTCAACTGCCAACCTGTCGGAGCCTTCTGATTCCAATGATGGAAAAATGGAAATCGATTCTGCTGTAACAAATTCCCAGCCGCACCAACAGCTTGCGCAGGACCTCAAGCCCCTACTTCTAACCCTGGAGATCCTCAACCGCTGTCCTTGCAACGAAATCCTTCGCCCTCACGCTCCCTCCCTCCTCAGACTCGCGCACTTTGTGCTGGAGAACCCATTAAGTAAGCCCGAGGGGGGTAATCTTGGAGAAGGAGAGAGGACGGGCGAGATGGTCGAGTGGGAAAAAGGCGTCACGACCTGCGGAACTCTCGCGACGCAAATAGGTGAGTTTCGTTGTTCGGTTTTACGTTTGAGTTCTTTTTTTAGCTCGACCTCGAATTTGAATTTGAATTTGAATTTGAATTTGAATTTGAACTTGAATTTGAACTTGAACCAGTCAGATCATTAATCTTTTTTCTAACTTTTTTTGTTACTCTGACGACCGACCGACCGACCGACCGACCGACCGACCGACCGACCGACCGACCACTTTGACTGTGTGACTGACGCGTAGTATTCAATGTACACAAAGCTTATGGGAGAACGTGGTCCAAATCTCCGCCTCATATTCCGCAAACGCCCTCGTCAACATCCACGGCGACCCACCACTCCCCGAAACTATTGGAATCTCTCGCGGCCACCTTTCACAAGCTAGTAAAAAGCTGGTATTCGCTGACAATCTACTCTCACTGCGGTCCCCATACCTCGACACCCTCATCACACATTACTCCAGGTGCCCGAAAGATTATTTCAGGGGTCACCGACCCGAAACTGCCGCCGCCGAGCAGGGTGCTTGCAGAATGCCCTCTCATTGTGATGCTTTTGTTCCAGGTTTATCCGGCTTTGATGGAGGGGGGGGGAGTGAGGGATTTTATCGGGGTAATGGTGGAGTATTTACTGCTCAGGGGAGGAGGGGGGGGCGAAGGAGGGGGCGAAGGAGCAGGAATGGTCGGACTGAAGGACGTTGTCGGGGGTGTGGAGAAGGAGGTGAGTCGATTCCATGAATTTTAACTTCCCTTTTCTTGTCGAGATGAAAAGTAGTATTCGTTTTTTTTTCTCACGACGTACATAATTTCACTCTGTTGTTGTAAACGAACGTAAAAATACGTCAAAGCAGATTATCTATGGCATTCCAGATGCACCAACCACTACATCGACAACACTTGGAAATGGTCGTCCTTTTTCTTGCACGACCGTGACAACAACGACGGGGTCTCGTCTTCGTTCTCTGGCCAGTCGTCGTCAACTCAAGGAGGGCGAGGAGGACGTCATGGACGTTGACCTTGCTCTGGGTGGCGACGACGACGACGACGACGACGACGACGAGAAAAATATCTCAGATGACGACGACGGCGCTAACAGCGAGATTGACTACGATGAGGTGGAGGTGACCATCAGGTCCTCCACTGACATCAAGAAACAGACAACTACTCAGGAAACGGTGACCACAAAAACCAAGGTGGAGCAAGTTGGCGAGGATGGCGTTGCCCCAGACGTCTTACGCGATGCCAAACCCGAGGAAGTCGGCGAGGATGTCATCGAGAGGTGCGTGGGAGGAGCTGAGGAGAAAAAAGTTATTTTGAGGATTGCGAAGAACCCGCACCTTTCCTCCAAGGAACTCTCTAAGACCACGTATACCACGTGTGTTCCGAGCAATCCAGGAGCTTCGGGATCGCTCGAGTTCCGAACAAGCCTTTGGGTCGATCTCGTCGGCTCACAAGTCAAGGTGCTGAGCTTCCTCACGTATCTGTTCAGGGGATTTGGAAAAGACTTCGAAAAGTACAAGGGCAACATCGAGATGAAAGTGAAAAACGGACAGGTTGTTCAGAAGAGGGAGAGAGCAACGACGCCTGGGATACCGTCCGCCGTGGTCCGCCTCCTCCGCTCCGTGACATGTCTTCCCGCTGCTGCCTCCATCACCCAAACGACGTCCCCCCCCCTCGGTTCACCAGCGAGCCACAATGCAAACGATGCGACAGACTGGGTGACTACAACAGTGACCACCGAGACTGAGCAAGCCTGCGGTTCTCGCGTGACCCAAGAGATGAAGGAGGTGAAGGTTGTCGAGGAAAAAACAGATACTACTGTCACTGAGACTCCCGCTAAGCAAAATATCGGGAAAGATGGCGACGAGGCTGCGGAGAATGCCACAGCGGAGGAAAGTAAGGAGGCGGCCTCGAAGAGGACGGAGGAGAAGATCACGAAGACTGTTTCCACAACTAAAATTACGACCACCACAACCACCGGGGTCGTGACAAGCAACAACATTGAATTACCGGCTTCCAATTCCAACGAAGGTCCCCCCTCGTGGCAGTTAAAGACCTCCGTCGAAAAGACGTACTCTTTGCACCCGGTATTCTTCCCACCCTCTACGCGCCGGGAGCTTTTGACAGCGACACGTCACATCCTAGCCACGGATTTCCGCGAGGGTTTCTTCGAGTATGTGGACGTTCTGCTGGACGAGGGCGTGGTCTACAGCGAAGAGCACCGCTCCTTGACCGTCAGTGGCGGCGGCACCTCGAGCACAGGTGATAACACCGCCATCAATTCGATGAACTCCAAGGTGCTGATGGGGCTGCTGGGAGGCAACATCGAAATCCCGCTCAAGTCCCCGATGCATTACGTGGTGCGGAGAAACGCGCACAAGACACTCGGACAGGACTATGACTGGAACAGCACGACTAACCGCTCGAAGAAGCTGATTGAGGCGGCTCGGAAGTCTCTCTCCGACGCAACTCCCGTCGAGGATACCAGCACATCTTCTTCCGAACCGAATACAACCGTCAAACAGGACGGTACTACTGTGACGATTTCTTCCACCACGACCACCTCAACCACGACCAAATCTTCTGGCCCCAAAACCGGCCCCAAACCCAAATCTAGAAGCGAAAAAGACGAATTCTGCGGCACGCTAATCACGTTGACGTCGGAAACCAAACGACTTCCTTCCACTGCCACAGCCATCGCCGCTACAACCACCGCCCACGGCCTTGATTCGACGGGAAGCAGCACTTCTGGGAGCAAGTCATCACCAGCCTCCTTGACGGCGACCGATCCTTCTCTGTCGCCTTTATCCTACTCAGTTCTTGCCACCCTCGTGCACGATTTTCGAAGTCGTCTCTCATTGAAACAACTCTCCAGAGTCATTAATGTTTTCGGGGGAGTTGTTGTCCGGGGGAGTGCTGCCTTTCCTCATCATGTCCCGACTCCCATCCAGAAACCTGAACACCAGCTCCCGACGGACTACTTGTTCTCTCTTCATGGCTTATCTACGGGCCATGTTGGCAGCGGAAACGCCGGCCTTCCCATCAGTATCCAGACAACCTCCATACGATTGCTTCTCAACCTCGTCGACCATATTTACCACGACGACTCCTCTGGGAATCCCGCTCAGGGCCGCGCGCTCCTCACAAGGATACTGGACATCATTGTGAGCAAATTCGAGGCGTTGGTCAAATTCATAAGGGAGGTCAACGGTGAAGATATCGAGAGGACGATTGGCGGCGGTGGCTATTCATGCATTTGCGGGGGGAAAGGTGTGGTCGAAGTGAGCAAGGATGGCGACAAGGACGTCGATATGAACGACGGAGAGGAAGACGGAGACTCCACTGATGGCAGCTCAGACGAGTCAGATGACGAACTCGACTTCTACGCACAAACAACATCTTACTCCACATCGTCTTCCTCTTCCAGCACTTCATCCGCCTTGAGCACCTCCGCCGGTTCGTGGCGGCCAGAGGCGGGTACCCCGGACTGGGAATGGATAACGCTGGGCATACCGAATCGCCAGGCCAATTTTGGGAAGGGCAAAAAAAAGAAACGAAGGCTTGCTAGTAAGACCGGAAAGGTGTCCACGTCCAATGGGTACGCCGACGAGGCCGTCGGTATCGCCGACGGATATTACACACCTGGGGGGGGCTCCTTCGTTTGGAACGGCAATGATCCTAATGTAAGGCCCTGCCCCAGATGCAGCAAGACGTCGCACGGGCACAAACCGTCCTTTTCAAGTTTCCACCCAACAGATAGCATCAAAGACGTCAAGAGTTTGATCAGGACTATGCTGATGGGCCTCAAGACTGTTATATGGTGTCTCAACAATTACCGGCGTGAGAAGCAATCATCCACTAGCAGTGGCAAGGCTAAAGCATCGGCTTCAGGTGGCAAAAATACTAGTGTCGACGAGGCAAAATCTTCCAAGTCATCCAAGACAGCCAAGGGGACGGGGGCGAAAGCTGGAGCGAAAAGGTCGCGTGCAAGCTCGTCTGGGGACCTTGACGATGTCGGCAATGACGATATATCCGACTCCGAGCGTATCAATGAGACAGATCCAGACAAAAATCCCACGAGCTACAAGCTGACCAAGTACGAAATTAGCCTCATCAGCCGCTTCACTGTTGCTGGTTTGGCTTGCATCATGAGTGTATATACTCCCAAGAACAACAGGCATCCCCCTCCCCCTCCTCCCTCCTCACATCCGCAAACGCCTGCCAACGCGCAAGCTGCCTCTACATTTTTGTCCATCGGGGAGCTTTTTGCCGTTGCATTTAGTGTGCTTGATAGCGACAGTCTTAGGGAGGTGATGACCATGTCAGTAAGGGCTCCGCGATTTTTATTGGCGGACTACGAGTATTGGAAAGAGAGGCAACACAGAAGCAATAGAAGTCATTCCGTCGACGGAAATGTTGGCTTCAATAATGTCAATAGTGAGACGGTCACAACAACCATCCCTCCGCTCCTCTTCGACGCCTGTCTGATCCACCCTCCGAGCATTATTTTTATCCAGACTTTATTGGCCAATCCTAGTGCATCTATCACTTTTGGCCGCGTAATATTGATGGAACTCTGTCAGACGGTCCCGTGCAACGGCAGGATGAAGGGCCTGGAGGCGCTCAGTTACACCGAAAACGGCGACAGAGCGAACTCATTTAGCTTCGTCACCTTCAAGGGAAATGACAGCTGCGGCAACGGCGAAGCAATGACTACGAAATCGCCCACTAACTGTCTCCAACCCCCGACGAACAGACACACCCCTCATTTCCCGCTTACAAATGCAAACCAGACTCTCAACACTTACAGGCACAGTGTGCCTTCAACGACTCTCCGTTTTTTCAAAGTAGTGTTCAGTAGTGTGGGCGTATTCCCAGAAAACGAGGCGATCCTTCGCCCACATTTGAAGCCACTAGTAAAAGGGATTCTGGGATGTGCCGGTGCCCGCCACGAGAATATTTGTGTGTCCGCTGTTGGCGGCAACTTCGCCAACGGTTTGAGCACGGGCAAGCCTAACCATTACTACCAACTGATCCGTGCACTATTCCGGAGCATTAGCGGTGGGAAGTTTGAGTCGAGCTACAAGGAGCTCGTGCCGCTACTCCCTGGTGTATTGAACGGACTCTATCGGCTTTACAACGACGAAGGAGAAAGGGCGTCGTCGACGTCGTCGTCGATGTCGTCAGCTTCGGAATACGAAGAGTGGGTCTCATTCGAATCATCGCAGTCTTCAAACGAGACCTTTTCGAACTTCAACGCGCACGATCTTTCTGGCGGAAGCAAGCCACCCCCTACTCCCACCCAGAACAAATTGATCGAGTTGACCTTGACGATCCCGGCCAGGCTCTCAACCCTTCTCCCTCACCTCCCTCTGCTGCTCAAAATGGTTACAGCGGCGCTCCGATCGACGGACGGAGATCTCGTCAATCTGGGTCTCCGAACGCTTGAGTTCTGGGTCGATAACCTGAACCCCGAGTATCTTTACCCTGTTTTGGCGGGCGGCGGGGGCGGTGGTATCCAAGCACCGACCAGCAGCGCCGTGTCGATCAACAGTGATGCCGGAGAGGATGCAAAAGCGATCGCGAATTCTGAGGGCAACGAAAAAAAGGCGAATACAAACGCGAATGCACCCCCACCACCCCAGTCCTCACTCCTCGATCCTTTCGCTTCCCCATCAATCAGCCTCTCGAGCATTCTCAACAACCAATACCCCAACTCCAGTCCCGGAACCCACCACAACAGCACGTTGCCGGAACTTATGTCGGCGCTGATGCGTCATTTGCGGCCTGCACCTTATCCCTACGGTATGTTAGGGTTGAGAGTACTGGGTAAGATGGGCGGGAGGAACCGCAGGTTTTTGCGAGGGGGCAGAGGTGGCGGCGGCAGCGGAGGAAACGTCGCGTCGAAGTCGAGCGGCGGAATATGCTCGGCTACCGCAAGGCTGGAGTGGGGACCAAAAGAAGGGAAAGACAAGACGACGACGACGAATTCGGCCTACGAGCTACCGTTGCCTGCTCCCGTCTCCTCCGCTTTGAGCTTGTTGGCAAGACTTGTGCAGGCGAGTGAGGTAAATAAGAGCTTGAAAATCTTTGCAGTCAACGGTGTCTTTA
>ENA-OWPI01004958-OWPI01004958.1-marine-metagenome-genome-assembly--contig:-NODE-4958-length-10367-cov-2.639359_pt1 | contig 10367 bp, 9 predicted proteins | sample MGYA00238138_ERZ651775 | MGnify/ENA primary metagenome ERZ651775 (study PRJEB26906, sample SAMN06265043) | marine metagenome | isolation source: Helgoland LTER site | place: Germany:Helgoland, sampling...
CCGACTGCAGCCACCCGGCAACATGACTTGATAGCTGATCAAGTTCGCCATAGGTCAATTGATGGCCCACACTCGAACACGCCACCTCATCACAGTGACGCTCAAAGGCATCCTCAAACAGCTCAATAATATTTTGATAGCGGTCTGTATCGATACGCGTAACGATGCCAAGCCTGTCTAACGCCGCTTCAATCGTTTGGTTTACTTTGGCCTGATCCATAAGAGTTGTCTACCTATATAAGAGCTGTCTACCTATGTAGATTGCCATTTTGCCGCTATCATGTGGAATCACGGGCGATCGGGTCAAGCATTGGCGTACAATTGCCGCAGTTAATGCTGAAAAGTAAAGTAAAAGGAGTAACAAACACGTGGATAACCCTCTTCAGATCACCAATAAAACGTTTGATGAAATAAACCTCGGCGATAAAGCGAGCTATGTTCGACTGGTGACTGAACGTGAAGTTCAGTTATTCGCCGCGGTATCGGGTGATCACAATCCTGTTCATTTGGATCCTGATTATGCAGCCCAAACCCAATTTGGTGAATGCATTGCCCATGGCATGTTGACTGGCGCTTTCATCTCTGCAGCGATCGCTATGGAGTTACCCGGACCGGGAACCATTTACCTCGGTCAACAAATAAGCTTCCGAGCGCCCGTACTATTAGGCGACACGCTGACCGTCGATTTGGAGATAGTCAGTAAACATGAATCAAAGCCATGGCTAACGATTAACTGCATCGTCAGTAATCAAAACCACAAAAAAGTGGCCATCGGTGAGGCATCAGTGATGGCGCCAAGCAGCAAAGAAACTGTCACTATCGTGCCCCCACCGGGCATTCAGCTAGTGGATTGATCAGCTGTAAATTGAGCGGGGTCCACGTAGACCAAATGAAGGGTGACAAGGGGCTCTTCGCTACTGGCTACAACGCCCAGCAGTAAGACATTGGGCGTTTCATCATGGATAGTTAGACCCGCCACATCGAACATTTTCATAGTGCTATCATCAGCCGTAGCTTGACCATCGATAATGGGCGTCAACACACCAATCGCTTTTTCATCACGCAGGGTTTCGGATAATCTAGCCACCAGAGCCAAAACGCCATCCCTAAATGCTGAATAATTCATGGCCCCTTGAAATGCCGTTTTATTGAGGGATAAATCGATACGAGTCAATCCCTCATCCTCCATGCGCAGCTGGGTAATCGTCACTGTTCTACCCGCCTCTAGCTCACGAAACATTCGCTTTGCCGTCGTTCGACCCGCTTCTAAAACCCCTTGGTGGAGTAAATTAGCCGCGACGGTAGCAAATTGCACCGCTGTGATGTCTTTTCTGCTTCGCATGTTGACTCCGTTCAAAAGAGCGCATTGTAACCGGCTTGGCTTTTGATACTCCAGTATTTGTTAATAGCTCTGCTATCATCCATCTGTTTTTGACCCGTTCACCTATGGATTCGCTGTGATCAAACGGCACAATAAACCCTGGCAGCTGACACCTGCACCTGCCTTGAGCTGGCGAGACGGTGTGCCGTATTCAGATACCTTTGATGATTACTATTTTTCATCGGTCGACGGCATGGCTGAGGGGCGCTACGTCTTCCTCGACGGCGTCCAGCTCAGTCAGCGACTACGATCTATGGCCTCTGGCGATACCCTAACGATTGCGGAGCTAGGCTTTGGTACCGGCCTCAACTTTCTCCTAACCCTCCACGACTGGTTGCTCTATCGACGACCAGACACCGAGCTGACCTATATCGGCATTGAGGGATATCCACTGCGTCGATCAGTACTAGAGCAGGTCCTCGACCATTTCCCCGAACTTCGCGATCTCGCATCAATGCTGCTCAGCGACTGGCCGTCACCCACCTATGGTTGTCATAGAATACGTTGGCCTCACTGGGGAATTACCCTTGATCTTTGGTGGGAAACGGCTTCTGAAGCGCTCACAGATTTAGCTTCTCGTCGTAGAACGCTGGTGGACTGCTGGTATCTCGATGGCTTTGCCCCCGCACGATCGGATGGCATGTGGACAGAGCCCGTATACTCAGCCATCGGTCAATTGAGTCGAGAGCATTCCAGCTTCGCGACATTCACCGCGGCGAGTGATGTACGCCGCGCACTTGAAGGCGTGGGGTTTAGTGTCATCAAGCGTTCTGGCTTTGGCCCAAAAAGGGAATGTTTAATTGGCACATTACTGGCCAAGCACACACCTGCCCATAATCAACAGACGCCTTGGGACTTAAATCCAGTACCAAAACACCCCGGCAATGTCGTTGTACTGGGTGCAGGCTTGGCGGGGAGCTTTGTCGCGCGCAGCCTTGCCGAGCGGGGAGTTCCAGTACGAGTGATAGACAGCGCTGCCATTGCAACGGGCGGCTCCAGTAACCTCCAAGGCCTTACCTATACGCGGCTATCGCACCAGTTCGCCCCGTTAGGGGATTTTTCAATCGCCGCTTATGACTACGGTACGCGCCTCTACGCGCAATTATTGCGCGCCCGCAAGCTTATCCCGGAGGAAGACGGAGCACTTTGCGGCTATTTGCAGGCTAGTAGTGACACCGCTATCGAGCAACTACGCACTGACTGGGGTGATGACAGCGATCTGGTGCAATTTCTTACGGCTGAGGCGGCGTCCCAACAGCTAGGCCTGACCGTTGAACACCCCGCCATCTATTTCCCGGACGCCTTATGGCTACATCCACCGGCTGTTTGCCGCGAAAGGCTCAATCACCCGCTCATCCAAGTGACCGAGAATTGCGGAATGATTGATTATCATCGACAGGGTAATCGCTGGCAGTTGCTGAGCGCCTCTGGATGGTCGACCGATGCATCGACGTTAATTCTAGCGACCGCAGAACAGATCAGGCAATCACCGTTAACGCATTGGTTGCCCTTGCAGGGTATCCGCGGTCAAGTCACTCACATCGCCGCCGATGACTACTCCAATCAAATACGCTGCGCTTTTTGCCATGAGGGATATTTCCCACCGGCTCGGCTCGGCATCCATTGCATTGGCGCAACCTATGGCCCCAATGATTCAGCACTTGATGAGCGCCTTGAGGACCATGAGCAAAATATAAAGACACTGTCCAAATGGTTACCAGGAATGAAGTGGCAAAGTTTGAAAGCTGCCCAGGCTGGTCACGTTGCACTGCGCTGCACAACGACCGATTACTTACCGATTGCTGGACCTATTCCCGATCGTGCTGCGTTCAATCACCGCTACGCCCATCTCAGCAAACGTAAGTCCACGGTGATTGATGAGCCTTGCCCAGTAGTACCTGGTCTCTGGGCGATGGGTGGGCTTGGCTCTCGGGGACTTACAGCCGCCCCACTCGCCGCCGAAACTATCGTCGCTGAACTACTGGGAGAGGCCCCACCCCTGCCCCGCTACCTTCAGCAAGCCATTGCACCAGCACGCTTTTTACACCGAGGATTAGTGAAAGGTGCGCCTCTATGATCAACAGTCCTAGGCTTACGCCACTACCTCGCTTAGTGGCAGCAGCATTGCTGGCAGGCAACATGAACGCCACCTCAGAGCAGCTATCGCCAGATGCTAGATCAGTACAGCATTATGACGTGCGAGTGATCGCCAAAAAATCGTTTGACAGAGACAATTTTGTTCAGGGACTCGAATTTGACGGCGACCGCTTATTGGTGAGTTCCGGCCTGTACGGGGAGTCCATCATCAAGGCCTACGACTGGCCCGAGTTGGCACTTCGCAATGAACAGCACTTGCCTCGGCAACTGTTTGCTGAGGGACTCACGCGTATTGGTAGCAGCATTTATCTACTGACCTGGCGTGCTAAGCGATTGCTCATTCTCAATGCAAAGACCTTCGCTCTCGAAGGATCCGCCGTTCTACCCGGTGAGGGCTGGGGCGCAACCAGTCACTTACGGCGCTTATTTTGGAGTGACGGCAGTCATAAAATTAGGTCCATTGACGTGGAGGCAGGGGGCGCTATTGACACCATTAACGTCACTTTACTGGGGAAGCCTCTTACTTGGCTCAACGAACTGGAGTGGATTGATGGTGAAATTTGGGCCAATATCTGGCAGCAAGATAAGATTGCTATCATTGATCCAGGCACAGGGGTTGTTCGAGGTATTATCCACCTAAACGACCTCCTCGACGACAACGATCGACAACCGGATACAGACGTGCTCAATGGCATTGCCATGCATGCGCCGACCGGCGACATTTGGGTGACGGGAAAGCGCTGGCCATGGCTTTATAAAATAACGCTGAAATCCCGTTAATTTCACCTTCAAATCATTACAATTGACGGACCGGCCACCTCAGCAAGACGCCATACTAAAACCACTGGGAGTTTCATGGAAGCGAATAACGCCATATCACCAACGTCAGCCACCTTTGAGCTGCTGCGCAGCGTATCGATAGAGGCGCTCAATCTTCACGTCGAGGAATATCAACATCGAGCCACCGGAGCGACACACTTACACCTTGCCAGCGATAATTCTGAAAATGTGTTCATGGTTGCGCTCCGCACCGTACCCCAAGATTCCACCGGGGTAGCGCATATTTTAGAGCACACAGTGCTTTGCGGCAGCGAGAATTTTCCTGTGCGGGACCCATTTTTCATGATGCTGCGGCGTTCTCTCAACACCTTTATGAATGCCTTTACTAGTTCTGACTGGACGGCCTATCCCTTTGCCACCCAAAACCGAAAAGATTTCGATAATCTTCTGTCGGTTTACTTAGACGCCGTGTTTTTCTCTCGCCTTGATCCCCTCGATTTTGCTCAGGAAGGGCATCGTGTGGAGTTTGAGGAAAGCTCCAATAACGAGCATACGCTGGTTTACAAGGGCGTGGTCTACAACGAGATGAAAGGCGCTATGTCGTCAATTTCCTCGGTTTTGTGGGACAAATTGTGCTTCGAGCTATTCCCCACTAATACCTATCATTACAACAGCGGCGGCGAACCGGAAACCATACCCGATTTGACGTATCAACAATTAAGAGATTTTTACAGCAGCCACTACCACCCCAGTAATGCGATTTTTCTCACCTTTGGTGACATCCCAGCCAACGACCATCAAGCCGTGTTTGAGCGTTCCGCGTTACAGCGATTTGAGCGTTCTGACAGCAAAATAGAGGTCGCCTTAGAAGTGCCTTTCGCTGACCCTGTCATCGCCAGTCACCATTACGCCATCGACGAGGCTGAGGGCGTCAGTGGCAAGACCCACCATATTTTAGGGTGGAAGCTGGGTGAAAGTGCCCATCTGATGTCCATGCTTGAAGCCCAACTCGTGTCGTCGGTGTTAATGGAAAACAGCGCCTCACCCCTGATGCACTACCTAGAAACGACGACCCTGGGTACCGCTCCATCACCCCTGTGTGGGATCGAAGACTCAATGCGTGAAATGGTGTTGTGTTGTGGTATCGAAGGAAGTGAAGCAGCACACGCCGATCAATTTGAACGCGATGTGATAGCCATCATAGAAACCCTAGCGGCAGAAGGTGTGAGTGAAGAGAAGCTTGAATCCATATTGCATCAAATCGAACTCCATCAACGTGAAATAACGGGTGATGGAATGCCCTATGGGCTCAATTTAATGCTCCGCGCGTTGAGTGCCGCGACCCACTATGGCGATGCTGTCGGGGCCCTCGATCTCGATCCCGCGATAGCGGATATTCGTACGCGCTGCGAAAGTCCCGACTATATCCCCTCGCTACTGAGAACTCTGCTACTAAACAACCCCCACCGCGTGCGGCTCACCGTAGAGCCAGATACCACCTTGTCAGATACTCACGCCACAAACGAACGCGACAAGCTTGCGGCTATAAATGCGTCCTTAGATGATCAACATCGCGCGCAGATTATTGATCTAGCTGACAAATTGAAAGCGCGTCAAAGTCAAGAAGATGATCCCAATCTACTCCCCCGGGTCGAGCTGAGTGATATTCCACCCCTCATCCCTGAGCCCACACCACAGGTCCACATGCATGAGGGTATTAATGGCTTGACCTATGCGACCGGGACCAATGGCTTGGTTTATCAGCAATGGGTCAGACCATTACCCGCGCTATCGGATGCAGAATTTGAGCGCTTGCCACTGATGACTGGCCTACTGACAGAGGTGGGCATTGGTAAAGATGATTACCTTACAGTTCAGGATCGACATTCGGCCACGGTAGGATCACTTGGAGCAGGTACGCTAACACGCAGCTCGCGTGATGACCTGCAGCACTGCTCGGGCTGGCTCTTGTTATCGTCCAAAGCCCTTGCCAACCGCAGTCAAGCACAAAGTGAGCTGATGAGAGACACGTTCACATCAGCGCGCTTCGACGAAGGATCGCGTATCCGAGAGTTAGTCAGTCAGTCCCGTGCACGCAAAGATCAAAGTATTGTTGGTAGTGGCCACATGCTGGCCATGATGGCCGCTAGCGCGGGGATGAATGCATTGGCGAAGCGAACTCATGAACAGTCGGGTCTCGAAGGGGTGAGACGGTTACGCGCCCTCGATAAAAACTTGTCCAATGACAATGATCTTCAGCAGCTTATGGGCGAACTAGGCTCGCTTTATGAACGGGTTTGCAGCGCTAATGAGCTACGCATAGCCACCATCGCCGACCCAGATACACTCGTGAGCGCGCATAATGACGGCGTAACTGCTATTCACACTCTCACCCCGACAAGCGCCACTGGCTTGTGGCAACCCCCTCCGATAAGGGAGGCCAGAAGAGAAGTGTGGGTCACCAATACACCCGTGAATTTCTGTGCCATGGCCTTTCCTACCGTACCTGCAGGACATGCCGATGCTCCACTGCTGACAGTGTTAGCTGCAGTTCTGCGCAATGGTTACTTACATCGCACAATTCGCGAGCAAGGGGGAGCCTATGGTGGAGGTGCCAACCATGACGCCAATATGGGCGCATTTCGCTTCTTCTCCTATCGTGATCCCAGACTCAAAGAGACACTCACAGACTTTGAAGATTCCGTACGTTGGTTTGTAGACAGTCAACACCAGCCATTAGCTATAGAAGAGGCGATCCTTGGGGTCATTGGCGGCATGGATAAGCCTGGATCGCCGGCGGGTGAAGCGAAAAAGCATTTTCATGAGCAGCTATTTAATCGTACCCAAGCCCATCGAGCCGCTTTCCGTAAAAGCGTCGTCGATGCTAGCGTGGAGGAATTAAAGCGCGTAGCTAATGCCTATCTCATCGACACTAAACCGAGTATCGCAGTGATTACGAATCCCGATATTGCCGAGCAAGAAGCGCCGTATCTGGGCGAATTAATGCTCACTCAGCAGGTGTTAATGTGACACTGCGTGCTCCGAAGGCAGTGGACGGAACTGCATAAAAATACCCTTGCTCCCCTTCGCTAGCCAACGGGATTTCAGTGCGGCTAAATCAATCGATTGCCGTCCACTCCGGGGATCGAATATCTCTATGCCTGCGTCGGAAAATGCGGTCAGTACAATGAAGTGCGCTGCCGTGCTTTGATCAACCCATAGCACAAGCGGTTTTGGCGCCTGCCTCAAGGCTAATAAATCACCACGCCAAGCGCTCGGCTGCAAATGAATGTGCCTCGCTAGCCTGATAATGTCCGCTAAACTGTAACCTGATAGCGGAGGTAAGCCATTGGCTTGTGGATAAAAATGTGCCGCAATGGTCGTTAACCCTTGTTCATCAATCCCCTTAAAACCCAGCGAATGTGCGACAAATGCAAGTGCCGCAAGCCCGCAGCTATTGACACTTTTTTGCATTACATATTGTGGCTCCAAGGACGCACTGGCTAATGACGCACAGGCAATCACCGACGCTAGTAAGAGCATGGCTACCCATTGGCGCTTGATGTCACTCCCTCTGATCAACACGCTGCGCCATTAGGTAAGCCAACGCTACACAGCAACCCGTACCTGCCGCAAGTATCGTCACCCAAGCGCCCGTGCTGAATTCATGGGGAACCAAGACAAAGAATGAGGCAACGAAGAATAACCAAGCCAGCATGAGTTTGATGAATAACGCTGACCAACGGGCTTCCCAGTGACTTGCTTGCGTTTGCATCGCCAGTTTTTCTGCCAGCTTTATTTTGGCATCCATGTCGCCCCTCCCCTGCGTTAGGGTAGCTGTGGGTCGAAAGAGGGTCCAGTGGGCGCATAGTTGGGGATATAAATCCCCCAAAAAAAGCCCATCAATGCCAAGTCAAAGGACGCAAAGCCCAGTGCCAGAGCAATGGGCGCAAAGCCACCTCGAATATGCTCTAACTCAAGCGGGTCAATTAACTGGACATTGCCGACCGATTGGCTTGCGCCTGCAAAGTAATCTCGTGCGATATTTTGTTCAGTGGCAATAGAAACCGTATTAGCATGGGATGTCAGCGTGATAGTCGTTGCGCTGAGTAATACTGCAATAGCTTTTTTCATAGAAATAACGCTCCTTGTTATATTCATTGTTGATCTCGTAAAGTGTGTAACGTTATGCCTGCATCAGGCGAAACCCTGCCGTTTTTGCAGTCGCGAAAAATATAATCTATTCAGGGCTTGCTGACGCACAACATTAGCGAGCAAACTTACGCTATTGGGAAAATGGTAACTCTTAGGTGCTCCACTATGCAGATTAAACGTATCGCAGGTGCTTTAGGTGCTGAATGCCACGGTATCAATTTAAGTAAGCCGTTATCCAAAGATGTGCAAATAGAGATTAAACATTTGCTGAATGAGCACGAGGTATTATTCTTTAGGGATCAAGCGATTGCACCGACTCAGCAACGAGATTTAGCGCGTATTTTTGGGCCGCTGCAGACCCACCCAGCTTATGGCACAGTCGATGGCTTGCCAGAAGTGATGTTATTAGAAAGTACCCGAGAGCGCCCCTCTAAAATCGAAGTCTGGCACTCCGATATGACATTTCGACAACACCCTCCGTCCGTCACTGTACTACGTGGCATCCTCATCCCCGAGGTGGGCGGCGATACCTTGTGGGCAAGTATGACAACCGCTTACGACACCCTGTCGTCTGGCATGCAAAACTACCTAGCTGACTTACACGCCATTCATGATTTTAGTCAAGGTTTCAAAGAGAGTTTGGCGGAGCGCGGTGGTCGGGAGCGACTGGCTGATGCGGTCGGTGCCAACCCACCAGTGAAGCACCCCGTTATCCAGATCCATCCAGAATCGGGTAAAAAAGTACTGTTTGTTAACCCACTATTTACTAGTCATATTGACGGCTTGCCGGCTTTGGAATCAGCAGAAATCCTACGGTTCTTGTATGCGCACAGCACGCTTACTGAACATACCTGTCGTTTCAAGTGGCAGGCAGATAGCATGGTTATTTGGGATAATCGCAGTACTCAACACAAACCGGTCAATGATTTTTTCCCGGCCACCCGGCAATTACATCGCGTAGTGAGTGAAGGCGACGCTCCTTACTGATCTTGCGCTTTCAACTCAGCGATATAAGCGATCAACTCCTTTCGTACCTCGGGCGCATACAAATACAGCGCCAGAAGGTTAGGGACCGATATTAGAAATACCATGGCGTCTGAAAAATCGAGAACTGCGCCCAACTGCAACATGGCACCGATAACGATAAATCCGCAAAACACCAACTGGAATGCTAACGCGCGCTTCCGCCCCTCGCCGACCAAATATGTCCAAGCCTTTAACCCATAGTAGGACCATGCCAAGGCCGTCGAAAACGCGAACAGCAGCGCCGCTACGGCAATCACATAGGGCGCCCAGGCAAAGTGGTGTGCAAATGCAGCGCTCGTCAACTCAATGCCTGCCAAGCCATCACTCATCAAGTTGTTCGGTATTGCCGTGGTCAAGATGACCAGTGAGCTGAGACTGCAGACAATCACCGTGTCAATAAAGGGCTCCAATAATGATACCAATCCCTCGGACGCAGGTCGCTCGGTTCGCACCGCGGCGTGGGCGATCGAGGCTGATCCCAAGCCCGCCTCGTTAGAAAATAGCGCCCGTTGGAAGCCGACAATCAATGCCCCAAGGCCGCCGCCGAGTGCTGCCTGCGGTGAAAAAGCAGACGTCACCACTAGATGCAGAGCTGGCAGGACGTGCTCATGGCTAAGGGCTATGACGAGGACAGCGCTTAACGCATAGAGCAAGGCCATAAACGGCACCAACACTCCGGCGACCCGAGCAATCACCCTAATACCTCCAATAATGACCGCAGCGACGATAGCAGCCAAGACCATACCAAATAACCAGCCCTTATCCGCAAGCCAGCTGTCAGCACCCCCCGTAATGACTAGCATCTGCGCATAGGCCTGATTAGACTGAAACATGTTGCCAATGCCTAAGCAGCCAATGACCAGGGCTATGGCATAAAACCCCCCGAGAAGTTTCCCCAGCGCCGGTAAATGTCGATCGCGGAAATAAG
>ENA-OWPI01004959-OWPI01004959.1-marine-metagenome-genome-assembly--contig:-NODE-4959-length-10366-cov-7.329672_pt1 | contig 10366 bp, 4 predicted proteins | sample MGYA00238138_ERZ651775 | MGnify/ENA primary metagenome ERZ651775 (study PRJEB26906, sample SAMN06265043) | marine metagenome | isolation source: Helgoland LTER site | place: Germany:Helgoland, sampling...
TTTCTAATTGCACCATTAGAACTAATTCCAGTACCTGAAATGGTAATGTTTTCTGCTGAGGTAATATCATTAGAGATGGATAAACTAGCACCATCTGCAACAATCGTTGCACCATCCGTTGTACCAAGGGCATTATTGTGAGTGATAATTAAACTACCAGAAACTACATCAACATTACCGGTAAAAGTATTATCTCCACTAATTGTTAATTGTCCTGCTGTTGTTCCTGTGTAACTGATAGGGGTTAATCCTGAAATAACTCCAGAAGCTGTATTGGCTGCATTGGATGATGTGATATCTAATTTAGATAATTTAGTAACATCACCTTGAAGATCTGTTTTAGCACTACCAGAGTTAATCGTTAAACCATTATCAAAGGCTATAACAACTAGACCGGAACCTCCGTTACCTGCATACCCGCCATGAGTAGTGGTACCATCAGATCCTCCTGATCCTGTATTAACTTTTGCATACTCACTTCCAGTTCCTCCTGCAGCACCTCCAGAAGAAGTTCCCCATACACCAGCGCCATAACCTGCACCTCCAGAACCATATTCTACATTGGTACCTGTAATAGAAGATGCAGTACCAGCACCTCCATTAATACCGGAACCTCCAGCTGATGATCCTCCTCCTCCTCCAGCGTAACAAATATAGCCTCCACCACAATAAATTTGTCCACCATACACTGCACCACCACTATTGCCGTTACCGCTATTACCTCCATATGCAGCTTTATAACCACCTCGTGAATCAGCAACTAAATCATTAACACTTGCATAACCACCAGTAGCAGTAACTATTGAAAAAGTTGAATTCCCTCCATCTACTCCATCTATACCATCTCCCATTAAAGAATAATTGGGCTGATAACTTCCTGTTCCATTAGATCCTCCAGCACCTACAACTGCTGTGTATCCGGTTAAGGCTGTTAAACCTAGAGAACCTTCTTCAACTGCACCAGCTCCACCTCCACCACCAAAAAATTCACCGTACTGTCCTCTTGTCCCTGAAGCACCACCACCAAGTACTAGATACTCTACATCACCTGTATGATCTGGGGTCCAAGTGTATTGGCTACCATTCCAACCAAGAGTACCATCGCCTAAAGTAACAGATCCCCCTGAAGATAAAGTGCCCGTTTCTGTTGCACCGTCATAAGTTCCTGAAACTGGATCAAAGGCATCAATTTTGGTTACATCATAATAATAATATCCACCATCACCAGTTAAGATAATTCTATTTTGATCTTCAATATACCCTTTGATAAGTCCACTAAACGTTACTGCACCATCTGAAGAACCCGTTGTATCTATGTCAATATATTTTGTTAAATAAGTATCACTGTTAACGGTTACACTTCCACCGTTAGTTATAATGTTAGCACCTAATTTAATAACTTCATCACCTGAACTATTTGAGTCTGAAGTAAGATCTAAACTTAAAGCATTATTCGTTGCCGTAATTGCTGCATCATTAGTAAATTGTAATTGTGCTGCAGTAGATATAGTTAAAGTAGCGTTACTTCCTGATGTTTTTACAATATTACCTGTAAACGTTAGGTTGCCAGTAGTAATGATACTAGATGTTGCAACAACATTAATATCTCCTGATAATGTAATAATACCAGTTGAATTAATTGCACCCGCACTACTGATACCAGTACCTGAGATATTAATATCTTCTGCAATGGTTAATCCTGTAGCAATAGTTAATTGAGCGCCTGATGAGATGGTGGTTGTACCTGCTGTAGTTCCAAGGGCATTTGTATTAGTAATAGAAATTGTACCTGCAGATATAGTGGTGTTTCCTGTATAAGAGTTAGTACCTGATAACGTTAAGGTACCAGCACCTGTTTTTATAATATTACCGGTAGAGGTTGCAATAGGATCATTAATCGATGATGTTCCAACTGAGTGTATGGTTAGGTTATAGGCTCCAGTGACCGCACTACCTGTTGTAGGATTTAAGGTTAAAGAAGAACCACTATCAATTTGAATTTCACTATGAGCTCCAAGTGTGATTAATCCTGTTAATGTATTGTCATCTGCAGTGTTTCTAATTGCACCATTAGAACTAATTCCAGTACCTGAAATGGTAATGTTTTCTGCTGAGGTAATATCATTAGAGATCGATAAACTAGCACCATCTGCAACAATCGTTGCACCATCTGCTGATCCAAGGGCATTGTTATGAGTGATACTTATAGTACCTGCATTAATATTAGTTTGACCGGTGTAGGTGTTGTTACCTGATAAAGTTAATGTTGCTGAACCTATTTTGGTTATTGAGCCAGATCCTGTAATAGTCTCTGTATAAATTTCATTGGATGATAAATTTATAGTAAGCGTAAAAATACCAATATTTATTGATGTATAACCAGACAATGATGTGTAGGTCGCATCACCTGTCAATGATATGGCATTGATGCTATTGGATAAAACCCCACTAATGTAAATGTTACCAGCATCCGCATTTGTATTTCCGTTGTAACTCCCATTAATGTTTAAATCACCAGAGCCGTACTTAGTCACAAGTAAATTTGAGGCAGTTATATTGGATGCCCAAGTTACATTTTGGCTGTTGGTATCAATCTTTAAATTATCACCATCGCTGAGACTGAATCGACTTGAATAATCAGTAGTATTTGAGGCACTATGTTGAATAATTCCTCCAGAAAATGTGATATTTCCGCTACTGCCAATAGCGTTTGCACTTGCTAAATTTAATTTGCCTTCAGACAACTCAAGAGCAAAACTATTAGAACCAGATAATGTTAAAGTACCTGAGCCAATTTTATTAAGGTTTGTAAGAGACAAATTGCCTGAATAAGTTGTATCTGAATTATTGTTACCTATGGAAATTGTTCTTCCTGAACTACTGTAAATATTTGAGCGATTACCGCTAAGCCCACCAAGAACAATGTTATCTGTGAGGAATCCTAGTAAAGTCCAAGATGAAGAGCTATATGGAATATAAGTGGTATCGTAAATTAAAGTTGAATTTTGAAGTGCATTTGCATGATGAATCCAAAGACCAGGATCTTTTTGCCCTATATATTTGATAATTGTTGTGCCAGTATAGGTATTAGCACTATAAAAATGAAAACGACCTCCTCCTCCTCCATCACCACCCGCAGTTGTAGAGTCATCAAGAATTAAGTTTCCACTACCGCTGATAGGACCATATTGATTCCATGTTTTACGAGTAGCTTTTCTGATGGTTTGGCTACCAGAGCCAAGCAAAATACCACGATTTGCCGATATAGTTATATTTGTTGCATTTGTGTGGGTTAAAACAGCGCCATTATTGATTTCAATACTGTCAACATCCAAGGAGCTAGGTGTTGTCCCCAAAGAAGTCTCACCTGTTATTGAAACAGTGCCACCATTAATGTAGCTCTTGCCAGTATAGCTATTACTTGAATGTGAGATATAAAGTGCTCCTGCTCCAGCTTTTGTTAGTGAACCACTTCCTGAGAAAATAGCTCCAGATTGCATATAAGAGTCTGAAGCATTAGTTACAGTTAAATTTCCTCCATTTAATGACAATGCTGAAGCTAAATCAATGGATGATCCATCTAAAACTAGATTAAGAGCTCCTGAACTACTTGAAATTTCAGCATTTATATCAATTACACCTCCAGTTAATGTCAAAGTTGCACTAGATCCTGATGTTTTTGATATAACCGCATTAACTGTAAGTGTATTTGAGCTTGAGCTTCCTGTTGTAATTGAGACACTGGTTCCAGAATTAAGTGAAGATATGATTGATGAAGCTAAAATAGTTGTATTTTGGCTTGGAGTAAATGAGCTTGAGTAGCTATTTCCTGATGCTCCTGATGTTTCAATTGTAACATCATATGGATCAATCAACCATAAACCACCAAAACCTACATTTATTGTAGACCATAAATCTAAAACTTGACCTGAAGTTTCAATAAAACCTCCTATTTTAAAGGAAGTTGTGTCTAAAGTAGAATAAGTGTCAATATACGTATATTTTGAAAAAGGTATTGATTTTTCAAAGAAATTGTTTCCGATGTAGATTTTTCCGCCTTTTATAAGGCCTTTTGAGATTATTGAGGATTTTTGAACTATTGTATAATTGTAACCTGCAATTTCTACAGTTCCGCCTCGTCCAGTGCTTCCATTAGTTTGAACGACTGTTGATTTGAGATTTACATCGTTAGCACTAGAAAGAATTGTAACATTTCCACCTTCAGGTGAACCTCTAGCGTATAAATTAGAATCGATTAAAAAGATATTTTGTTTAGCATTGATATTTACTGTTCCACCTCTTCCTAACGAGGCATTAGTTTGAACTATAGACTGTTGTAAATTTACATCACCAAACAATGATACCACATTTATGTCTCCACCTTCATTTTTACCATTAGAAATAAGGCTTATTTTACCACCAACCACGTCATTTGTAGCCTCAATATCAATGTTTCCTCCACTATCATTAGTGCTTGAAACATCAATATATATCTCATTTAGGTTTACATCATACCCAGTTACAGCTACATTTGCGAGACCTTGTCGCCTAGAACTTCCAGTTCTAGCCAATATTACACCATTTACACTGGTCATTGAGCCATTACTAGATTTTCCTGTCCTTATTTTGACTACTCCTGCTGAATCCTCTAATGAAGACACATCAAGTATAGTATTATTTTCTAATGTTACAAAAGTATTATCTGTAACAGAGTTTAAAAGTGTTGGATTTCCAACATAAATGTTTCCTCCTTGTTCTTTACCATTTGATTTAATTTCAGATCCTGACTTAATGATCACTTCTTTTCCAATAAGTTCAACAGATCCTCCTTTAGATGTCGCTGAGCTAGTGTCAATTTTGCCAGTATTTTCAACAGCTCCTCTCTGTCCAGCATCTAAAGTTACTTTTTTAGCCTTAATTGTTCCAGAATTAGAGACTAGCTTAATTACACCATTTTTTGAAACTAGTCCTTTTGCTTGATTTTCTGGGGCTTTAATTGTTGCTGCAATTGCATCTTGAGCCATATCTGCTTTGATTGTAACAACACCATTTTCAGCAATAACAATTCCTTTATTTGAAACGGTTGCCTTAAGTTTTGAAGGCTCAACCTTGATTTGCAAAGAATTGTCACTACTTATTTTTAAGACCATATCATCACTAGCCGCAAGATTAACAGATCCATTTTTTGAGTTAATGGTTCCACTGTTTGTAACATCTGTTGCCATAAGAGCTACATACTGCGCATCTATGTTACCATTTTGATCAATCAATGACTCTCGATCTTGTTTGTAATGATAATTGTGGTTTAAAAAATCTTGATTAGCAATTTTCATTGCACTACCAATAAAACTGTGAGCATTAATACTTGCGTTAGCTCCAACTGTTATGCCATTTGGGTTATTTACAAATAGTTTTCCATTTGAGAAGATATTCCCTAGAATAATTGACTTAGAGCCTCCGACAATTTGATTAAGTATAGAATCTGTGTTGTTTTTGTGATTAAAATATACTGAAGCGTCAGCACCAACGTTAAATTTTTGCCATTCAATAATACCTTTACTGCTATTTTGGTTAATTATTAACTTTCCAGCCTCTCTTTGAATTGAAATATCTCCTGAAACAACGTCGCCCCCAGTTGGAAGTTCTAAATTGCCCAATTCATCTGCTAAAATTTTGCTATTTAATGCTAGAGAAATGAAAAAAATACAAATTAAACTAAAAAATCTTCTCATAATCTAAAAACTACTAGAAAAGCTTATAAAAACTCTTTTATCTTTTGTTAAACCATCGTTATCAAGACCATTTGCATCTTCACCATCGTTATTACCCATAGTCGTTGAAAACATTGCATTAAATTTGGTATTTTCACTTACATTTAAAGTTAAACCCAAGCCAGCACCCTGAAGCTCATAAATATTTTTCTTTCCTGGTTTATCACTATCCCAGTTTGCATAAGTGTTTTGATGTTGTTGGATTTTACCCCAATCATAAAAAATCATTCCTTCAAGTTTTTCAGTAAAACCATGTTTAAGCTCGATATTAGCCATGAATCCATGATCTCCTTGCCCTTCAGAATTTGGATAAGCCCTAATCCCATATGGACCTCCAAGGGTAAATTTTTCAGCTGAATCTAAATTTTTGAAGGCATATTGACTACTAAGATTAACTTGAAGAACATTTTGATCTGAAAGTCTTTGAAACCTACTAAAATTCAAATTAAATTTACTAAAATCTCCTAGTGCACCATTTGTGGCAGATGTTGTGCTTGTGTCTTTCAAGTCCCCAGTGGTAAAAATTACTGAACCATAATTTACACCACCTTTAAAAAACTGGTCATTACGATTAAAGTCTAGTTTTGCAATAGCTCGTGTAATTTTTTTCTGAACATTTGATGGAGTATTATTTTTATTTTCATACTCACTTTCAGATAAAGTTAAATTGCTATCTAAATTAATTTTTCCTATAGAATTTAAAGGTTTGTTTATATTAAAACTTAATTCTTGTGAGTTTCCAGTTGGGTTGGTAGCTGTGAAAGGTTCATCAAGGTCGTATCTTAATTTTGCAGCTTTAAAAGTTCCTCTTGTTCCATCATAACCAATTCTAAATGATGAAGCTAAAGCTGTATATTCAGAACCACCAGTTTTAACTTGTTGAAGTGTGAATTGCTCGCCTTTCTTTAAAAAAGAATCTGCATTTACAATTAAAGTTCCTCGGTCATTTCCTGATGAACGTGAACCAAAATTATCAGCTTGAAAAGTTCCTGAGATTTGATCGGTATTCTCAAGTCTTACCAGAATGTCGGTCTCACCCACCTCACTTCCAGCTTCTAAAGTTGCAATCGCAAAGATACCTGGAACTTTATTAAGAGTTTGAATATTTTTTTCTAATTGATTTATATTTAATATTTGTTTTTTAGAAATACGATTTTCAATATATTTTTTTGCAATTTCTCGATCAAGGTTTAAAATTTTTTCATCAGTTTCAATAATTACTTTACCAAGTTTACCTTCAATAATTTGTATTGTAAGAACTCCATCAACAATATCTTGTTCTGGCAATATTGCTCTTGCCCACAAACCTAGTTGACGGTAAAATCCAGAAATAAATCTTAATATTTCTTGCAAATCATTGTAAGCATATTCTTTGTTGAGAAAATTTTCTGTAAGTTCTGACAATTGATCATCAGTTAATACTGTATTATCAATAAAGTTTAATTTCTTAACAGTAAATTTTACCTCAACATCGGAAGATAAACTTTCTTCTTCAGGTTTGGTTATTTTAGGCTCATCTTTTTCAGGCAGCTCTCTTGTATCAAAATTAAAATTATCAACAGTTGGTAAGTTGTTAGCTAGTAGAACTGCATTTGTTTGTTGAGGAAGAGCTATTAAGTAAATTAATATTAAGAATTTAGTTACAATTTTTTTTAGAGATAAATTTTTTAAAGATTTAATATAAAACCAATAAATTTGTATGCTTATTAGCAAATAAACTTGGTATTTGGTCGATAATTTTTTTAACATATATAATGTATAAATCTTAATTAAATGCAGATTATTATTGTAAATAAGAGTTTTTTAATCCAAAAGAATTGTAACAATTTGTAAAATTGTTTATATAAAATTTCTTTAAATATACTAAAAATTTAAAAAATTTAAAAATGAGTTCTGATTTAATCCTGCTTTCGCAAATTTTTTTGATGCTTTTAATCTCAGCAGGGTCAATTTTAGCAATTTTTAGAATCAATCATCGTAAGGTTTCAGGATTAAGAGAGTTAATCGCTCTAAATTTTTCTTGCGCTGTTGGAATTTTCATAATTTACACTTTAGAACCTTTTCTAGGTTTAACTTATTCAAATATCTTAGGTTACTCATTTTATAGCCTCGGATATTTATTATGTTACATTGGATTACAAAAATTTAATTCTGAAGAGATTAAAAAAAAAATTATTTTTTTATCTTTTGGTGTCTTTCTAATTATTTTAATCTTTGTTAATACATTTATCAATCAAGTAAGTGGCACAATAATTGTAAATTCCACCTACATATTATTTTTATCAATTGTTATTATATCAAATATTAAAAAAAATTATTTTTTAAATAACTTGGGTGGTAAAATATTTTCTATCTTTATTTTTGGAACATCTATTTCTAGTTTGATTCAAATATTTGATAATCTTTTTTATTTCAAAATAGAAGTCAATCTAATCAATCCTACTTTTAGTGATTTTATATTTTTATTTTGGGGTTCTTTAGCCTGCTTATTTTATATCATTGGTATAATAATTATTATTAATGATCGCAAAAAAAACAAATTACAAAATAAAATTAAAGATATTTCAGAATTTTATAATTTAATGAAAGAAAATCTAATTTACCAAAAGGAAATACTTAATTTGATATCTTATAATTTTTTAGAACCGTTATCATCAATAAACTTATCAAATAATATAATTAAAAAAGAAATTACGAATAAAAATTTAGATGATGAAACTAAAAGAATAGATCGTTCAGTGGATAAATTAATTAAAGAAACTAAAGATTCTTTAAAGAGCACAAATTTAATAACATCAAAAATTCAAAATGAAATAATTAAAATTTCAGTTATAGATATACTAAGAACTATAACTAAAAATTACAAAATAAGTTATGAAAATTATTTAGATACAAAAGAAAGTTATGCTTTCATTAATAAAAAACTTTTTTTATTACTAATGTCTAACTTAATTTATAATTTTGTCAGTATAAGTAAAAAAATTTCAAACATAGAGATGTATAGTCATTCTATAGGTGACCATATAGAAATTCAAATTGCACATGATGTAAGATTGGATAGCTGGGTCATATTTAATCAACTCAATATAAAAAAATTTTCTAATAAAAAAGTTACATCAGAAACATTTAATACTGATTTGATTGAGGAAATATTGAATAAGCTTAATATTAAAACTGAATATAGGGTTGGTAAAAAAAGAAATATCCTAATTCTGAAATTAAAGAGATCCTTAGATGACTGTTGGCAATAAAAACATTTTATTTGTTGAGAATGATCCAGATTTTAGAGAACCAATTGAAAAATTGCTAAAATTAGAGAAATTTAATGTAATTAGTGCATCAAATATAAAGGATGGGGTTAAACTTTTAGATAATAATTATGATCTTGCTATCTTTGATACTAAATTTATTGAAGGAGATGGGATTGAATTATTAAAAATTTATAAAGAAAAATACAAAAAACCTGCAATTTTATTAACTATTAAGAATACCTTAGAGGATAGAATTGAAGCTCTTAATTACGGTTCTGATTATTATTTGGCAAAACCAATAATATTTGACGAACTGCTAGCAGTTATAAGAAATTTACTTAAAAAATATGAAGTACAATCTAATTATTGGATTTTAGATCCGTCAAATGTAAGTTTAACTGATCCTAATAACAAAAAATTTAAACTTACAAATACAGAATATAATATTTTTAAAATTATAATTAAAAACAGTGATAACTTTATCTCTAGAAATGAAATCTTTAAGGTTCTAGGAAAAGAAGAAGCTTCTTCGACTGATAGAAGTAGTGATATGCTGATTTCTAGAATAAGAAAAAAGATTGAGCCTGTAAGTAAAAATCAAAAAATTTTTACTTCTATCAGGGGCAAAGGATATAAATTTACTCAGTTAATTAAATTTTATAATAATTAAATTAAAGATAACTCATTCAATAACTTTTTATAAAATTCTAATTGATAATTTAATTGCAACTGGTGGAACTGCTGAAGCTGCTGCAAAACTTGTTGAAATTTCAAATAGCAAAGTTGCTGCGTTTGTCTTTGTAATTAATCTATTTGATTTAGGTGGATCTGATAATTTAGTAAAGAATAATTATAAGGTAGAAAATTTAATAGATTTTCCTGGACATTAAATAAAAGATTAAATGGTAACTGGAAGTGGGACCGAACCACTGACCTCAGGCTTATGAGTCCTGCGCTCTAACCAACTGAGCTACCCCGCCAAATTAATTAACGGTCTATACTACTTTTCAAAAATGTTGCAAATGGTGATGTTGCATTATCTGTTTCACTCACAGCCGTTATCAGCTTGATTTGTATTATAACTGCACCTTTTATAATTTTTATCTCTGCTAATTTATTTGGCGTAACAAATATTACTCAAAACATTTCAATGACAGGCATTGTACTAAAAATGTTTTTGGTTGTAACAGTTCCAATTTTATTGGGAATGATGATTAGATACTTTTTTGAAAATTTCATAGCTTCAAAAGTAGATATTTTTAATAAACTGAACATAATACTTTTTGCTATTTTCTTTGTAGCTGCATTTTATGAAGAAAGAGAAAACTTATTCGATTTTATAAT
>ENA-OWPI01004962-OWPI01004962.1-marine-metagenome-genome-assembly--contig:-NODE-4962-length-10365-cov-8.143371_pt1 | contig 10365 bp, 19 predicted proteins | sample MGYA00238138_ERZ651775 | MGnify/ENA primary metagenome ERZ651775 (study PRJEB26906, sample SAMN06265043) | marine metagenome | isolation source: Helgoland LTER site | place: Germany:Helgoland, sampling...
AAAAGAAAAAGAACTTAAAATAAAACTAGATAAAGAAAAAGATCAAGATGTTTTACAAGCACAGATAATTACTCTAAAAGGTCAGTTAGAACTTGTCAAACAAAAACTAGAAAACGAAAAGAATAAAGTTGTTAAACCTGAAGCAAATCCTGATACAGGAGAGGTGCCATTAAGAACAGGAATAGCAAACGCAATACTAGACAAGAAAAAAGACACTAAAGACCTTGTACAATCAAAGAAGAAAAAAGAAATCAAAGTTGGTGGAAAGACTAACGTAGAAATCAATCCAGACGTAGATATTGGTAACTTCTCTGGTGGTATGAAAACTAACGCAGGTAATTTACATTAGGGAGGAAATCTCTAGTGAGAGATTACAAAGAATTTTATAGAGAAGCAAAGGGCGATAAACCTCGTATCTATTGTGATATGGATGGCGTACTTTGTGACTTTATAGTACAGGCAAAGAAGGCGACTGGCGTTATCTTTACACAAGATAAAGCAAAAGAACATTGGGAAGTAATTAAAAAGTACCCTAAATTCTGGGCAAATATGCCTTGGATGCCTGGTGGACAACAACTATGGAATTATATTAACAAATATAAACCACATATATTATCTGCTTATACTGTTGAAGATCCTAATTGCAAACCAGGTAAAAGAACTTGGTTAAGAAGAAATGTTAGTATATCTACAAGTAATATTAACTTGGTAAGAAGACGAGATAAGCAAAAATTTGCAATGAAAAGTGGTGGGAACAGACAGCCTGCAATACTAATTGATGATTTTAAGAATAATATAAATGAATTCAAGGCGGCTGGGGGTATTGGTATACATCATACTAGTGCTTCAAAGACAATTTCAGAGCTTAAGAGATTAGGATTTTGATAAATAGTAATGTTAATTAACAAAACAAGATTAAAACTTATTAATAAGGAGAGATAAAATGGCTTTATGGGGAAAAACTAGTAATGCAGAAAGTAGACCTAAGAGTTTACCTATGGATTCTAATAGTGGATATTCTCGTGAGTTTGTTACTGCAAATAAAAAAGGATGGGTTTTTCAACCTGGTGTAGCTACTGCTGCAACTGGGAATGATAATGCTAGCGCTGCTCCAGAAATTTTAGTTTGTATTAGAAACTTATCAGTATCTACACAATCCGCAAACTTATTATCAATCGATTACACAGCAGGCGCTTACGCTGACGCTGCTGATTTTGATTTGGTACTAACGTTTGACGAAGCAATTACAGTCACAAGTGCGGCTGCAACTGCTAACCAAACAATTACAAACAAGGCGTTTATCCTATTATCTGAATTGGGTGCGACTGACATGGTAGAAGATAGTACCGTTGCTTGTCAATATCAATCAGGAACAGGAACAAACACATTAACTTTTAGAGGTAGATTAAATACTACCGACGCTGGTTACTTAGGATTTACTGATGGATTTATTCACTTAAACGGATCTGCTACTATGCAAGACCCAGATGGTGAAACTATCCAAGGTATTAGAGATGAAACTGCTGATGATTCAATTCTATTAGACGCTTCAGCTGGTGCTTCTGGTACAGTAAACGGTGCTATAACTGATTCAAGAACGGTTACAGTTGACGGTGTATCAGGAACAATCGCTGTAGGTCAAGTAGTGACTGTAAACGGTGCTGGTTCTACACCTGCCGCTTCAATTACTGCAACTTCAAGAAATCCAAATGTGACTTCTGTTAGTACAAACAATGAACTTACTATCACGGCAGTTGCTTCTCAAACTTCATTTACAGTTTCAGAAGAAATTACTGTTGCAGATGATATTAACTTATTGTTCTCAACTGACGGTGGTGAAAAACCTGAACTAAATGCTGCTTCAATGACTACTGAAGGTGCCGATGGCGCTACAAGTGTTATCGGAACTCAAGCATATAGAACTGGTTTTGGTGTTGATACACAAGTTGGAAGAGTTATGATGTTAGAGGATTCAGATGATAAGATTATCAATGAAACTGACGGAATAGACGGTTTCTCTGCTGAAGAATTTACAACAGACGCTTCTGGTCTAATCGTGGTAACACAAGCTGGATCTGCTTCAGGTTCTGCTTCTATACTTAACGGAGTGACTACTACATAATTCTAGTTAGAAATAACTATTATAAATACTAGTATAGGGTTCCTTGTGTAAACACATCTAAACCCTATACTATAACTTTGATCCCTTACGAGATAACATCAATGTATGGGCTAATATTCCCCGAATACATAAGGGGTTAAATTAAATGGAGAAAATAAAATGGCTGACAAGAAAATCACGGCATTAACTTCATTAGGAACAGCGACTGCAAGAGAAGATTTACTTCACTTGGTTGATGATCCTTCTGGAACGCCGATAAACAAAAAAGTAACTATCGCTGAGATGGAGAATGCTTTAAGAGCACCTGTAGCTTTAGCTGATACTGCTTCAATTACACTAACTGCTGCTACTAACGCAGGAAGAACTAACGTATTTCCTGACACATCACAGAATACAACTGTAACACTACCAACACCAAGTGCTGGTCTGTCTTTCAGATTTATCTATGGTGGTGCAGCTGCAGACGCTACTGACCACATCATCAAAACTGCTGGTAATACTATCTTTTTCAAAGGTGCTATTACACACCTAGATACTGATGGTAACAGTAACGCTGTTGTGTTTTCAGATGGTAACTCAAACAGTATAATTTCATTAGTAACACCTCAATCATATGTTATAGACCTAGTTGGCGCTTCTGCTACTGTCTACCATGTGTCAGGTTTCATTTCTGATGTTACTGTTCCAACAATTGCTGACGCTTAATAGTTAGAAATAGTTGATTACTTAATACTATGTGGAGGGGATTCGTCCCCTCTACAACTTAATTAAATAATGGAGAAAAAATGACTATATCAAAAGAACAACTGATCGCAAGAAAAGAACAAATCAAAAAAGATTTTGACAATCTTGTGACACAGATAGAAGAACAAGAAAACAAAATTAAAAGTATGAAGAACAATTTGAATGCTTTGGCTGGCGCTAGTCAACAATGTGATTTGTTTTTAAAAGAACTTGAAGACAAAGACGCACCAATGCCTAGAGATAAAGAAGCAGCATTGAATATTGCAACTTCATAATAAGGAGATACAATGACAAAACTAACTAACGAAGAACTAAATGGACTGTCTCCTAGAGCGAGAAAAGCCTATGAAGATAAACATGGTGTTATTTCTGAAATTCTAACTATCAATCCTAATCAAGAAGTTGAGATTGATGAAGACGATTCAATAGAAGAGGACGAATAAATGAAAAGTTTTAAACAATTTGAAAGTCATACTGTTGCTCTTAACTCTGCTGAAGATGACAACTTAGGTCTTTTTAATATACATGACGAAAAAGTAATGCAAAGATTAAATGGTTTCGTTGGTGCAATTGCTCAACAAGAGTATATGCAACCTGACGCTGCTATGAAACAACTTAATAACAAGTTGAATATTATGGGATTAAATTTTGTAGAACCTAAGATCGAATCTGATAAAGGAAACGCAACAGTTGAATTAACACAATTTGGTGGAAGATATGGTAAGACACCAGAAAATTCAAATGGTCCTATGTCACAAGGTACAGAAATTGAAAACGGTGACGGAGTATCTCATAAAAAAGATGGTGGATTGAAGATAGAATTTAATTGGGAAAAACAAAACAATAACCAATTCATGGTTTCTGCGAGTTTAAAATAATATACTACTACTACATTAATACAAGTGAATAAATTATGGCTGATTTTAAGGTACTGACACATGAAACTATTGATCTATTTGCTTTAAAGCATTATGATAATAGAGGTGCCAGTAAAGAAGAATTTGAAGATGATTTAAAGCGTTTTAAATATCTAAAAAGATTATTTAGAAAGTATGATACATCTAAAGAATTCAAGTCAAGATTAATTATCAATCATGTAATTGTCTTGGCAAATGTGTTCGGTGTTGACGCTGCTACTACGCTATTGTTTTTTAAAATAGATAAACAACACTGGTACTTACTTAAAACAATTCTCATCTTTTTAAATTATATGCCAGAAAACGAAATGATTGATTTAGAAACAGATCAAAACGTAATGGAAGAATTAAAAAGGATATAAAATGGGAAGAGTTATAGACGCCTTAATCGCTTATCGATTATTAAAACTATTAGTCACACCTTTTAAAAAGACTAAAGCATATCAAATGGGTATCATTGATGACAAAGGCAAAGTCTTAATCAAAGCAAAACAATTCAAAGATAAAATACCTGCAAACAAAAGAGCAGAAGCAAAGAAGTCATATACTTTGCTTATTCGTTTTGTATTCAATCTCAAAAGAATATTATCTAAAGTAGGCATAAGAGGTGCATTAGGTTCGGCAGCCGCTGCCGCAATCGCATTTTTTAGAGAAGAAAAAGACTACAATCCAATCATAGAAAAACAAATCTACAAACACATTAAAGAACAAGGGTTCGAATACGACATAAATGAGAACTATGGTGACCCTATACAATACGGTAAATACATAGTAAAACGAGATATTTACGATTTAGAAGGTGATATAATCATAAATAGTGGAGAGGTAATTGATTTTTATGAAGACACACAACCTATTATGGGTTATGATGTATTCAAACATCACAACGTATATTTAACAACCGAGGATTTAAATGGCTAAACAAAGTTTCAAAGATTTGATTTTTAAGTTTCTTAAAAAAGATGAAGAAGCTCCAGCAAACGCAACTGGTACTGCTGTCGCAGGAACAGGAGATGATTCTTCTACTGTTGTTGTTAAAAAGAAAAAAGAATTACAGAAAAAATTAATGACAAGAATGGGTATCAAAGAGGCAATTGATAAAGCAATACCTGATTTAGAATATCCTAAAGACGAGATTAGAGAAAGAGTAAATCAATTAAAACAATTTGCTCTAGGTGAAACTCCTGAAGGTTTTGCATTGGTTTCAAAAGCAAAAGACATTGCTAAAAAGATGTCAGGTAATATGAACGGTGCTATAAAAGAAATAGAAAAATTAGAAAAAGGTTTATCAAATAATTCTTCAGTAAAAGACGCTTTGAAAAAAGCAAATGAAGAACTATCAGAAGGTGAAAGAGCATTGGCTCGTGACAAATCAACAGATCAACCTAAGAAATATGTATCTGGTTTAACAGATAAACAAAAGAAGGCACACGATAGACATTTAGAAAAACAAGGTAAGAAATCTGATAGTGATAAGTCTGCTTACAAACAATCGCCTGCTGATAAAGTTGCAAAAACTAAACCTTCAAAACATACTAACAAGTTTAAACAGATGTATGGTGAAGATTATCTAAATGAAAAAATTGCTGGATTAGAAAAGAAAGCAAAGAAATCAGGTATGCCTTATTCTATATTAAAGAAAGTATATGATAGAGGTATGGCAGCATGGAAAGGTGGTCATAGACCTGGCACTACGCCTCAACAATGGGCGTTTGCAAGAGTTAATTCTTTCACAACTAAAAGCTCTGGTACATGGGGTAAAGCAGATAAAGATTTGGCGAAGCAAGTAAGAGGTTCTTAATGCCTAAATCATATAAAGCATTTGTTAAAGAGTATTCTATGGGTCTTCAAGTACCCTCTACAAGTTATTTAAAAGGTGTTGGTTCCTTAAATAAGTTGACGAAGAAAGAAATGTCTTCAATGAATACGGCAGGAGGTGACGAAACACCTGCACCAATATTAACATTAAAGAAAAAGAATGAAGTATCTGATAAACTTAAAGGTAAAGTTTTAGACAGAAAAATTGCAAGAGCAAAAACAAAATTTAAATCAAAAGCATTTTTATCAAAACCTTAGGAGAGTTATGGGAACATTTAATGCAAAAATATTAGCAGAATTTCAACCACCTAGAAAATGGAAACTAGGTAGAGATTTAACATATAGTACAAAAAACCTTATGGGTGATGAGATCAAAGCATTACAAGACATAGGTGTAAAAGTAAATAGAGATACAGATATTAGTCCAGTAGATATTACAGTACCTACTGAATTTATGACTGATCTAGCATCCACACCGAGAGCATTGTGGGCATTTATAGCACCGTTTGATGTTGCTAGAGCAGCGATTGTACACGACTTACTATATAAAACAATCAGACAATATAGATGGAACAAAGGTGATATAGAAGAAGATAAAACACTAATTAAAAAAGCAAAAGTAGTTGCTGATAAAGTATTTCGTTTAGCAATGAAAGACGCACAACCTAAAGTATCAGGTTGGAAGATATACTCTGCTTGGAAAGCAGTTGATCTATTTGGCAGATGGTCTATCATACCTAACGAGAAGAATATATAATGTGGTTCTTTCTAGTTAAATCAATAGTCGGTGCAATTGTAGGTCAATCTACAAATACATGGTTTAAGAAAACTAAAATGGGTATGTGGTTCTATAAAAAGGTAGACAGTTGGTATAATTGGGCTGCTAAAAGATATGATTTAGATGTATTGACTAAAGAAGAAAAGATGATTAAAAAGTTTCCTGCTCTAACGGCAAAGATAAATAAGTTAGAGAACGAGATCGCTAAACTTAAAGTAGAACAAGTAAAATTGAGAGGTAAAAAATAATGTTTTTAACAATAGGACTAATTATAGGTTTTATACTAGGATGGTATGTCAACGAGAAGTTTGAAGACATGGCTGCTGGTATTAAACTATTAAAATTCTGGAAGTAATATTATGTTTGGATCATTGAAGATTGCTATGGTAGCAATTCTGATTACTGGTATCGCAGGTGCTGGTATGTATGTAATGAAGTTAAGATCAGATAACGCTATCTTAAAAGCAAATCAACTCAAATTAGAATCAGCAGTCGCTGATCAACAAGAACTTTTAGAAAGTCAGAAGAAAGACTTTGAAGAAATACTAGGTGCTAACAAGAAGATGAATGAGTTAGTAAGTGTTCTTAAAAAAGACCTTGAAGATTTAGATAAAAGATTTAATAAAAAAAATAGAGATGTAGGCAAACTTGCAATTGCTAAAACAAAATCTATTGAGAGAATAACAAACGGTGCAAGTGCATTGGCTACAAGATGTATTGAGATTGCAAGTGGATCACCATTAACGGAGAAAGAAAAGAATGCTACAAAGAAGTCAGAAATCAATTCTGAATGTCCTAGTATTGCTAATCCTAACTACGTTCCTTACTAGTTGTGCTGGTGTAAAAACTTTAGAGATATTTAAGAAAGAAGTACCTAGAGAAAATCTAAATTTAGATAAACCCACACCATTAGAACTAGAAAATTTAAGATGGATTATTATCACTAGTGAAAACGCAGAAGAAGTATTTAAGAAGTTAGAAGAACAAGGTATTGATCCTGTTCTATGGGGACTAACAGACAAAGACTTTGAAATGTTAGCAAAAAACTTTGCAAGAATCCGTAATCAATTAAAAATTACAAATGATTTATTAGATAACTATAAAGAATATTATGAAGGAGGAGATGATGAGCAAAAATAGATTAGATATATCAGATTCAACTGCTATATCTATGCCTATGAAAAATTTAATTGCTATAGTTGCTGCTGTATCAATGGGTGTGTGGGCATACTTCGGTGTATTAGAAAGAATTACCATGCTAGAAACGACAAGTAAACTAGCAGAAAAAGATTTAAATCAACACGTTGAAAGACTAGAAGCTGATTTAACAAAGAATACAGAATTTAGAATAAAATGGCCAAGAGGTGAAATGGGTACATTACCTGCTGACTCGGAACAATATATGTTAATTGAGGACTTGTATGGTAGTGTGGAAAAATTAGAAAAACACATTGACAACATGATGAATAATAAAATCAACATAGAATTTTTACAAAAACAAGTAGAGAAAATGTTAGAAGATATTGAGAAGTTAAAGGATGCTGATAGGGAGATTGTGTATAAAAACGGAAACGGTACACATTAAAATGTATGGTAGAAACAATTGTTGCTTTACTAATGATTGTCAATTCTGAAATCAAGGAACATAGAATACAAGTTAGTCTTAAAGAATGTTTAAAAGGCAAAAGAACAGCAGAGAGGCAGTATTCAGAAGGTGTTAGGTATCAATGCCTAAAATCTAAGGCAGAGCTTGAGAAGAATATAGACGGTTCATGGTCAATTAAAGCTTTGATTATGGAATAATATAATTAGATAAATATAATTACAAAGATTTCATATGTCAGAAGATTTAAATAAGATACAGACAAAGATAGCATTGCTTGAAAAAGACGCCAAGACAGGTGAAGCAATACATCAAAGATTAGAAAAGGCAATAGAGAAGTTGTCTGAATGTGCTGTATCTTTAAAAGGTATACTTGCTCAACAAGAACAAAAGTTAGTAAAAGCCGAACAAACAGATGAAGATATATTCATCACCCTAGAATCTCGTAGAAAAGAATGGGACAACGATCTTAAAGAACTACATTCCAGAATTACTACTAATACTAGAGAGTTAAGAGAACATCAAATACAATCAGAAAATACAATGTTAAGTGAACTTCGATCTATGAAGACACAACTATCCGAAAGAGTTGGTGTATTAGAGAAGTGGAGATGGTTAATCATTGGCGGATCTATCATTATTGGCTTGATGATGTCAAATCCTAGTGGTAATCTATGGGAGTTTTTAAGTTAATCGCTTGACTTTTTGCCACTCATTTGTTATAATGTATCTATGTCAAGTTATATAGATACTAAATTTATCAATCTATTATCAGCAAGACTTCCGAAGTTTAAAAGAAAATCAGAATATCTATTTAATTTTAGGTGTCCTCATTGTGGTGACTCTCAAAAATCACAATCAAAAGCTAGGGGTTTTGTCTATAAGAAGAAAAATGATATGTTCTTTAAATGCCACAACTGTGGTGTAGGTCAATCATTAGGTAATCTAATTAAGTTTCTTGATCCTAATCTATATAAAGAATATATCTTTGAAAGATTTAAAGATGGTAAACCTACTAAAGATAAACCTGAATTTGATTTTACACCATCAAAAGAATTGAAAACTAGAACTGCTGATGAGAAGTTATTAGATGAATTAGAATCATTTGATAAACTAGTACAAACTCACCCAGCAAAACAATTTGTATTTAAAAGATTTATACCTAAAGAACATTGGGATAAGTTTTTTCTTTGTCCTAAATTTTATGAATGGACTAATACTATTGTACCTAACAAGTTTCCTGATCTAAAACATGATCACCCTAGAGTTGTAATACCTTTCTATGATAGATCAGGTAAATTCTTTGCGTTTCAAGGTCGTGCCTTTGGTAAAGAACAACCTAAGTATATCACTATTAAGTTTGATGACACAAAAGAAAAGATATATGGTCTTGATAGATTAGATTTAAATAAACCTGTGATGATTACAGAAGGTCCTATTGATAGTTTGTTTTTAGATAACGCTATTGCTCTTGCAGGTGCAGACGCTAACATTAAAATACAACCACAACAATGTACTATGATCTTTGATAATGAACCTCGTAATAAAGAAATTGTAAAACGAATGATAAATGCTGTTGATAAAAAATTTAATGTCGCAGTATGGCCCAAGACATTGAAATATAAAGATATTAATGACATAATTATTTCAGGAAAAACTTCTGCTGAGATACAAACTCTTATAAGTAATAACACTCATTGCGGACTAGCAGCACTTCAACAAATCAACAACTGGAAAAGGATATAAATGACAACAGGAGAAATTAATGTACTCAAGCGTAACGGTCGTGGTAAAGAACCTCTTAATATAGACAAGATTCACTCAATGGTTGGTTATGCAACACAAGATATTACAGGTGTTAGTGCTTCTCATGTTGAAATGAATAGTGGTATACAATTCTTTGATGGTATTAATACAGATGATATTCAACAAATTTTAATTAAGTCTGCTAATGATTTAATTAGTTTAGACAATCCTAACTATCAGTATGTTGCAGCTAGATTATTATTATTCTCTTTAAGAAAAAAACTATATCATAGACTATGGGAACATCCTAAGTTTATAGATCAAATTAAAACTTGTATTAAACAAGGTGTATATGATAAAGATATACTGGTACAATATACTGAATCTGAGGTAGACAGAATGGGTATGTGGATTGTACACGAGAGAGATTTTAAATTTACTTATGCAGGTCTAAGACAAGTTATGGATAAGTATCTTGTACAAGATAGAAGCACAGGTGATATCTACGAAACACCACAGTTTATGTACATGATGATTGCTGCTACTTTGTTTGCTCAGTATCCTAAAGAAACAAGATTAACATATGTTAAAAAATACTATGACGCAATCAGTAAGTTTAAGATAAACATTCCTACTC
>ENA-OWPI01004963-OWPI01004963.1-marine-metagenome-genome-assembly--contig:-NODE-4963-length-10364-cov-8.508311_pt1 | contig 10364 bp, 12 predicted proteins | sample MGYA00238138_ERZ651775 | MGnify/ENA primary metagenome ERZ651775 (study PRJEB26906, sample SAMN06265043) | marine metagenome | isolation source: Helgoland LTER site | place: Germany:Helgoland, sampling...
TGAGCAACCTAAACCATACCAATTTGGTTAACGTCCTTACGAGCTGTTTTCTCAACTGCTTTCAAGGCCCTGGATTCTACTGCTACAAGCGTATTTACGCCATTTACCACATTCGCTAGTGCCTTGTTGGCGTTGCCAAGTTCCATGTTCATAACGGCCATCTTGGACTCGAGTGCTGATGTATCAAACGTTTTCTGTAGATCTTGGTTAGCCACCACTGTTGATTTGGTTCCTGACTTTATTAATTCTGGTCCACGTTCACCTGTGAGGTACGTCTTGCCTGCATCCATACCACCACCCAATGCTTTTGGGCCACCGAACAGTCCACCTATGGCTCCTCCGGCCATGCCGCCCAATGATGCTCCCAACATCGCTCCTGCTGGTCCACCGACCAATCCTAGTAATCCACCTAAGGCAGTTCCTGCTATAGTACCATACCCGGATGCGTCGTTTGTTTTGTCATCATCTGACAGGCTTGAGTATGCACCCAAGGCATTCATTCCTAGTCCAACAGCACCAACTCCTCGGCCAACTCCGGTCCTTGCAAATGCTCCAAATCTTCCACCCTTGCCGGGCATGTTAGGTCCAATGGCACCTTTGGTGGGTGCTCCTGCTTTGGACATGCCGGGAAACATTCCTCCGCCTCCGGACATTTTGATACCCATGGCGACACCTTTGGCCGTTGTCAATATCTGCATGGCCGGTCCGAATAAAACTTTACCTATCAATGCTCCACCTATCAAAGTGGCTGTCAGTCCAGGAGCACCCGCTAATGCTTTTGCCACAGAACCGCCGGCGCCAAACGCACCTTGAATGCCTCCCACCAGTCCGCCCAGTGCTGGACCGAATGATTGTAGTAATGCAGTCTCAATGCCCTGGAATTGGCTGGATAATACTTTGGTTGCTTGTTCAAAAGTTGTCAGGTTGCTGACCAAACTGGTTGCTGATTTGTTCTGCTCGTCGATCACTGCTCCTGAGTCATTGACCCTCCGAGCCAACTCAAGTAAAGGACCCTGTAGTCTAGTGAATGGCACCGTGCCCGTTACAGTGGCTTGGCTAAATTTACCGATGCTGGCCGACGATATGTCTCTAATCCTTGTTAGTGCTTGTTCACTGGTGATAACACCGGATATTAGGTCTTGAATTACTCCCCTTGCCTGCGGAATATTCTGCACCAGTTCAAACGCCGACTCTGTTACCGGCGCACCCGCGGTAGCGATCAAGTCCTGGAAGCCTTCCGCCAGTGCAGGCGATATTGTTTCTATTGATCCTGCGAAACCCTGTAACCTTCTACGTGTCTCTTCGGTCTGTCCCTGTAGTGCTACTTGGAATCTTTCATTGGCCTTCTGTGATTCAATGGCCGATCTCAATTCCTCCCTCTGGGCGCCTGTAAGTTTTGCTAACCTGTCCAGTTCTTCCGCAAACTCGATAGCACTGTCTCTCCTTTGAGCATTGGTCAATTGGTCCAGTACACCTGTCCTTCTCTGGCCTTCTAAGTTTAGTAACAGTGTTTCGTTGATCTCGTCAACTGTAAGTCCCAAAGGGGCCAATCTGTCAATACCGACTTCCCTGACCTGTCTGCCCAATGAAGCAATCTCCTTGGCACCTTGTGTTGTGCTACCAAACAGTGCCGCAAGATTTTTTGAATTACTTGAAACCAATGAGGCAAAGTCGTCCAGTGGTAATGCCGCATCCGCCGCCGCTATCCTAAGGTCCACAATTGACTTGCCAAAGTTCGCACCCGTCTGTGACAGTTGCCTGAATGTTTCTATGTTGACATCTAATCTGTTACCAATCGTCTTTAAACCGACGATGTTGTCAGTGAATGCACTGATCGAACCCTGTCCCTCGAATGCCGCCTTGCCCAGTCCTATAAATGACTTGCTTAATTTACCTACTATCTCAGTTTGTCTATCTTCGGCTTTTATAAGATTTTCAGTAGTATCAATTTGCTTCTCAACAATCTGTATTCTTTTTTTACGAAGTGTAGCGTCTTTTGTATAAAGTGGTATCGATACCCTTAATTCTCGTATCTCTTTTAATTTTAGCTCTAACCTTTCTTTATCATTTTTGGCAAATTTGAGTGCTTCTTTGTATGAGGCCTCTCGCTGTTGCCGTACCTTTGGATCGTCGATCAGCTCTTTAATTAAATTCTTTAGTTCTTGGTCCATACGACTTTTAATTTTACCTTTTTATACGCATATAAATATAGACATCTACATGCTTTTAGTGTATATTTATAGAATTAAAAAATGACAGAAAATACTAACCCATTAAACAAGTACTTCAGACAGCCGGCCATATACGTGTCGTTGCCGTCTGGAACTAACTATCCACCACATGTGGTCACACCAGCACAGACCGGTGAGTTGGGTGTGATGCCCATGACTGCCAAGGATGAGATCAGGTTCAAAACACCAGACGCACTCATGAACGGACAGGGTGTGGTGGAAGTCATACAGAGCTGTGTGCCGGACATCAAGGACGCCTGGGAAATCAAGAGTTACGACCTCGACACTATACTTGTTGCCATAAGGATCGCCACGTATGGTGAGACCATGGAGATAAATTTTAATGTTCCCGGTGCCAATGAGAATGTTTCACATACAGTAAACTTGCCTTCAATTCTGGATCAGTTGCGATCTGTAAAGGTAGATAATGCTATAGTTTTGAAAGACGGGTTAAAAATCACAGTCAGACCGTTGACCTACAAAGACATGACGCATACATCCTTACAGACTTTCCAACAGCAGAAGATGTACAGTGCGGTCCAAGATTCACAACTGTCAGACGAGGACAAGGCAACGAGATTCAACGAAGCATTCAAAACACTTACAGAGTTGAATGCCAGCATACTTTTAAAGAACATGGAAATGATCACAATGCAAGATGGGACGGAGATAACAGATACTGCACACATCAAGGAATTTGTAGACAACGCAAACACGACATTGATCAAAGAGATCGAAACCAAACTCACAGATCTGAGGAGTCAGGGTGCAGTCAAACCACTGAAGCTCAAGGCCACCGAAGAACAGATTAAAAAGGGAGCACCGGTAACCTACGAGGTTCCTGTGACATTCGATACCGCAAATTTTTTCGTATAACCTTGCTTTCACAAACGGAATCTGACATCATAAAGACCTTGAAGGACATGGAGAGCTCACAGAAGGATCTCAAGCACGAGCTGGTCAAGATCAGTTGGTACATGAGGGGAGGACTTTCGTACTCGGAGGCCATGGCACTGAGTCCCACCGAACGTGAGATCATAGCACACCTGGTAAAAGACAACCTTGAAACTACCAAGAAAAGCGGTCAACCTTTCTTCTAGAATATAGTATACTATAATGGTATCCAAAAATGCACATAATTAACACTTACATATGTCCGACAAAGATCTAGTCAAGGAACTCAAAGCCGAACTTACTGAAATCACAAAAGACCGTGATGACACTCTGGCCAAAATAAAATCAAAAGAGAGCCGGATCAAGCAGGTGTTGATAAAACTGGAACACAGAGAACAAGATGTCCACAGTTGTGGACAGAAGATAGGCGAGCAGAACAAGGAGATCGCAGAGCTCAAGGCCAAACTGGATATCAAGGCCCGACTGCTGGAGGAGGCACTGCAGAAGATCAAGGACATAAATGACGACTCAACCCAAAAAACAGACACCCACCGAGACGATCCGGACCTGGATTAAGGATTTCGTCACACGGCCAAATCCCGTGTTCGGCGACCTACCCCCGTGTCCATTTGCACAGAAGGCCATCGTGGATGGCAAGGTTGAATTCCTGGAACTGGATGGCATCGGCGAGTTTGGCACAATATTCACGCACATATGGGACTTTGACTTTGACAACAAGGACGTGTTGGTGATCATAGCGGAACCGGACCAGTACACGGCCAAGGAGACAGTCAAGATAGCGGATAAGTTGAACCGGGCATTCATGCCGCGTGACGTGGTGGTGCTAGAGGACCATCCCAAGATACAGGAACACGTGAAAAAGGTAAAACTCAACAACGGACATTACATACTGTTTCTGGTACAGAGATTGAGCAAACTCAACAGATATTCCAAGATGCTGGAGAAGGGACCTTACTACCAAAATTGGTCTAAGACTTATCTGCGATCAGTGAAAGGTTTCCGAGATCCCGCAAAGACTCGATCCTAGAATCACGCTTACACAATCTACGATACTGACGCTTGTTGGTGCTCCATTCAGTGCCCGTCCACCACTCGAACCCGCGATAGTTGGCCTTGTACTCCGAACTCAGCTCGTAGCCGGATCCCATGTAGAAGTGACTGATGTAGTTGTTGGCGGCCCACTCGATCTCCATGTCCAGCGTGATGTCTGATATGGGCACGGTGTTGGCGTGTATCACGCTCTCCAGGCCCGCCAGGTCCTTGCTGTCGTAGGTGTCGATGGTGCTGTAGTGTTCGTCCTCGTACCTGTAACGCTTCTGCTTGGTGAATCCCAAGATGTTGTCCGCCGTTCCGGTGTAGAATATCATGAACTGGTCACGGGCGTTGTAGTGCGAGAAGGGGTCGTAGTCCACGCCAAATTTTTTCCTCTCCATGTACAGTTTGTAGATGTGCGGCAGTCCCAGCAACTTCACCATCTCGCTGGCGTCAATTATTTTCAGGCCGATCTCTTGGCCCTTGTGGGTGTGTGATTTGTACCTAGGCCTGTACAGGTCCAGGTTTATGCGTGTGCTACGTGATTGGTAGAACACCTCTCGGTTCATGACCGGGTGGTCCAGCGCCAGCCATCCTCGCTCCAGCGCCTCGTGTTCCTCGTCCATGTCCACTATGGCCATGGGTCGGCATATCACCAGATCCTGATGTTCCTGTTTGCCGAGGGTGTGATCAAAGAGCAGTTCCATTGCGTGATATTTAAGGTGTTGTCAGAGACGGCTTACGCCATCTGAAACTTCGCTTACGCTCGTTTCGTTTTCTAGATTTACGCTTACGCAAAGTAGAAATTAACGGTGTACGCACTTTGCGTGCCCTGTGGTAGATGAGCAGTCACAATTCGGCTATTTCTAGCCGAACCGACTTGAACCCTGTGGTGAGTTCGCAGTCACTATACATCGCTACCGGAGTTGGGCGGTTGTGCTGTACCCATTTGCTCATTCATTACAACGCGAGCCTACCAAATCCTTGTATAATAGTTCTTGGTAAACCTGGGGATTGACTTTTTCTAAGAGCCCCATCATTTTTGCTGTGTGCATCTAAGGATTCACCTGTCGCCTTGTCGGCCGCATTTCCTTGCTCACTGGTTGCGATGCTATGTTTGCCTGTTGGAAATTTTTAAGAAATTGTAGTTTGCCTATCGCACTTGTTTATACGAGTTTTCTTTCTAGGTCAATCTTTTTGGCTTTAAATACCAGTCATGCTCTCTGTTAACGAAATAAAATCTTTGGATCTGGAAATTTCCAGCCATTGCGTGGCGTCATGTCCTATGTGTCCGAGAAATTTCTATGGCATGAAACACAACGCGGGCTATGAAGTCACAAACATGACCCTCGAAAATTTCAAAAAAATTTTCAACGAACAGTTCATCAGCAAACTTAAAAATGTTAAATTCAACGGAAACCTGGGTGATTTCAACATGAATCCAGAAGCAGTGGAGATAGTGGAATACCTCAGGCACAACAACAAAAACATGGACATAGAAATAAACACCAATGGACATTCTCGCAACAGCGACTTCTGGAGGAAACTTGCCGACAGCGATCCCGTGGTACTTTTCGCTCTCGATGGTATGGAAGATACACACAGCCTACACAGGATCGGGACTACATTCTCCCGTGTGATACAAAACGCCAAAACATTCATAGATGCCGGTGGCAGGGCCACTTGGAAAATGATTGTGTTTGACCACAACAAACACCAGGTATCCCAGTGTAGCAAACTTGCAAAGGACATGAAATTTTTTGATTTTGAATTGGTCAACGACGGAAGAAACAATGCATTCGTGTTTAACAACGACGGCAGTCACAGTCACACCATTGGCAAACCGCCACACAGGAAACCATTAGATGCCCGTGAATTATTACAATGGAAGGCGGCACACGACTGGCGATCAGATGTCAAGGAAAAAAACAGAATTGTGTGTGAGGCATTGCGTGATAAAAAAATATTCATGTCTTCGACAGGAGACATATACCCTTGCTGTTGGTTAGGATTTTCACCCGGAAAGTACGACGACGCTTTATATCATGGCAACGAACAACTGAAACAATTAATGAACAATGCTGAGAACAACGGCGTGACGCACGGACTTGAAAAAGCAGTGACTTGGTTTTCACTTGTACAGGATTCATGGCGTAAGAAAACAATAAAAGAGGGCAGGTTGTACAGGTGCGACTTGCATTGTGGTAAAAACTAGGATGGGATGGATTTACAAAAATACCGAAGTGACCATGATACCGGAAGAGATCGTTGGGTTCGTGTATCTCATAACCAACACCACCAACGGCAGGATGTACATTGGGAAAAAATTAGCAAGATTCAAAAGATCTCGTCCACCTCTCAAAGGCAGAAAGAACAAGCGTAGATACAAAGTTGATTCTGACTGGCAGGACTACTATGGATCTAGTGATGATCTCACGCTAGATGTCAACAGGCTTGGTAAAGACAATTTCACAAGGGAGATACTTTTCTATTGTAAATCAAAAGCGGAACTATCCTATGTGGAAGCACGTGAGCAGTTCTCACGCAAGGTCTTGGAAACCAATGATTATTACAATGGTCACATCCGTGTCAGGGTGCATGGTAAGGGAATCCTCAAGTCGTAAAAAAACCCCCGACTATTGCTAGTCGGAGGCTTTGGGTTTTGCAAAATCCAATGATTGATTACGCCGCCGTTTTGGCCGCGTTCTTAACTTCCTGAATTTCTTTTCTTCTTGCTTTGATCAGTTTAGATAATTCTGCTAGGGCCTTTCTGGCTCTTGTTGCAGAGGCTTTTACACCCTTATCAACAAACTTCCCATTCTCTTCTGAGTAAGTCTGAATTGCTGTCATTATAGCGTCATGTGTTTCATTTGACATATTAATTGTCCTTCCTTTATTATCGTACGATTAACATTAATTAACGTCAGTGTAATTAAAGCACGTAAGAAGTGGTTTTGTCAACATAAAAATTAAACAATTATGTCAACATCATTGGCATAGTTGGTAAAACCATTTTCTTTTACAACTTTCAATACAGAATTTACTCTGCTTACCAATTCGTCCTTGTGGGAGATCAGGAAAATATTTTTCTTCTGCGTCCTGCTCATGTCTTTGAGGACTGCCATTGAACTCTCAACTCCTGATATGTCCATACCTGCGTCTACCAGTTCGTCGATGAACAGCAAGTTGATCTGTTGATAAAGGCTTTCCCACACGTCTCTGAATGCCCAGCTCAGACTCAATATCAATCTGTTTCTTTCGCCTCTTGATAAGTTGTCAAAATCCAGTTCCCTGCCCAACTCCTCGATACGCACACTGAGATCTGATTGGAAAGTCACCGTGTGTGGTAGTTTCACTTTGCCTAGGAAATATGCCAGGCGTTGATTCAGATATGTCAAATTCTGTTCTATGATCCTTGTTCTTATGAATGAGTCTTTTGCCGTCAACAGTTTGTATAAGAACTCTTGGTGTCTGTGTAGGTCTTCCATCTCGTTGGCCTTTTCGTAGTCCACTTCCTGTATTGCGGATTTCTTCATCTCCGCTATCTGTTCTGCATATGTGTCTTCTTTCTTCTCTGTCTGTTCCAACTGTCGTATGAGGTCCTGTAACGATCCCTTGTGATTGTATGCCTCGTCTATGGTGTCATAGTACGTGTCTGGCACTTGTCCTAGGTCTCCCACCTCGTCAATGCCTTTTTGTATTTCTGCAAGATCGCCTTGTAATTTTGTTACGTATTCTGTTGATTCTGTAAGTTGTGTTTTTAGTTTTCCAACCAAGAGTTCATGCTTGTCGTCGTGCAGTGATTGTTCACACGTGGGACATTTTTGTTGTTTAGTGTATTCTAGATCTGCCTCGGTTTTAGTCACTGTGCTTTCGGCCTTGGTCAACGAATCCTCATGGTATGCCCTCTCTTTCTGCAGACTTCTTAATGCAGTCTGCATCTCGGCGTGTTTCTGTAATTTCTTGTGTTTGGCTATCTCTATCTCACTGTCCACCTTTTCTAACTCCGCAATCGCCTCTTGGAAACTTTTTACATCATCGTCTTTTTGCTTTGTCCAAGCGTTTGATCTGATCTGTAGGCTTTCTATGGACTCCTGTATTTTTTCATTGCTGGCAATTCTGGCATCTATCTTTAATTTTTCTTCGGTCAGCATCTGTTTTGTTGCTTTTTGTTTCTCTTTCAAAAGATCTGCTTTCTGTGACAGAAGTGTTATGCCAAGCAACTGTTCGATTATCTCTCTTTGCTCTGCTTGTTTGGTTGACAGGAACGGTTGTGTGTATGTGTTCAGGGCAATTATGTTCTTGAACATGGAGTGTGTCATGCCCATCAACTTGTTGATCTCCACCTGTGTTTCTCTGTTCTCACCTTGTGCTTCGTTGCTCTCTGTTTTTTGTTCTATGTCATTGGCATAGAATCTAAATATCTGCGGTTTACGTCCTCTCTCGATTGTGTAGGTTATTCCGTTTTTCACAAACTTAACACTGACCAACATGCCTTTCTCGTTGGTCTTGTTTACAAGGTTGTCTCTTCTGATGTTTGTTAGTGCTTCGCCAAAAAACACATAACTCAATGCATTGATGATAGTAGTCTTACCGGTACCGTTCCTGGCACCCGCGTCATCACCACCTAGGTCCATGTTCTCACCGATAACAAGCACTAGGCTTTTATTGGAGAAGTCTATGGCTTGGGCCTGATTGCCCACGCTCATGAAGTTCTTGACTGTTATTTCCTTAATCGTTAACATTCTTTTTCCTACGTTTCTTTTTGCCTACGTTCTCTATTGCCTCATAAACTTCCGGAGGAGTTGAAAGTGTGTGTTGTTCAACCCATCTCTTATATCCTTTCAACCACTCCTCCTGTGTTACAGGTTTTGCAAGTTGGTCCAAAAGTGATTGTTTAGTTACAGGTTCCTCGAAGTCACCTTTCAAAACTTTTATCAATTTCTTTTTACTAATTTTCGTCATAACTTATTTTTAAATTTTGTAGGTCCATCTTTTCTATATCGTCTTTGTTGATCACTTCGCCTATTTTTGCCCACCCGTTATATTTTAACATTTCTTCTTTGGTAAACATAGTGATTTTATTTTCATCATACCAAGAAATCAACTGTTCATCGGTAGCACAATTTAGATCTGTAAGACTTATTAATATATTACAAACAATCTTGTTGTGTATCCTGCAGGTTTGATTTAGATTGCTATTGTCGTTTTGTAACATACACACTTCTGGGGATTTTCCAATGTGTGGAAAACCAAGATAAACATCACCGTACTTTAATTCTTTTTCAAACGATTCTGCATTGTCGGGCATATCGCAATTTATTGGTTGTTTTTTATAAAATTGCCCTAGGCTTTCAGACCAAACTATTTGTATATGACTTGCTTTGTTACTGCCGGCTTCATTTACATGTAAATCATGATGTATGCTTTGTAACAGATCCGCCATTTTTTCTGGTGCTGTTTCTATGTCTTTGTGCATTAAATTATATTCATCCTGAATATAAAGGGAAATTTGGATTAATCGCACCCTACTCTAAAGATTTCTGTAAAACATGTAATAGATTAAGAATTACTTCTAGAGGTGATTTAAGACTTTGTTTATTTGGAAATACAGGAATTAGTCTTCGTCATCTTTTGCAAAACGATAATCAAAAAGATGAACTTGTAGATCTAATAATAAAACAATTACACCTTAAAAAAGAGTCACACCATTTAGAACTAGGGGAGACCGGTATTACTCCAAACCTATCAAGTACAGGAGGATAATGAAAAATTTAAAAGTAATAAATCAAGATGAATTAAAAGATTGGGCTAAAGAAATTTTTAAAAAAAATTCTTTTAATATGGTTGATGTGTCCTCAAAAAAAGAAACTTTTAGAAGAGCTTTGGCTTCTGGTAAAATCTATGTTGGAAAGGAAGTTTTTAATTTAATCAAAAACAAAGAAATGCCCAAAGGTGACCCTATTGCATTAGCAGAAGTATCTGCTGTTTTAGGTGTTAAAAAAACCAGTGAATTAATACCTTTGTGTCACCCACTTCCAATAGATCATACGGCAACAAAAATAATTATGAATGAAGTTGATAATTCATTAGAAGTTTTTTGTGTTGTTTCAGCTGTTGCCAAAACAGGTGTTGAGATGGAGGCTATCATGGGTGTAAATGCTGCACTTATTACAATTTATGATT
>ENA-OWPI01004967-OWPI01004967.1-marine-metagenome-genome-assembly--contig:-NODE-4967-length-10360-cov-2.678207_pt1 | contig 10360 bp, 11 predicted proteins | sample MGYA00238138_ERZ651775 | MGnify/ENA primary metagenome ERZ651775 (study PRJEB26906, sample SAMN06265043) | marine metagenome | isolation source: Helgoland LTER site | place: Germany:Helgoland, sampling...
CTTTGGCGTACGCCAGCGGCTTGAGCTTGGACGAAAGGGGCAGGCGGTTGATGTCTTGGTCATGACCGCCACGCCAATCCCACGGTCGCTGGCTTTGGCGCAATATGGCGACATGGACGTTTCTGTGCTGGACGAAAAGCCCCCCGGTCGGAAACCCATTCGCACAGCTCTGATCGCGACCGACCGGATGGAGGAGGTCGTTACGCGTTTGCGCGCCGCAATCAACGAGGGACGGCAATGCTATTGGGTGTGCCCGCTTGTCGAAGAAAGCGAGGTCAGCGATCTGATCGCCGCCGACGCCCGTTTCAAACGGCTACGTGCGGCCTTGGGCGAAGGCATCGTCGGGTTGGTCCATGGCCAGATGCCCCCAGCAGAGAAAGACGCCGCCATGCGCGCCTTTCAGAAGGGGGAGACTAAGCTGCTGGTTGCTACGACCGTGACCCCTTCATCGAACATCGCCTTAAACAACTTCGCGATGAGGAACGCGTCGCCAACGTCGGTGACCTCAAGCTCATCGAGGCAAATGACGTCGTATTCGTTAGCGACCTGCCGCCCGATCAGCTCGATGGGGTCGGTGGTGGACTCGTCAAATGCATTGTAGTCGCCGACGCCGCTGTTGGGGTTAAACATCACCAACAGCGGGGATACCGACGTCACGGCAGTTTTTGATTATGACCACGACATAACCGATTCTTCCAGTTGGGTGTCGTCCGACGACTACGACATCACTATCAGCGGCGACTACAGCTTCACCGCGGTCACGCTCGCCCCCGAGAATTCGACGACGAACGTTTACGAAGTAGCGGCCGTGTACAGCGATTCGTTGAGATCCATCGTGGTGAAGCCCAACACGTACGATTCCATCAAGTTCGTCGCGTCCATTCTGCAGAACCGAACGGAGGAGGGGGACGCGCTCGCAACCGCGAAGAGCCAATTCGATGCAGCGCTTGGCGACGACGATTTGTTTGAGAAGCACGTCGCGGGGTGGGAGGAGCTCTGGAATTCGTCGCGCGGGGGGGGGACGGTTGACGTAACGACCAGCGACGACGAGGCGAACAACGAACTGAATCGGATCATCCACAGCAGCCTCTACGCCATGCTCACCTCGATCCGATCGGAGCTCCCCTTCGGAATGTCCCCCGGCGGACTCTCAACAAACGGATACAAGGGGCACACGTTCTGGGATCAGGAGACGTGGATGGTCCCCCCCCTCTTGGCGATCGGGGAAAGGAATTTGAGCGAGAGCATTTTGGAGTATCGGGTGGAGACGCTGGGGGGCGCGGAACAGGGGGCCATCGACAATGGATGGGAGGGGGCGCAGTTTGCGTGGGAGTCATGCGTTAGTGGCCACGAGGAATACTGGTACGGGGAGTGTGGGACGTACGAACATCACATCACTTCTGATGTGGTGAACGCGTTTCAGCAGCGATTTTACGCGTTCAAAGATGTGGGTTGGTTGGAGAGGGTTAGCGATGTGATTTTTGGTGCGGCGAGTTTCTGGGCTATAGATCATTCAGAACATGCTTGAGGTCCGAAGAGGTGATCGTATTCGTGTTACTCACATCGAATTTCTTGAAGGTGACAAGGAGTTCCTTCTCCATCCTCATGCAGTAGGCTCGGAACTCGTCAAACGATATTTTACCATCGTTGTTCACGTCTGCTTCATTGAAGATCTCACTGGCGTGGTAACCTGGGAGGGAGAGACGTTCCAAAGCAAGGGTTAATTCTGACAAGGACAATGAACCGCTCTTATCCACGTCAATACCATTGAAAGTATTCAGAAGTCGTGTGGCCTGCTGCTGTTCGGTTTCTTCTTGATATGAGAATTCGGGTTGGGCAAGTTGCTTGGCCTTTGGAGTGTTGTTCCCCATTTTGATTTACTGTTAGAAGAAAGGAAAGAATAGAATAGGGCCCGCTGATATATAAAAGGAATAATTATTTATCTCTGGACACTTTTATTCATCGTCGTAATTCTTTTCGCCTCAATTTGGATTTGCTAATATTGTGTCCAATTTTCAGCCTACTGAAACAAAATCGGGAGGTTAGGCGAAATATGCCTCCAATATTGGATTTGTAATTGTGTAATTAATTAAACCTTTAACCACTGAACGAGCTCTGCTCGGCGATGGTCCTCTTTGCCTCTGGGCCGCGCATCTACCCTTCACCTGGGAACCAGGTGGTCGTCATCTCCCGTTCTCTGCCATTGGTCCTATTCCAAACGATTCTGCTTCTTTTGGTTCTGCTCTGCCTTCGGTCGAGCCTTAGGAGGGATTGGAGTGTGATCGAATGCACTCGCCACAGCGTCACGGACGGGAGAGAAGACAATGACTGTGAAATTAAGAGGTCGATGCCACGAACATCAATTTTGGGGGCGACAAAAATCAAGCCCTCCACTATTGAATTTCAGTTTGAGATAATCGATTTGATTATCGAAGTGAAGAAGGGGAACCGGAAGAATTATTTTGACGTAGATAGCGAAGTAGATGGTGCGACGAGAAGCACTGGGGTTACGTTTAAGCAGGTGGACATTGGCTTGATAGAGGAGTTCTCCTCCACCCACAAGCACGTTTTGATCAAGGATGATTCCAATCTCCGCACCAGCACTGACGGCTACTCTGGTTCGGCTCTCTACCAGAATATCGCGGAAACCATAAAATGGCCATCGCCTACGAATCACATTTGTACCGCAACAATTCTTCTGGAAAGCAACGACAACAAGAAGGTTTATCCGCTTTATGAATATCCTTGCGACAGCATCATTCATTTCAAGCACAAGTCCAAGCGTGGAACGCCTTCTGTCTCCACTTTTTTGAATTCGTCAAAGGTTGGGGAGAAAAATGACAATAATAAGCCAGTTTTTCACGTGCCGAGGGATAGTCCCTTTCTCATAACTTTGCAGAGATTATCAACTTATCTCCACCTCACGTCGACGACGAAATCGAAGCATCATTTGGATCTAACCCTTCTACCCCCGGGCCCGAATCCTTTGAGCGTTGCAGCCGCAATATTTATTGTATTGCTAGGTTGCATAACGCTTCTTGACATAGAAGAGAGGTTCGTTTTCGATCGAGCCAAGGGACTTTTCACCAAGGGAACCAAGAGCATGATAGGGGGAAGGAAAGAAAAAAGTTGGAAATTAGAGGTACTTTATCGTGCTGTGACCAAGAAGGAGAAGTACCTTTCAGTATCTTCACGCTTTAAGGTCACGTCAGCGAGTTCGTCGTGTGTCCTCGAGATAATTTTCTCGGGTTTCAACTCTGGTGGTGTTCAACGTGTTTATATTGGAGAGGGAAACGAGGGGGATCTTAAAAAGATCGAAGATATCGTCAATGAATTGCTGTACGAATTTAACGGCGACGATGGTGTCAGTAGTGCTTGGACCGAGGCCGAGGCGGAAAATGGGGGAGAAAAAAATTGGACTAGCGAGATTCCAGAGGGAGGCCCGCGAATGCGAATAAACGTCGCCAACGAAAGCGGTCGCTCCGAGAATTCTCATCCAAGCGGAGGTAACAAGAGCAACAGAAACATTTTGTGCGTAATCTGTCTCTCCAAGCCTCCGAATACACTACTGCTGAAATGTCGGCACATGTGCGTATGTTCCCAATGCTCCGAGCTGGTTGAGGTGTGCCCACTGTGCCGAGGAAAAGTGGAAGATCGGGTGACTGTAAGATACTGAACTAAGAAGATGGAAGTAGCGAAACGAAAAAAGGCGAGAAGAGAAGAGAAGTGCAGAGCAGTTTATTTCCCGAGGGTAAAAAATACTAAAGCGAGAATTGTTCTTCTCGGCATCACCATCATCATCAATATCTATAAACCAACTTCCTTTTTATAGTTCTTTAAAACATCACAATCGATCATAGCCCCTCCGCACACAACAACTACTACTGGACCTCCTCCACCCTCTTCATCCATCGATATGCCGCTTCTTTCTAGTAATGACGAGTCGAACATGGTCGCGACTGAGGCCCCACAGGCAGGCTCCACGAGCATTCTATGCTTTTTCTGGAATTCATCGCAACCCATCACAGCGCTCTGGTCGCTGATTACAACACTTCTTATATCGTGTTTCTCGTTCCAAACCATTGTCTGTTCTGCTGCTCTACTCGCGCCGAGTGATTTGGCAATCCCTCCTGGTCTCATCTCAACAATTTTACCCGCCTCCTGAGCCCTCGCGAAGCAGTTTGCCAGCTCTGTCTCCATCGCTACAACTGGAACATCCTCCCAACCAACCTTGTGCAGTCCTTCAACAACTCCACACAAAAGGCCTCCACCGCCTACGCTCAAGATAATCGCTCGAGGCTTGGGACTACCTGAAGGGAGTTGTTCTTTTATCTCGCTTATGATCGAGGCATGGCCCTCCCACAGTTCGGGGTCGTCATAAGCAGAAAAATATTCCACACCATCTTCTTCACCCTCTCTTCTCGCTAGGGCATCCGCCTCAGAATAAACATCGCCCTCCACCACGCACTCTGCACCGTAGGATTCGATCAGGCTGCGAGCACTCGCCGGAGTAGTGGATGGCACGAAAACTCGGCACGGTATTGACAGCTGCGAAGCAGCATACGCCACCGCAAGGCCAGCATTACCCCCGCTGCTCGCAACGAAACGGCTAACTCCTCGTTCGTGAACAGCATTGATTGCTTTAAAGCTCATGCCGCGCAGTTTGTACGACCCCGGAGGTTGTAGGTTCTCGCATTTTAGGAACGTACTGAGCTTTGTGGGGAGTGAGAAGGATTGGATCAGGGGCGTGACGATATGGTGGGGTTGAGGACGAGCCATGGCAAGTGCGACGGGGTGAAAGTTGCTTATCGGGAGCTTATCGGGAGCTTATCGGGAGCTTATCGGGAGCTTATCGGGAGCGAGAGAGAATGATTGGATCACGACTATAGCGATTGAGGGGCGCCACTGTGTTTATCTATCTTCGTCGCCATTCCACTTTTGGCAAAAATGAAAATCCAGAAAGTGTCTTTTATTCACTCTAATTTCGAATCCTTTACATAGATTAAGTTTGCGTTGCTATACATCTTTTCTTATAGAGCGGCTGACACTTCTAAACGGGTTGACACTTCTAAACGGGCGATAAAACGAGGATCTCACTCAATCAACGACAGGAAGCAGACGCCAAGAATGGCTTTTGCAGGTTTTTTAGTAGATGGATCTCCAATAAACACAGGTCCATTCCCTGCTATTGACGCTACAAATAAAAAATTTACCACCTCTCTGCTACACCCCAGATTAATCGGTCAGATAGGGATCTTCCTTGTTCCTGGGAATGTAATTGTTCCTGAAGATCATGGGGTAGTCGTCTATTACGAAGGGGGGGGCGAGGATGGGGGAGGTTGGGTATATTTGGGCGCTGTCTGGGGGGGCAAGCCGTCGGTCATCTGCAGAACGGGGTGGGAGAGCAAAGAGGACGTAAAGTTCAAAGAATCTGTGACGTTGGGGATCTCGATAGAGCCGATCTCTACTATTATAAACTTGGCGGAGCGGCCTGATTCAAATTTGAACTCCCGCAACAAATCATTTGGCGTGCGCGTCGCGCGAGATCTCTTCAATTTCATGGCCAGCTTCAACACGAATAGCAACACAACTTTTATGACAGTTCCGGTAACAATACTGGAGAGATGGATCACACGGTTCGAGGAGAAGTTTGAGGTGAGATTGATTGCACGTTGCTGTTTCCCGTCTGCTTCAAACGAATCTAACACAGCCCGTCAAATTTCGCTTTCTCACAGCGAAATCCGAAATTTTTTCTGGAGGGCTGAGAATTGGAGGTTTGTGGCTTATAAAGTCGGTCGTAGAGAATTGCTAGGAAATGTTTGAGGGACCGTCGGGGACTACTTATAAGTGGATTTTACAGCCAGTGTCAGTAAAAATGTGCGTGCTTTTTTGGCCTTTCATTCCTTCCTTGTTTGTTATTGCTGAAAGTTTGACCTTCGCTTTTTCGATTTTTTTGTGTTGAAAAAAATCAAGTGAAAAAAATCAAAATTGTTCAATTTCGCTTCTTTCGTCCCCTCATAAGCACTCGGGGTATTTCCCTATACTCCATAAGTCGATTCAAACAAAAAAATGGCACCTATCGACTTGTTTGTTGCTGAAAACAAGCCTTTGGCTTCATCATCCCTCCTCGCCAAAATTGCTGCTGCTGCAGTTAGGGCCCAAGGAAATGGAGACGGAAGATTCGTGATGGCTGTAAGTGGAGGTAGCGTCCCGAAGATGGCGTTCACCGACGCCCTCTTTGCGGAGGTGAGTGGCTATAATTAGGTGATGGTGGGGGTCTCGTCCCCTTGCACTGAGTTGGCTTTGTTCTAGCATACTGCGTTCTAGCATACTGATGCACCGAAGCAGACTGAAATACTGACCCAAACACACAACAACAACTGGAAATAAACTAGCTGAAATCTCACGGTCTCCCCGTTGACGACGAGCAATACTGGAAGAGCTGGTCCTTGATTTTGGCTGATGAACGAGTAGTCCCTTATGAGCACGCGGATTCAAATGCACGTTTAATTACCGAAACTATTGCATCGTCCCCCCTTCCATTGACAGAGGAAAATTTCATTTGGATGAGTTACGACGATAAACAGTTAGATGAGATGGTGGTGAATGTGAAGGAAATTTCTCAAGATTACTCGCAAAAGATTACAACTATTCTCCAAGGTGAACGCAACATCGACCTTTGCCTACTTGGAATGGGCGAGGACGGCCACACTTGCTCGCTCTTCCCTGTCAATCTACACACCGATCTGGAAGATAAAAACAGTCTAGTTTCGTTTGTTACCAACTCTCCCAAAGCCCCTCCTACTAGAATTACCTTGACGTACTACGCATTAAACGAACGGTCAACTGAGTGCGTGTTTGCTGCTTGCGGAAGTGGCAAAAATACAGTTTTGCAGGAGGTCTTCAAGCTGACTAACGACAGTGGTTCCGATGAGATAACTGGGAGCGGAACTTTCAGTGCAGAAGTTAGAGAAGGCGCTCAACAAACTCGTCCTTGCTCTCTTATCGCTGGTGGCAATTTATCCACAAAGTGGGTGGTTGATCTCGATGCTGCTAGAGGCATAAAAAAATAATGCAGGTTTGAAAAATATCCTTCCTCCTCTTTTTTTGGAACTATTAAATGCTCTTCTTAAATGCTCTTCTTCACTGACTGCTGTTTATGAGAACTCCCACGGATGCAATCTTCAGCGATGGAGTAAAGTGCTGGCAAAAGCATTCCCGTGCTCGTGATAGACACGGGAAATGTACTCTTCGCCCAAACATCCGCTCAAGTACTAAGCGTGTCCCCCCCCCTGTCGCTACAGAACCAAAATTAATTTTTATGCTGAAGAGAGAATTCAGCACATTAAATCAATGAAAAAAAATGCACTTGATGACAGCACAGAACACTATAGCATTTTGGGAAAAATTCCCGTAACAAAGTCAGATTGGCGTATACCTAAAAAAGAAACGCCCAACATGAACCTCAAATTTAGTTTTCAATTTATTTCTCGAAGAGTCAAACAGAAACACAACAGTAGGCTGGACAATCACTCTCAGTTGCTCAAATACATAAATAGCCTCGATTGCGTAGCGCATCGACGACAAGATGCTCGCAAAGGCAAAGCAATTTTTCAATAGAGTAAGTATAGCCCAACAAATCCCCTCTCCTCATGTGACCAACAAGCTAGCTGACTAGTCCCCTTTATCAATCCATGGACGACAAGTGTTCCTCCACATACGGGATACCCTACAAAAAAGCATACATTCCTATTATCATGGACATCGACGGCATTCCAATGAACTCACAACCCCTAACCCTTCTCTTCTTTCTCTTTCTCTTCTCTTCTCTTCTCTTCACAGGATGAATGTGAAAAGTTCTACAAGATGGGCAAGACCCTCGGCCAGGGCAGCTTTGCAACCGTGAAGTTGGCTACGAGCAAGCGTGACGGCGGGAAATTTGCAATCAAAGTAATCAAACGTACCTCCTTAGGTCCTGAGGATGAGACAGCCCTTCGGAGTGAGGTGAAGGTTTTGCAGACTGTTGATCACCCAAACATTGTAAAGCTTACGGAGGTCTTTGATTGCGCGAACCACTTCTACATGGTTATGGAAGTGTGCGCAGGTGGAGAGCTGTTTGACAGAATCGTAGAGAAGGAACACTACGATGAGGACGAGGCCAAAAAGGCGATTCGGCAAATTGCGAGCGCTCTGGACTACTGCCACGAGAGGAAAATTGTTCACAGGGACCTCAAGCCAGAAAATCTTCTATACGGTGACGCTACAAGTGACGCTACAAGTGAGGGCACCCTTAAGTTGGCTGACTTTGGCTTAGCGAAACTTCTCGATTCCAACACCATGCTACACACTGCCTGTGGCACTCCCGGGTATGTGGCACCCGAAATTCTGATGAGTAATCCCTACGATGTTCAGGTTGATATGTGGAGCCTAGGAATAATCAGCTACATTCTACTTTGCGGTTTCCCCCCCTTCTACGACGACAACAACTCCGCGCTGTTCAGATCAATCAAGTCTGGAAAGTTTGATTACCCAAGCCCATTTTGGGATGATGTTTCTAGTGACGCGAGAGATTTGATCGATAAGCTTCTCGTTCTGGACCCAAACAAGAGGTTTACGGCTAAGGAGGTCCTCTCGCATCATTGGGTCAGCGACACTAAGGCAAGCAACAGGAGGCTATCGCACTTCACAGCTTGCATGAAGAGTTACAATGCCAGGAGGAAGTTCAGAGCGGGCATCATGAGCTTGCAGGCAATCAGTGCGATGAAAGGCCTCGTCCAATTAAATAAGGGGCCAGCCCCGGGTGCAGCTGGTGCAAAACTTATGGGCGCACTTGGTAAGAAACAAGCCATCGCTGAAGAGACAGAGGGTCCGGTGGAGGTTGTTGGGGAAGCTGTTTCGACAGGTTCAGCAGCTGAGGACAAAAGCGACGGTGCAGTTCCGGCTGCAGACTCCGCACTCGCCCAGGATACAACCGCTACACCGGCAGAGTAAAGGTTTTAGTGTGTATAATGAAAGTAAAAATGGGAACAGATTTGATTTGTGTATGGGAAAGGGGACAAAAGGAAAGGATTTCTTTGTCGTTGTCGTTGTCGTTGTCTATGTCTATGTCATCCTTTAATAAAAAATCATCTAGTTTCCAAAATTTTAGTACCGGTACTGTGTAGAGTAATCCTTGGGGCTCACAACCAACCCCCTCCCCTTCCTGGCGCCCCTATAGACAACCTCAATGAGATCGATAAATTCCTGCTTGTCTGTCAGCCCCCAATTCACCTTGTTGTTATTACCAGTCCCAAGATCGATCATTATGTGCTTGTTTCGGTAGAAAAACATTGTAGTGCAATCGTCGTACAACTCATACATGTCATTAAAGTCGGGCACTTCTGCTCAAATCGAGGTTAGGTTAGGTTAGGTTAGGTTAGGTCGGGTTAGGGTTAGAAGAGAAAGGGCAAGGGTTTAGAACATTGTTTTTTTTACAAGTATCCTCGACAAAAACCCAACAGATTGTATGGCGGATCATCTCAGATCACGACCAAGATTGCGAGGACTGTACGTTAGATCTCACGCTCTTCCTCGCTTTCACTTTCGGAAGGAAAAACCCTGTCCTCTGTCCCCCCCTAGTACTCACCAGTTATATCGACACAATAAATAACGCCGAAGTTCTTGACCTTTTCGGCGATACTCATCAGGCACTCATCCTGCAGCATGCAGGTTTCATCTTCATCGTGACCAAACCTTATTACAACAACACGTTCCTCCTCGTTGACAATCGCTTGGTCAACTGCATAACCGGACCGAAGGTGGGGTAGTAGGTAGGCCATACTGCAAAAGAGCAACTAAGGGCACAATTACCTCAGAGTATAATAGTACGTTGTTTTCTTAATATTATATATCCCAGAAATTCTCTCTCTCCTCCAACCAAAACAAAAGAACCCCCTGGGTAAATACGACAGCTTCGGAGAATAAAAACCTCCCCTTATCCTCGTGAATTGAGAATATCTGAGATTCGAGAGCAGCCCAAGGAAAACAAATTCACGAATTCTTCTCTCCTCTGAACGTTGCACCTACAAAAAGTTCACCCATTTCTACACGCTAGAGCTCAACAGAAGACTGAGATGTCGTCGTTTGCACTGAAGGCGGTGACAGCACCAGGAGAAATATTCGCTGACAGGAATGAGTTGGCTGCCCATTATGCTTCTCCGCTGCATCTTTACAACCTGAAAAGGAAGACGCAGAACCTTCGCCTTGTTACCCGTGAGGAATTCGAAAAGAGAGTAGAGGCGGCGAGGTTGATTAGAGAGGAAAAAGAAATGGGAAGGGAGGGGAAGGGACATTTGAAGGACAAACATATATATCTGCACCT
>ENA-OWPI01004972-OWPI01004972.1-marine-metagenome-genome-assembly--contig:-NODE-4972-length-10354-cov-3.636956_pt1 | contig 10354 bp, 8 predicted proteins | sample MGYA00238138_ERZ651775 | MGnify/ENA primary metagenome ERZ651775 (study PRJEB26906, sample SAMN06265043) | marine metagenome | isolation source: Helgoland LTER site | place: Germany:Helgoland, sampling...
ATTGCAGGGCCAGTGCATAATTTTCAATGCTGAAGGCTTGGTTTTCAACGAGATCGGTGGAGGCAAGCAACGTGGCCCCGTGGGGCGGGTCGAAAGAGTCGCCATGCCGCCGAAAAAGAAAGCGAAAACAGCCTGTGCGGGTAACGGTAACAGTAGGATTGAGCAAGTCTTTGCCCTGAAGTGGGAAGCAAGAAAGAAAATCGAGGAGTTGCATGATGATGATGATTTTTATGTTGACTGCTACACTAGAGAGGAGTGTGATGTGGCATTGCAGGAGTATCGAAGAGACGTAGAGACTGAAGAGGAAGGGTCGGCAGATGCAGTCTATGCCTCGCGGGTGTCAGCGATGATCACGGCCAAAAATAAGTTTGCTGAGCTCTGCGAGGATTACTGGATGAGCGAATGCGATACTGATAGCGATGAAGACAATGAAGACGAGGAGGGTGAGGATGTGCGAGACGAGGAGGGCGAGGATGTGAAAGAGGAGCACACTGGTGAAGTGGGCAAAGGGCACCATCCCAGAAGCACGCCGATGATGCGGCCTACGCTGTATGAGACTGCAAACGGATTCGAATGGGGGGTTTGCTGGCAGCACGCAGACGGCCACACGATGTACAGCAGTGTTAAGGTGACTGTATCGGCCCTCAAAGTGCTTCCGTGAGCGGCACTGAGTGCACGAGTCAAAATGAATGAATGAAACCCTCGATGATGTTACTTTAGATTCCCTTTTTTCCTCTTCAGTCGAGCGGATCTCTTGAGTCCGAGTTTGTCGCTCTCAATGGAGACGTTGATCGCTTTCTGCTTATTCGTTTTATCACTTGTCCCGGTCTCCACAGGTGGGAACAGTTCTTCCACTCGGCTCTCGAAGCTGATCCCGCTGTGACTGCCCTCGCTGAAGCTATTGTACATGCTGCTGCTCACGCTGCTGTCCATGCCGTTGTTCATGCTGTTGTTCATGATGATGTTCATGCTGCCATTCATGACGCCGTTATTACAGCTCAAAGGGCCGAAAGTATCGAGAGTATCAACAGATGGTAACGACACACTCATTTCACCGCTTCGGGAACTCGAGGAACGTCTTGGGGGGTCGCTCCTTATGATCGATGTTAGAAGCTTCAAGCTGTCGAAGCTTGGGGAGGTGTTGGGATGCGGGAGGGGCGGTCCCATAGTTCCCTTCCTGTCGCTCAATCTGCCATTGTTGCTAGAGCTGACGCTGATCATGCTGTTGTTGCTGTTGTTGATGTTGTTGCTGTTGTTGCTGTTATTGCTTTTGCGGCTGACCTTGCGAGGGCGAAGATTGATTGACGTTCTCAGAGAAGAATCAATGTTGATTGTGGCGGGGAATATAGGGCTGATCTGGTTGTTGTTAAAGAACTGTTCTGTGGGGCTGTACATGCTGCTTGGCCCAAGTCCCCCCACTCCACTAGGGCTGTGGCTGTACGGGTGGGGTGTAGGCGGGCGCTGCACCGGGGTGATGCGCATTAACATCGACGCAGCTTCGATGTCCGCTTCCATATCTACGTCGATATCTGCCCCGACGCCATGTGAGGGGGTGTCGACGTTACTGTTGCTTTTGCCGTTGCCCTGGACAATGGCGGCTGTCATTGGTGGCAAATGCGTCTGAGGTTGCTTTCGCGGCGTCGGTCTGGGTTTCGCTGTCGCCCGCGTCATCTTTGTGATTGCTGCTGCTGATGTCAAATTTCTAGCAGCCTTCTTCTCTCCAGGAACATCAATGTGAATGTGTTTCTTCTTCTTTGTATTTCTTGGTTTCGGCTTCGGTTTCTGCGTCTTTAGCCCACCAGCCTCACTTTCCCCAACTCTCCCACGGTCGCCGCACCCTTCATTTCCCCATTCCTTCTCGAATTTGGCCACCTCTCCCCTTCTGAATTTAGGGTGAAAGAAAGTTCCCTTGAAGTCGCCCTTAACCGGTTTCGAGAAGTTGTAGAGGTTGCACTGGCGCTGGAATGATGTGTATTTATTGTGGCGGAAGTATTTAGAGATGGACTTAGCGAGAGCCTCAGTATTCTCCTCGTGGATGATGAAAGACCGACCGCCTTTACTCCACTCTGCAGGGTAGGGGGGTTACATTACAACACTTCAGTCAGTCGCGACATGACATTTTTTATATTGGATGGAATAAGAACTCGTCCTTCAAACTCACCAATCACATCGTTTGATTCCACCTCGATCATCTCATGGAGCACATTTATGAAGTTGTTGTTCCCCTTCTTCTTGGTTGGTTCCAGAGCAACGCCTTCTGACGCGGTGGTACCCCCCTTGGGGGCAATATTCGAAAAGCACTTGTTTCGAGTCATTTGATTAGTTTTTTTAGTTAACAGAATAGAAAGCCAATCAATTCAACGACTCGTTGTTCAGAGAAGACAAAAAGAAAATCGGGATTTTTGTGGAGGAGTCCTGGGAATTTATTTGGTCGAAAAACTGAAAACTGAAAAAAAAAACAGCTCATTCTCACTTATCCCCTGGATAAATAATCATTTTAGTTGCTCACGTGACTAAGAATGGCCCAAGATGCACTAAAGTGGAGTGGAGACGTAGGAAAGGTGAGAGAGACTTCCATTACCGACGCCGCGTGATTCCGTTCGAACGCCAACGTATTTGTCACCATTAAACCTCTAACCCGATTAAATACCTCTAAAACTCTCCCAGGCTGTGAGCGACTACCAGGATGCGACTCAAAAGCTTCTCGAAAAGCTGCAGGAGGGATTTAAACCCCCATCACTTCTTCGCCCTGCTGAGAATGACAACCCAAAATACTTTGCCTGGAATCTGCTAGACCAACCGCCCCCGCCAGTACAGAAGCCCCTCCCCCCTAAGCCTCCCTCACCTCCTGGAATTCCCGCCGCTGTACCGATGCCGGACTGCTTGGCAAAATGTTATCTATCTGAAATAGCCTCAATGGTCGCCCCACCACGCATACTCAAACAGGTTATGGAATGTGTCATGCTCATACTCGGAGAGAACAGTACCAATGGTGGTCCCAATGAGATGCACTTTACATCTGCCGACGACGGGTGGGGAAACATTCGCCGCGTGATGCGCAACCCCAAGACACTGGACCGCATGGCCAGAACCAACATTGACAACATCACCAAACCAAACTACAAAAAGATCCACAAAATAATCCAAAATAATCCAAAATTCAATATCGAGGAGGCTTCGAACGTCGCTCCTGTCTGTTTGGACATGATGCGCTGGGTGTTGGCGCTCTACAACAACAAGAGAAGGGACTTGAAGGTAAGTGAGGGAGGGCAGTTGAGGGAGGGCATTTGGTAAATCTGCATAGAAGGTAAACCTAACCTCCACCCCCCGCTTCCCACTTGTTCCTCCTCATTTTTATAATTTCGTAAATTACACAATTTCATAACTTCATAACTTTTATAACTTCATCAGCTTAACTGGAGGCCGAGAAAGAAGAAGAATCATTTGGGCACAGACAAGTACTTTTTGGGGGATGCCGAGGAAGCTGTGAGGGGCGTGGGAGACAAGTACAAAAGCGAGCACACAGACAAGTTCGCTTGGAAAAAATCGCATCTTACATTCAACAAGGAGCAGTTTGCAGCCGGAAATAGCTCCGGCAACACTGGCGACTTGTTGTCCAACAAGATTCACACTTTCAAAGAGGCAAAGTCCTTCGTTCGCCGGTTGCTCAAGGACGAGAGGGAGGAGGCCAAGCGCATCGTCGAGCAAACCAGCAAGGCAGCCCGAAAGCAGTCGTGCGAAAATGTAGACCGAATGCTTCGTCAGCGTCCAACTGAGGGCGACCTCGTCAACCGCAATGTAATACCGGATGTTGTCGGACAAGCTGCGAGGAAAAAAAACAGCGAGGTTGAGATCGAGAAGATGCTCATCTCTCGGCCACACCCGGACGCTCCTCGTCAGCGTGCTGAGAGTGCCGCTGTTCTTGAAAGTAAACTGGTAGAACGACCCACGAAAACAGACCTGGAGGCCAAGAACATTGTCGTGGATGAAGAGTCCAAGCTCAGGAAGAGAAAGAGCAGCATCGATATGCTCAACAACCTCATCAGTGTCAAAAGTGATGCTGCCGACAATAATGGTAACAACAAATCTTCTCCCGAGTCCCCACCCGAAAATCAACGCCCGACAATTCCTAAACGCAACTACCCGCCTCCCATGGAAAACATTGCTGTCTGGCAAAATGCATACGGGAAGGACTTCAAGAAAACAGTCAATATTCAGCGCTGCGCTCGCCGCGTTGAAACCATGCGGGTAGAGCGCAAGAAAGCCCACATCAAGCAGTTGAAAATCCGCCCAGTCGGCCAGATCAAGAATGTGGGCGGGTTCCCCCGCTACCCGACCCAGAGCAACGACTCGGACAGGAAGGTCAGCGAGTACCAAAGAAACTTTGTCAGTTTTGGTTACTACCCTCAGTAATCATCGACAGTTGTTCAGTAAATCGACTGGTATCGATATTTTCTGACGAAGAGAAGTCTACTAGACTGTAAAAAGATTGTATAGGATTTATATAGCGATTTCTTTGTTAAATGGATAGCGATTTCTTTGAGAGAACTTCTGTTTGCTCAATCAAACACTAAAAAAAAATCCTGCCACTGCTACTCGTCATTAATACATTAGAATTCCCATTTAAGCTTCTTGACGCTCTTTGCAATCTTAACTTGCAATTCCAGCTTCTCACCCCGCGTCATGGTCGAGGGATTCCTTTCCAGCACGTCAAAATACGATGCCAGTGCCTCCTCATCTCTGTTTTTCTTTCCGAGTAAGTCACCTTTTGCGATTTTTCTCTCGGTCACTGCACGTTGTTTCTCCTTTGCCTTCTTCTTGATTGCCGATCTTTCACTCCCGTCTTTATCACTGGCGATACTGCTCTTTTTGGGCGTGATAGGTTGGGCAGGGGTAACGTTTGTATCTGCTCCATAATTGAAGTTATTCTCTTTCTCGAAAATGTTCTCCTTCTCGAGGTTGTTCTCTTCATCGACCGAGCCAAAATCAACCATTTCACTTCTCTTCGTCTTCTTAACACTTGCGAATGGGGTTAAGTTGTTGTCGTTATTCATGTTGCTGCAGCTGTTCCCTCCTCCGCTTACCCCCTCAAATACATTATTGCTTCCGTTATTATCACTGGACGTGAGATTTTTGTAGGCCTCGTCGTGGTAAGTTACACCGACAACATGATTGTGAGACGCTAGGAAGGTCTGTTTGCCCGTGGCACCAACCACAGCCTTTTTGCCGACAACTTTTTTATCACCCCTGATAGGGCTCCGGTAGTTACTCAAGTAGCTGTAAAAGTCGTCTCCAAATGTCTTTGCGGACGATTTGTCGTCTGCCTCCCCCCCCTCCCCCCCCCTCTCCTCTTGACTACTGAATGTGTTGTTATCAATTATGTTACAGCACCCGGCAGGTAGCAGTGTAAAGAGTTTTTTCAATTCTTCACTCGAAAAATAACGCTTTGTCGATTTGTTGATCAAGATCATCCGCCGGAGTCCGTCCTTGTGGATCTGCTTCTCGTACATGCATTCCTCGACAGTCCCAGCATTCACCAAGCGGTAGATCGTTACTGGCTTTTTTTGCCCTATCCTATAGCACCTGTCGATCGCCTGGTTGTCGTCGGTCGGATTCCAGCTCGGGTCATAGATTATTGCCCTGTCTGCTCCCGTCAAAGTCAATCCAAGACCTCCCACTTTGGTGCTAAGCAGCATTACATTAGCGCTGCTTTGAGGGTGGTTGAAATCGTCAACACTTTTTTGGCGGAGCTTCATCTTGGTAGCGCCGTCGATTCGCAACTGATTGATTTGCTGGGATGAGAAAACCCTCTCGATGATATCCAGCATTTTCGTCGATGTGCTGAAGATCAGGATGCGGTGCTTCGATTTGATCAGGCGCAGCACCAACTCATTCAAAACTCGTAGTTTGTCTGCCTGCACGAGTAGAGTGTCGACGTTCATGCTAGCGATTTGGTCTGATGTCGTCACACGTGATGGTTGGATATCGACTTCGTTATTCTCCACGTCGGCTGCCTTGTCGCCTTGGGCGCTCCTTAATACGTCATCATCATCATCTTTATCAATTTCATCGCTTCCACCGTTCACCAAGCATGGGTGGCAGCATAGCTTCTTCAGATAGGAAATTGCAAAGAGCGGATTCTTCTTGACACGTACGTTAAGTACGTCCTTGACGTCACCAGAGTCCAGGAACGACTCGTACAGCTCGCGCTGCATGTTAGAAATGTGCGTAAAGACGACCAGCTCTTTCTTAGTTGGTAGTATATCCTTGAAGACAGAGTCCTTGAACCGCTGCAGCAGGTAAGGCTGAATTATCTCCTGCAGTTCTACGCTTTTCTCCTCGCTCTCAGACACCGTTCTCTCACTGGCGTCGATTGACCTCCCCTTTTCGATCGGATCGCTAAAATTCATCTTGAACTCTTTTTTGTTCCCAAGAACGCATCCGCTCGTCGCCCAGGACACCACCGCATGCAGCTCACTCAAATTATTCTGGATTGGAGTTCCAGTGAGCAGAAGCCGGCTGCTCTTGACGGTGCAAATACTTTCGCATGCCTTATATTGTCTCGTTGACTGATTCTTTATCTTGTGACCTTCATCAAGAATAACGTGGTTCCAGTAGTAATCATCCCTGAAGTCGTTGAACTCGTCGTTGTTGTAAGCAAACCGGGAGTGGTTTGAACCAACAAGTCCGTAGGTACTAATCACTAAGGTAGGATGAGAAGGAGTGGTCGACAACGCTGCTTGCAGAATCTTTGTTCTCCTCGATAGAGACATGTCCGATGTGACAACCTCAATTCTGATGTTAATTTCGTCACTGAGAGATTCAAAGTGGTTCTTGTGGATTATTCTCGCCTCGTTCTCCCAGTTGCTTACGAGAGTCAATGGGCAGAGGACCAGCGCGTTAGACGTGCGTGCGTTTTGAAACAGGCTGTAGATCAGTGTTAGGGTTTGGTAAGTCTTGCCCATACCCATGTCGTCGCCCAATATTCCGCCAACTCCTGATTCAAACCGATCAATCATCCACTGAACACCTTCCCTCTGGTGGGGATACAGCTGTTTTTGCAGGCTTTGTGGGATTACCAGGCGGCAGTTTGTGCTAGGGGACGAGAAAGTATGGGAAGAGGACTGGAGAAGAGGGGAAGACGAGGTAAGCGTGGTGGAGGCCGAGGCGCCACGAGGAGGAGTACATTTCTTTTCCTCGTTGTCGTCATTATTGTCATCGTCATCATCATCATCATCGACATCGTCATCGTCAGGTGTGTCAGACTTTTCCTCAAAAACCTTCCTTTTGAAGAAGGCGGGTTCAGCAAACAGTTCGCTGTCGTCGCTGTCGCTATCACTCTCGCCATCCCCAATATTGATGCCGTCGTCGCTGTTGACTCTCTTGTCGCTGTCACTACTCAGCGATCCGTCAATCCTCAAGTTGAGCGCAAAAGACGTGCCAAGGTCATGCCCTGGGGACATGGACCCATTTTCATTCCTAATATCGTCTTCATTTCGACCCTCATCGTCGAAATTGTCGTTGTCTTTGTCATTTTCGCCGTCACTGTCGCTTTCAGTGTTGCTGTCACTGCTCAGCGAACCCTCAATCGTCAAGTTGAGCTTAAAGGCCCCAGATTTTTCGTCGTCACAAATGCCGTCGTCGCTATCATCGCTGTCTTCCAAGACTCGACGCTTGTTAATTGTAACTTTAGACCGTGACACCTCTCTGGAGCTAGAATCCTCTTCCGACACATTCTTGCCACCGATGCTCATTGTTGCAAATGTATCCTCAAGCCTTTTCGCTTCATCGATGACAGCAGAGGCCTCCCTACGCTTTCTAGCAGCTAGAATCTTGCGAAGTGTACTCATATTAGGAGACTCCAACGACGAAATCGAGCCATTGGGCGATGAGAAAGACATGAAGGAAAACGACAGTTTATGTCAGTTTCTATAGATTTCAGAGACTGGCTTATTTTTTTTGTTAAATAGAGCCGTATGAAAGCATGTAGTGTAGCAGTGAGGTTTTATAGCTGAAAGTGCTAGAGATTATTCAATTAAAGGGTGAGAAGATTTTCACCGACTTTTCGCCAATGAAAAATCTTTAACCCGGCAACAAGCAGATACACGGTTTTACGCGCACCGCCAAAATCTCCATCTCATTGTCTGTCTCTACGCTACGCTAATTTAAACTTCAGCTAAGCAATAAGTAAGAGCCAATTCCTGTTCGTTCTTTGCTGTTTGCCCCCCCCCCCGACCCCAACCCGCAGAATGGAGGACATTGTGAGCATCCTGCACAGGGGTGATAAGCAGTCAATGACAAGCGCCGATAACACTATCGATCTTGAGGTTTGTACTTTTGCGTCGAAGAAAGAGAAAAAACGTGCTGCTGCTGGCGGAATCGCCAAAAATATCGAGATCATCTTTGTAACAGGGTGGAATGAGACTTACATCAAGTACTATGAACTCTTCAAGGATTTCAATGAGAAGGGCTTCACAGTGCACACCTACGACCATCGCAGTCAAGGACTAAGCGGTAGGTCAGAGGCTGCAAGCCACAAGCAGATGAGTTATGTAGAAGATTTCGACGATTACATAAACGACTTCTTTAAGTTTGTCGAGCTGAAGAAGGATAACCGAACTGATGTGAAATTTTGTTTGATTGGGCACAGCATGGGGGGTTTGGTCAGCCTGCACTCCGCCGGAATGAAGCCAGAGTTGTTTGAGTGCGTCATCGTCAATGCTCCAATGATCCAATTCAAAACGGACGGATGGCCGTGGCACGTTGCCGGAGCGCTGGGGAAATTCTTTGTCGCGCTCGGTCTAGGGCCCAAGTTTGCGATAGGGTCTCCCCAGCCACACTGGGAGCACAATGACCTTCTATTCGGCCAGGAGTGCACACACGACCAAAAGCGCCTCACCGTTTACCACAACCAGCGATTTAATAACCCTCAGGTCTGTTTAGCCGGACCTTCATTCCGGTGGGTGCTGGAGGCGTACAAATTCTGTGATCGCTTTATGAACATCTATCTCAGGGGGGACAGTGCATTTCCTCTGAGGACGCTCATGTTCAAGGAAACTTCCGACAGATTTGTCAAGGAGGAGGCTGTGGATGCATTTTGCGAGAAACAAAAGGCAGTTGTCAAGAAAGTAGTGTATCACGGGGCCTACCACGAGCTATTCAGTGAGTATGAAGCGAAGAAAGCGAGAAAAAGAGCAAAAAAAAACAGCGAGCTGCCATTTTTTTGGCTGAATAGGCGACGTACTAACAACCGTGAACACTCCGATGCGCAGTTGAACAGGATGCAGTCCGGAGCGATGCCATCGAAAAAATATACTCGTTCATTGCTGGGGAGACGAACATGGAACAAGAGGATGTGAAGAAGGAGATGGTTGATGAAACTAAAAAGGAGCAGACAAAGCTAATAGGCATCATCACCACAGCTGGTCTGGTCTTGCTTGGAGCTTACTATGCGAGCAACAAACTGAGCAAAATCTAACTAGTAATAACGGAAGAAAAAATTTAGGTAGCGCAGGTTTATACAGAGATGCATGGAACAGATATGCATGGAACAGAGATGCATGGATTGGATTGGATGCACCGGAAGTCTTAGTAAAAACTCCTGGTCAATTTACTTCATAGACGCCATTTTGGCCTTCACGATCTTGCTCTTCTGCTTCCTCGCCACCATAACCTTGAACCGTCCAAAATCATTCAGTCCAGCCCGCTTGGCCTTGTTAGCCAACTTGGTAGCCCACGAACTCTCATCCCACTTCTTCTGAATCTCAGCCTTGGCCCAAGCAGCCTTGAGGGTCTTGGCGCGAGCATTGCGGGGGATGATGACGCGATGGTCAGTCAAAGCAAGCCTCTTGTAGCTCATAACCTTCCTTCCAGTAGCATCTCCGTCAACGAGGCACTTGTTCTGGTCAATAACATCGATAATAGTGGCGAGCTTTCCGGAATCCTCTCCGTAGTTGCACAGAACCACCCGCCCGACTTGTACAAATCTTGTGTAAAGCATTTTATGGTTGAATTGGTCGTTGATTGTGGAATTTTATATTGACTGTGGTGGAACAGAGGGGGGTGCGTTAGTTTTCATTTCAGACGGGGAAAGTGTGAGTGTGTGTGTGCGCAGCAATGGCCATGTTTAGCAAATTTAGCACGTCTCGGGCACAGGATATAAGTAGATCTAACAAGAGACGCGTTTATAACAAGATTCGCCCACCACAAGTTGACATTTCGGCCTCGCTATTCACGTTCGCGAGATAGTGGCACGTCCAACGGGAGTCTTGTGCTGGCTCCACACAATACCGATAGGCTTATAAGTAAGCCCACAGCTAGCATATACATTGCCTGGAGCCCAGCCGCAGCATCA
>ENA-OWPI01004976-OWPI01004976.1-marine-metagenome-genome-assembly--contig:-NODE-4976-length-10351-cov-3.049640_pt1 | contig 10351 bp, 8 predicted proteins | sample MGYA00238138_ERZ651775 | MGnify/ENA primary metagenome ERZ651775 (study PRJEB26906, sample SAMN06265043) | marine metagenome | isolation source: Helgoland LTER site | place: Germany:Helgoland, sampling...
TGTGGAATTTGTAAGGTAGGAGGGGGAGGGACGGGGGACGGGGGGGAGGGAACGGACACGAAATAAGCGGAGGGGGGAGATCATCGGATAAAAGGATGCAGAGGGGAAAGAAGGGGTGAAGGACACCTTCTTGTGGTTTTTTTATTAGGTATTTTAAGTGTGACGAAGGGCGGTGTGTTTCATAAAGGAAATCACTTTTTTTGGTTTTCACAAACTGCTGACTCCAACTCCAAGTTGCTGTCGTCGTGGTTTCGCCGTTTCGACTACTCTCTCCAAGATTTTATGCCTCCCGCCCTTCGGTTCAATATTCTGCTTCTCTATTGATGAGGTGGGGATTTGGTTCATGAATAATGTGTAGTGTTAGAATGGAGAGATGGCCCCCTTTCTCCAAGGGGGCCAGCAGGAGGGATTGTTGTTTTTGAAGACATTTGATGAATGATAATGATGATGATGTTGGTGGTGATGGTGATGGTGATGGTGATGGTGATGGTGGGAAAGATGCAGGAAAGTGAGAGAGATGCACGATTGGCAATCCTGGTCGTCCCTCTCGTCCAATTTTTAAAACCGTGGACACTATAAAGAATAAAATCAGAACAACACCACAAGACTCTCCTCTCAAACTCGGCACTTTTTTTCTATTATTCAATGTTTTTCCTTTCTCTTTCTTTTCGATATGTTTGCTTTCAAGCGGCACAGGATAAGGCTACAGATTTTATATCATACACGCATTTGAACAAGCCAATCCGAGGTTAGGAACGGCCACATTATATTTTTTGATTTTCACCCGTCATCCTCTCCCGGTGGCAAAATCTTCTCTCTCTCTCTCTCTCACTCCCTCCACCATTGCTCTCCTTCAGTACATAAACATATATAATCATCATCACTCCTTGCTATATACACAATGAGCTTAGTATCTCCGTCCCCAAGCAAGTGGATTAATGACCCTTTCTTTTTTGGGAAAAATGACCCTAGGGGGTTCAATGTGAGTGCTCTCAGTTTCCCAGCTCGCATTCGCCGCCCCGAGGCACGTTCCATACGCCCTAGTATCATAACAATGAGGTCTCGTCTTGATATGTTCCATATCATTCAACATTCCCGTCGACATTGTACCGTAAGCACTGGGCATCTTGAGAAATCCCGACCGCCCACCAAAGTCCTCGGGGATCCTGTCCTTGGGGAATGTATGGCTGGTCGCCGTCTTGTCCTTGCTTAATATCTGACGTCCAATGCTCCTCTGAGCCTTGTACGACGCAGACGTCTGGTGCCCATAACTCAACTCGTCAATCATCTCCCTAGTACTGGGTTGTCCGACGAACTCCAACCCCTTCCCCCCCGGGTGGAAAGATGTCTGGCTAGGTTTGTAAGACCTCATAAAGTTCCTGTGTATTTCGCTTCTCCTGCCAGTAGTCGCACCTCCGGGGGATTTCATGTGGTCGAAGGCCATGCGGTCCATGTGATTGTTGTCCTGGAATTGGGAAACTCTGCGGTCCTGATTTTGGTAGATGGCATCACGGGCTAAGTTCTCTGTGCGGTGGGAGTAGTTGTAACCAGACAGAACTGTTCTGTCGGTCTGGGGCTCTGACATGGTGGTTTATATTATAAATGTGTTTTGATAATTCACTGAATTACCATGGAAAAAATCAGTTGCGGGTTTTCTCAGATTTCTGCTGCGTCGCCTCGTTCGCTGGGATACATAACCCTAACCCTTTTTGTCATTGATAATACTTCCCTAGTTACGATAAATAAGGTACAAATCTATACTCCCCAACACTAAATCTCGAGTCGAAGATTTTCGCAAAATTAACTCTAAAACTTGGAAGGAGTCTGTCATTGCTTCAATAGAAAATAGAAGAAGGCGAAAGTAATAATGTAAGAAGCAAATACGGATGCAAACGCAGGGGGGGTAGTCAGACGTCAGTCATCCGTATGGGAAAAGAATTAACAAAGAACGTGTCGAAAATCTTTGGGAACGACGACGACGACGACGACGACGACGACGATGATGGTAACGATGACGATGACGACGACGACCACAACCACCACAACCACCACAACCACCACAACCACCACAACCACCACGACGTTTCATGAGAAGTAGGAGGTAACGGGAAAAAAACAGCAGGACACAGCAGCCAAAATTTTAGCAACCAAACAGCCCATCACAATTTCAGGAAGCCATTCCATTCCTATTATATTATTAAACCCTCATTCAATTCAATCAATCCTCGCTCCCCAATGATTCGTCCAGCTCGTCCACTTCTTCACCGATGCTCTCCTCGATGCTTCCATCATCTCCATCTTCTCCAATCTTCATTTCGTTGTAGCCCCCAGCCCCTCCATTTCCATTTCCATTTCCACCCTCCAGATCCTTGCCCACCGCCCGGCAGATATCGTCCATCATGCTCCGCTCCAGATAAGGATTCAAGACGATCCTCCTGGCCTTCATTCTCTCCATTAGATCGTAAGCCTCGTCCATCCTCCCTACGCTATGGTAGTACTCGATCAAAAGAGCGAAACAATCGCCCACTCGGATGGCGTTCTCGGCATCCTTGCTATCAAGAAGTTTCAGGCAAATCTGCTCACTCTCCTGGGGATCATTCTTGATGCTCCTCCTGGCCAATACGAACCGCTCCATCACGTACACTCTCTGCTGCAAATCGGCCCCCAGCTCGTCGTTGTTGGCCTTGCTGGCATACTTAATGCCCTCCTTCAAAGCCCCGAGCGCCTTCTCATAGTCCCGATATTCATCGATCTCAACCTGGGCGCAGCTTTCGTAGAAACCCGCCAGCGACTGGAAAGCCTTGGCCTTCGTGTAATATGTGATGATGTTCTTCATTATGTCAGCGTTGTTGTGGAAGTCTAAATTCTGCAAATAATTAGCGGCCAAGATGTAGATGTCCTTGTTGCGGCTCACGTTTGCGTAGTAAGTGATCTTCTCCGTGTCGCCGGACTTCAGCAAGCACTTCATCGCCTTTAGGCGATCGCCAGCCTGAGTGTATTTTTTACACGCGAGGTGGTGCTCTCCCTGTTTCTTGCAAGCTTTGGCGAGCTTTCGGATAGTTTCAAGGCGCGCTTCTTTCTCTTTTGGATCATCAGTCTTGGGCGGGGTGAGGCCCTCGGCCATCTCTTCGTTAATCTTAACCCTGTGCTCGATGCATAAGTCGATGGCATAGTCGTACTTCTTCCCCTTCTTGTACAACAATTCGACGGCCTTCTCAAATTGCCCGTTCTTGATGAAAAAGTCACTGCACCTCTCCAGATCTAAGTCACTGCTCCCCTCTCCTAAGCTCTCGGCGAGCTCCTTCAAAATGGTGAACATGTCGTCTCCGCCGGCATTAGGCCCCGACCCTCCATTCTTGCCAATTCTGAAGCACAAATCGAGCGCTTTGGCGTTATCTCCGCCGCGCTGGTACAACTGCACGGCCTTGTCATATTCTCCCTTATTCTCAAAGTATTGCGCACAGTCAACCATGCTGCTCGGTCTGCTCTTCAATGCAAAGCTCATCAATTCACTATCCAAGCCATAAGCCTTGCTCAGCCTGATTGCGTGATTGAAGCAACCGCTCTGGGCGAAAAAGCTGATGGCCTCTTGCACCTCGCCCATACCCTCAAGCTGCCTCGCCAAATGGTAAGCAGCACTAATACTACCGCTCTCGTTCACAATATCAGCCGCCAGCGCCAGTTCCCTGTTGTGGCAGGCCAGCCTCACTAAACTCAAATTGTCGTTGGCGCGGTCGTAAAAGTTTCGGGCCTTGTCGAAGTGGCCCAAGCTCTCACAGTATCCTGCCCACCACTTCAACAATTCCGTGTCGTTCCCTTGCATGATATAATCCTCGAGATCATCCGTTCGACCCTGGTCGAAGAGCATTCGGGGTACCTCGCTCTTGTAGGTGTCGGCACGTTCAAAGTGGCGGATAGCGTTCGCCATGTCGCCGCTCGATTCAAGAAATTTCGCGTACTTGTGATTGGTTGTCTTCAAATGAATGCGATCAGATGACGAGGCAAGGTCCAGAGACTCCACCCACTTGCCCTGCCCCTGATAAAGCTCGTTCAAAAGGTCAAACCTCCCGCACTCTTTATAGAGCCTCTCAGCGTCTTCGAGCAATCCGAGTTGAATTGCCACGGCGGCGACCGCCGCCTCAAGCTCCGGCTCTTTCTTTGCCAGTCTCACTGCTGCGGCCCCCCTCGCGTGCCCCATGTTCCCGAGACACACCTCCGCCACATCCAGTCGCTTCGTCTTGACGCACATGTGAGCCATATTCTCCCAAACAGAGGGGTTCCGAATGAGTTTCACGGCTCGGTACGCCTCGTCCATATTCCCGATGGTCAAATAGTAGCTGAAATCCAGCAGCGCAGCTTTGGTACTGTTGTCGACGTCCTCCAAACCGACAAAATCTCTCATCACCTTGCTCATAAGACGCTGAGAGTTGGGCTTGTTGACGCTACTTTTCGTCTCCTCCCTCGCATCATCGCTGTCACCCGAGGCGACAAAGTAGAGGCGAGGAACCTGCAGCCCAATGAGCGTTTCTAGCGGTTCCTCCAACGAAAATACGTCCTGCATCTTAATTCCAAAGTCTGCAGTAACAAACATGGTTGTCACCTCGGGCAGTTGGTTGTTGCTTGAAGTGGTGGCAACCCTATCAACGTTATTTTTGTCGTCGATGTCGCCGTCGCCGTCGCCGTCGCCACGTTTTTCTTCGCTCGTGGGTGAGCTAGCGCTGCCGAGTTCGGCTATGGCACTTCTCGTCTCACAAGAAAGGAGCTTTGGCTCGGAGGGATCCCAAAAGTGGCTAGTGGGGATCCTCCCAGACTTTCGAAAGTCGAAATGGTCAACGATATCCCGGTCCGAATCGTAAACGTACAGCCGGCTGTCGGGCTCCCGTATCTTTAAGGATCCGTGCAAGCGGTCGCTCAGGATGGAAAGCCTCGTTCCGTCTGCATTCACACGGATGGAACGGATCGCACCGATAGACTCGTTGGTGAGAGGATCCACAAACTTACCAGAAGAACCGAGGGGTTTTGGGTCTTTTCTGCTTACATCCATTAGCTTCAGTACGCCCTTGTCAGTAACCACGGCGAGGTAGTTTCCGTTCAGATCGACGAGCTGAGGCATCCCTTCAGTCGAGGTGAAGCTAACAGAGAGTCGTTGTACCCCATGGAGATTTGTGATGAGAAGACGGTTCTTCTCCGCCATGAAAAGAGTGTCCCTTCGGAGAGCGATCGAACGGGCAGACGTTTGAAAGTCGCTGACTTGCTTTCTTTCCCCTCTTTCCCGCCCTAATCCGTAAACCTGTGCCTCCTTCCCATTCCAAACCACCATATGGTGGCCATCAACGACGACGCCCTTGACATTTATTCCAGTGTGAATTACCGAGCCGCCTCCCTCCCTATCCTCGATACTGACAGTATCATTGTTGATTTGTATAGCCGCGCAGCCGTCGCGGAGGCAACGGTGCAGAACCGTCTCGGACAAAATGGTTGTACCAAAGTCAGTACTGGCAGCCAGCAAGCCCTGGCCAGGACCCCAAGTAAGGTGTGTTATGGGACCCTGGATCTGCGAGTGTGGCATTGCCTTCCACTGAGAACTCCCTGTAATGGACGCGGAGTTGCGATTCTTCTTCTTGCCGAGGTTTCCGTTGTCGTCGGCATCATCGTCGTAATCATTGTCACTGTCGTCTTCGTCATTGGTGTAACCTCCCACAAACTTCCACATTGCCACCCCCCCATCCTTGGTCCCGACAGCAACATATCGCTGCACGGGATTGAACGCTACACTTACTGCCCTCTCTCTCCTCTCCATGCCCGCTCCGTGCAGCGTGAGGACAAAGTTCTCGTCCTTCTGCAAATCCCAGAACCTGACCATATTCTCCCCAGAGACTGAGGCTAGAAGCCCGGGACCAGCCCAGACAATGTTACGCACGCCGTGTTGGAGGGCGTCCCCTCCAACAGATAGCTTCACTTTCATAACCGGGGTGACGTGACCGGAGGGTGAAACTTGGAGCTGGGTCATGAGCAGCGACCGAGTAATAATTACGAGACGCATCTTGCTGCTGTAGAATAGCAGGCTATCAATGCTGCTGGACAGGGACTGGACGTCAGTGCAATGACCGAGGTCGTCCGCGTAAGAAACAATACCCGAAGCGGAACCGAAGAAGAAAGAAGGAGAAAATGTTCGGTTGCGAAGGTCCGACTTGTTGCCAGATGGTAAGGTGGAAACGACATCAGTTGCGGAGGAGTCCACTAAGTTGGAGGAGGGACGAAGCGAGTTCTTGTCACCACGTTTCCCCGATTTGCTTGCGATATTCCCGTTTGTTGTAGTAGCATCCTCGGGTGTGGCAAATACAACGGAAGTCAATGGGCTCGTTTTACGGTACTGAATCGAAGGAGCAAGGGAACCTCGAGCATCCGATTTCCATACACAGCAGATTCCAGAGTTATCACCGGTGATTAGGCGGGTACCACTGTAAGTTTGGTTTGGTTTGGTTTGGTTTGGTTGTAGGAATGAGCGCCGTGGAGTGTAAGAGAGAGACAAGCCGACAAAAAAATATGAGACAGCTCGAAAACTCGAAAACTCGAAAACTCGAAAACTCACCTTGGATTCCACAGCATAATTCCGACCTTGCTACTGTGGATGCTCGTATTAATACTTGTACAATTCACCCCACCCCCTTCGTCGCCTTTCTTCCCTTTCTTCCCACCACCCATGTCATTCTCCTTGTCGCTCTGGCCGGGCGACCCTCCAAATAGAATCGCCTCGTCGACTGACCAGCAATCAACCTTTCCGGATGAATAACCAACAGCAAGAAGCGGACGGGTGGGGTGCCAGCTGAGAATGGTCGGGGTAGAATCCCCTTTCGTTGAGGAGGAGATAAAAGATGAGGGCAAAGGGTGACCCTGCAAATCGAATTCATCGATCAATGTGCGTTCAGTCGGCATCAATAGGTTTCAATCATCAAAGTTGGTTAGATGATGAAGACAATATTTTTGAATTGCATTCCTTTGGCTGTTAGCAGCTGATAACGCTGGATGATAATTGCTCGCGAATTTCGAGGGACTAGTCTAAACTTACCTCTTCGCCGTAAAAGCGAACCCCGCCGCCCTCTCCAACTGCCAAGACCCTGGCTGTGTTGCAGAAGCCAAACGCCTTCACCCCCGCTCCCCCCTCTGAGGAGGATTTGGGGTCCTCCTTAACGATCTCTTTCGAGGAACCGGGGGGAGGCTGGCATCGGTAGTCGCAAAACACCGAGGAACTCATAGCAAGATCGTCGTAATTGTGGATAGCAGACAGCTAGGAGGAGGGGGAGGGAGGTAGGTGGGGAATCAAAAAAGGTTTTGCTGGGATGGTATTGTACGTCTCAAGTGTGTGTTCCGCCTGTCTAACGGGTAAAAAGACAGGAAGTGCAAGTGTAGGCCAAGATGCAACTTAAACTATCCTAATCAACTTGTCAGCATGTTCATAATGTTCAAATTTTATTTCGTGATTTTTTTTGACTTGCTTTTACCTCGCATATTTTAAGACGTTCCTCTGTTAAATAGAAGGTCCTCGACTCGTCTGAAGAAGAGGGGGGAGGAAATACCAGCTCCATATCGGATAAACACATTCTTCTCAGTAAAGCAACCGCTCTCACACACAGATCGCTTGTTCTCAAGTCAATCCATCCCCTTTCCAGAATGAGGAGGAGGGCTTGTAGGAAAAGACGACGTTAAGTGAGGAAGCTGATGGCGGGATATTCATAGCACAGCCTAAAGCATGTCAGGTTAGAGAAGAGGTGCAACAAAACGCTGTCTCACTGCTTAACTCAAGTACTCCACCCACCACCCTCTAAAAAACTTATACTGTTTGCTTTTTTCAAGAACTGTCAACAACTATTCTTTAATTTACTCGTTATCATCTTCGCAATCATCTACGGGCATCATCAACAATTCGTACGAGACAAGGAACTTCTGGACCTGTCAATATGGGTGAAGGAAGTAACAAGCAAACAAACAACAAACGGTAGGTGAGTTTAGAAAACGCAGCTTGAACAATAAAAGATTCTAAACGCTACTTACCTCCTTCTTCCGCCGATTCCACCAAGCTGTACACTCGTCCACCAACCCGGGCTCGGCAACATAGATGGAGTTATCGTCTGGAAGCTTGCTAATCCAGCAGTTTCCACTTGCCGGAGCATGCTCGCCATCAGGGAGCTGGTAGCGGGGCTCGAAGCCACCTTCCTCCGTGTCTCGGAACTTTTTGTTGCATTTCTTGGCAAACGGCGACAATATATCTTGGATGTCCTCACTTGAGAGATTGATGGAATGTTTGGTGAGGGCTTCTCGGATCACCTGCTGCTCCACACCTCCAAGAAATATAATAACGAGAAGCAATACGTCGCGGCAAACTTTCGCGTTCGCGTCAAGTGGCGTGAGGTCGCTCTGCAAAATCCAGTTCCCCCTCACCAAGCATCCAACCTTTTTGAGGCAGTCGAGAACCAAACGGCGGTGCTGCTGCCCCTTATTGCCATCAGCAGCATCACGAGAGCTCACTCCGAAGGCGTCGAGCACAGCCTCGGTCGTTATAGGCGCATTCATCCGGTAGAAGTGGTCGATCATCAGCTGGATTATCCTCTGCTCTCCCTTCTCCCCCTCCAAGCTACCAATAGGATCCGAGTAGTTCAGAGTAGCCAAATACGACGATTTCAGGTGCCCATCTTCATCGTCAAATAGGATACATCTGTTGGTGTCACGGCAGAACAAACTATCGTCGTTGCCGGGAACAGTGCCTGTGTGGATGCTTTCATCGACATCCAAGTGAACCCAAGGCTCACCGTCTTCGATATCCTTCTGAAACCGGTAGCTGGCCTTCTTCATGGCAATCATCCTATCGCTGTCCTTCTTCCGAAATCCGACTGCCGTCGCCGCAGTGACCTCTGAGCCGTCGTTCACATTGCCTCCTCTGTCGTCGTTTTCGCCTTTTTCGTCGCCTCCACTCTTTAAATAGCTCGAGTTACCGGACCTGTCCAGATTCGCGAGAGAATAACGCAGCTGGTACGTTTCTGAATAAGGATTCAAGTGGAGCTCGTTGCCCTTCAAAACTCCCACGGCAGCATGGCAAACATGAGGGACAAAATTTGACTTGTACGCATGTCTCAAAATATTCCGATCCGGATCGTTCGCAAAGTATTCTCCGTCGTTGTCGCTGTCGCCGTCGTAAGTATCGGGGTTGAAACCGTCGATAAACTCGTCGTCATTCTCACCCTTCCTCCAGCTCTTCACTCCCTCTGCCCTCTTCTGGGTATTCTTGCTCTCGCGAAGGTCCAGCTTCATCTCAACCTCCAGAATTTTACTTTGGGGCTTGATCTTAAATGCGCTTATGTTGTAGGGTAGCTTCGAGGTTTTTTGGTGAGCCGGGAGCTGGAGGAGAGTGTTGGTGCCTGTTCGGGAGGGCTTGTTGATGAACACGTCGATTGTGCGGATGACTGGGTCATCCGACAAGCTAGGGTGTTTCTTGCTTTTCGTCATTTCTGTTGTTGTTATCTGGGTGTGTGTTTGCAACGCTAATACACGGTGAGACCAGATAGAGAGTGTGCGTGAGGGGGGGGAGGAAAGGTTCGTGGAGTCCTATTAAAGAGGGTTAATAAATGTCCAGTTTACGATCAATTTTGGGTTATAGGACGTACTTTCGTCGCTTTAACGGGGAAAGAGGGGGTGTGGGGCCCTCGGAAGTAAAACAGAAACAGAGAGAGAGAGAGAGAGATAGGGCAGGCAGAGAAAAAAGAGGCAGAGTAAAACAGCGCTGGATTGTTGTTAGAACACAATTTTTGTTGCCCCTGGGATTCATAGAAACTAAATCTACACTTCCTCTAATTAGACACAGAAAATGATGCAAATTCTCGCTGTTGTCAGGAGATCAAAGCTGCACATTCGGCGAACGTTTTGGTCTTCCTCAATGTGCAGGTCTCTCGGGAATCACCCCGATCCCGCTACTGTAACCTACCACCCCGATGGATCGACGACTGTAGCGCTGCCTCGCTTTTCGGCTCCCGTGGGGTCGGTTCGGATTATGCAGGCAACAGGCAAGGAAGGCGGCACTGAATACTTGACAACATGGAATTCCACTTCTATTTCTGCCGCTGCGCCCAGGTCTACTGCGCCCAGGTCTACGACATCTAGCCCCACGACTGCTAACCCCACGAGTGCGACTGCGACTGCGACTGCGACTGCCGCGTATTCAATTGGCAACAACATTTCTCTCGCATGTGGCTGGGTGAACGAATCAGGGGAAGTGATATATGAGAGCGACGTCCTCCGTCCGGTGGAATTCCAAAGCAAGAATTTGAAAGTCTTAGATTCCGCCTGCTCTTGGGGTCAC
>ENA-OWPI01004979-OWPI01004979.1-marine-metagenome-genome-assembly--contig:-NODE-4979-length-10349-cov-2.320483_pt1 | contig 10349 bp, 9 predicted proteins | sample MGYA00238138_ERZ651775 | MGnify/ENA primary metagenome ERZ651775 (study PRJEB26906, sample SAMN06265043) | marine metagenome | isolation source: Helgoland LTER site | place: Germany:Helgoland, sampling...
TATTAATGATTGAACCTGATCCCTCAGCCTGTTTCCATCGCTTCGCTGCGACATCCATCATGTTCCACGTCCCATATAAGTTCGTGTTAATAACGGAATGCCAGCCTTTTTCAGTGTAGTCAATCGAAGGTTGCGGGAACTGCCCGCCAGCGCTGTTGACTAAAATGTCTATTCCGCCATGCAGTCGGTAAATTTCTTCGAACGCAGCTTCTACCTGCCCCCTGTCTCTGACATCTAGTGTTTGGTAATAAGCGCTCAAGCCATCTTGTGAATTAATAGAACCCGTCACTTTTAACAATTTTTCCTCGGTACGGCCCCCAACAATTACTGTAGCTCCCAATCTAGCTGACAACCATGCCGTCGCTCGTCCGATTCCACTACCGCCGCCAGACACAAAAACGACTTTCCCGTCTAACAAACCCGGTGCAAAGACGGTTTCATGAACCATCAACTCTTCATTTGTCGACGGAAATGTCACGGGCTTAGCCATGTTTATTTTAGAAGCTCACCACTGATTATCATTTTTCGGACCTCTGTAGTTCCTGCACCAATCTCCAGCAACTTGTTACCTCTATATAAGCGGTTTATCTCAGACTCCCAGATATAGCCGGCACCACCGTGAACCTGTACCGCTTCATCAAGAACCTTATTGAGCATGTTCGCAGCATACATGATAGATGCTGCAGTATTGGCATGGACCATACCTCGTCCACCTTGTCCAGCCTCTAAATCATTAACTTCGGCCAGAACTTTATAATTCAAGGCCTTGATAGTCTCCACCCAGACATACATGTCAGCAATCTTAGATTGAATCATCTGAAAACTTGCGATTGGCTTGCCAAACTGTTCGCGTGTCTTTGCGAACTCGATGGTTAGCTCCAGCGCACGTTGGGCCATACCGAGACATATCGGCGCAATAGTCGCCCGCTCTAGATCCAACCCACTCATAACGACTGCCACCCCTTTGTTAACTTCCCCTACGATGTTTTCAACAGGCACTTCACAATTATCAAACAACAGCTCACCAGTTTGGCTCCCTCTAAATCCCATCTTGTGAAGTTTTTGTGCAACGCTAAACCCGGGAAAGTCCTTCTCCACAATAAATGCAGTAATTCCATGCGCACCTTTTTCAGGCTCGGTTTTAGCGTAAACCAAAAGCGTGTCCGCAACTGGGCCATTAGTGATATACATTTTACGCCCGTTGAGTATATAAACGTCACCTTCAAGCTTTGCAGTCGTCGCCATGGAGCCCAATGCGTCAGAACCTGCCCCTGGCTCAGTAAGTCCAAGAGCTCCAATTTTTTCTCCAGAACACAACCCAGGTAGATATTTCGAGCGAAGAAAATCATTAGCGTTGGCATATATATTGTTTAAACATAGATTCTCGTGAGCAATCCAGCTCAGAGACAACGCGTAGTTCCAGCGAGAAAATGCCTCTGCGACTAAACCACTGGTGAACAAATCAAGGCCTTGTCCTCCGTACTCCTCAGGGACGGTGAGGCCAAAATATCCAGCTGCTCCTATCTGGTGGAAGACATCTTCGGGCCACCATTCCTCGTCATCCATCCTAGCAGCTAAAGGATACAGTTCATTTCGAGCAAACCGGTCTGCCTCATCCAACATCGCTTGCTGGTCAACGCTTAAACAAAAATTGTTTCCTGTTACTTCGCTCTTAGCCTCACCCATTTACTTTCTCCAAATGTCTCTAGTTATCAAGTTTCTCTGCTGTCCACAATTCTACTTGTTTTTGCTCTGGAAGAAACTACCAAAGGTAACCCCACACCCACAGCACGCACGCTCTTGCAAACAGAGAACTGAGAGCTGAATAAGCGACCAGAAAATAACCCACTCAGAAAGCTATTATGCCCGACCGAGAGGTGTGTAATAGGGCAGGTCTTCTGCAGTTTAAAGCGATCTCTGTCTCACAATCTGATGTAGTCAAACTAAATATCTCATACACGCCACTTCAATCGCATTGCACCGAGATACAGTCTGAACAGAAGTAATTAATCTATAAGTACGTGGTCCGTTGTATCACTAGAGATAATCTTTTGTATCAAGGTAGTCAGGGTTAGACACCCTAACTTTCTTCGAAACATGGCTGGTGAGGAGAATCAAAAGTCGGTCAAGGTTTCCATCCTGGTCGCCTCTGCGAATAGACGCACACAAACTACTCATAAACTCTGTTTCGGAAAGCTCGTCTTTATTATTAAGTAAAGCTTTCAAAGCGTTATTACTATGATCGCCTATGTTAGGAGGCTCTTCTAACTCCCTCATCACTACATCGAGCAAATATGTGCAACACAAGCCGTGATATTTATCTTGCCTTTCTAAATCAGGAAGGAGCTGTTCTATATATTCGCGAACTGTCAAAAGAAGTTCTGATGCGTTGGGCGGGTCGTTAAACATTCGAGCACTCCATATCAATCAAACTCCTTCGCTATGATTTTAAGTAAGTCATACTCGATGATACCTGTGTTTCTGCCGCAAGCGGCAAATGCGGGTGATCGTCTCTCCCTTGATAGGTGCCCATGACTTTGCATAATGTTATATATGGCCCATCTCATCACACCAAAAATCTCCCACCAACGCGATGACTCTCTATCAACCAAATTTCCGCTGGCCTTCTCGTAAGCTCTATAGAATGTCTCTCTATCACCAAAACCACCCGCAGCAAGGTCTACCCGGCCAAATCTCCAAGAACGGGCGCAGAACCAGCCTATTTCTTCCATGACACTGCCCGTATGAGCGCACTCCCAATCGAGAAGAACACGGATCCCTTCTGTGCCAACAATCATATTTCCATTACGGAAATCTCCATGAAGAAAATTTTTGGCGCCATGTTCTGGTTCATATTTGGCCAGATAACGGAATGCAAATTCTATTGCGGGGTGTGGCTCACCGTAGCGGTCATAGAGAGCGATTTGAGCCCCCAATGGATCGCTGCTCTCTTGTAATGCAGATAACCCGGGAACTAAAACATGATCGATTGTATGCAACTTGGCCAGAATTTCCGCGCTTTGTTGGAGAAATCTCGCACGCATAGTGACGTATTCAGCCGAATTTATTAATCTTTTGGGCAAAGTCTCTCCAGGCACAGCAGTGACGACATATCCTTGGCCAAGGTTATCTGCCGCTTCTAGTTCAAATAAAGGCCGAGGGACAGGAATGCCGTGTTCGTAAACGACTTCTAAGACCCGATACTGCATGTCAGATGGCAAGAACGGGCTATACTCACTCGGCACAGTTTCCTGTCTCAGAACAAGGCGCAAAGGGTAGCTTCCTCTAACTACATTAAAAAGTACGGTTCTATTAGAGCCGCCTAAAGTAGCCAATGCAATGTTGGCTATCTCACAATCATCTCCAAACCGACGTTTAATACAGACTCGAATTGTTTCCGAAAGATACTCTATGTTGTCATAGTTTTGCATCGTCACCACTAATAACCCACTCTAATTCCCATGAAAAAGACCAACCTGTATCACAGCGGATATCCAACTGGCTGGCCGTCTTCTACAAGCTCAATGTACTCAGTAATGCCTAACGTTTCTTTATCGCCCCATTGCCAATGAGTCAGCCCCTCGGCAACACGTGATTCTAGATACTGATCATCAACTTTCCTACGATTCCTCAAAGGAGCTAAAGTTAAAATTTCACCCTTCAAGATTGCTGACCGTCTTTTGGTTTGTACAGATATGGTTACAGCCGCCGGATCTTTAGCCTTCGTCCACTGAGTGGTAACGTCCATATCAGTGATTTCTTCGTACTTCCCCTCATACTGTAGAACGCCTCCCAATCTTACATTGCCATCGTTGTCGGTAAGCTTAAGAAGCATCATTGCCCGTCCGTCACCAAAGTTTGCAATGAACAGTCGATAAAAGTAGATGTTTGTCCAATACCTAGGTCCCCAAGAATGATCGCGCCAGCCCAAGCCAGCAAATTTGATTTTCACGTTATCTATATCAATAGAAGTTACCACCTTCATATGTTGATTGAAGTGGCCCAAAGAAAAGTCCCTGCCATACATTGTCTGTTGGCTCGATGACAGCGGCTCGCCTCCATGAACTGGAGATACCCCCGTCATGTCGTAGGAGATTTTGGCGATTCCGCGGGGCGCAGTAGTAAAAAGCTTTTTTGGATCCCGCAATAAATCAGGATCGTCTAACAACATAATCTCCCCGCTATACTCCATAGTTACATTATGAAGAGGTTTCCTTACCTGGTAATGCAAACCTCCTGCACGAAATTCACTATTATCATCAATTGCGGGCTTTTGAAACTGACATGCAATTCTTCCGTCAGGCAAATACATACACACTTGCATTTCCGCATGTCGTTCATTTGCTCGATTACCTATTCTCATCCAGCCTCCTGATTTTGTTGCAAGGTCGAAACTATTTACGTAAACACTTTCATTGTAATTTTGCTCAGAGCTAGGCTCGTGCGGGTACTCATCTTGCTCCAGAAGTTTGTATTGGTTCATGGGCTAACCTCACTTTATTCTTGCGTTGGCGAAATGCTATGTGTATGGATATATTACTCTGCTTAAGTATATTTTTAATGCTAGTATTTGGCCAACACTATTGGAAAAGCTCATAAGCCTCACACCTGCTCACTTTGCAGCCCAGAAGGTTCGAGAGCAAAGGGAAACTAGATGACATATAAATTTTCGGATGACCAGATAGCTATTCGTGACGCTATTACTAAAGTCTGTTCCAATTTCGACGCCACCTATTGGTTGGAATGCGATAAGACAGGCAATTACCCTCAAGAATTCGCCGATGCGATTTGTGAAGGAGGATGGCTAGGGATAGCCATGCCCGAAGAGTTTGGAGGCGCTGGAATGGGCATTACTGAAGCATCGATCATGATGCAAGCCGTAGCGCAATCAGGAGCCGGGTTTACAGGGGCCTCTGCGATCCATCTTAGTCTGTTCGGGCTTAACCCAGTCCTGCTTTTTGGCACAGAAGAGCAAAAGCAACGTATGCTTCCACCGACGATACAGGGGAAAGATATTTCCTGCTTTGGCGTTACCGAACCTAACGCTGGACTCGACACGACTAATCTGCAGGTACGTGCGATCAAAGAAGGCGACGGCTATGTCATTCACGGTCAGAAACATTGGTCTTCTATGGCACAAAGAGCTAACAAAGTTCTTCTTTTAGCCCGGACTACCCCACGAGATGAAGTCAAGAAGAAGACTGATGGACTGTCTCTTTTTTATACAGATCTAAACCGAGACTACGTCGAAATTCAAGAAATCGAGAAAATGGGAAGAAAGGCGGTGGATTCAAACGCTGTCTTCTACGATGGGATGCCTGTTCCTCAAGAAGACTTAATTGGAGAGGAAGGAAAAGGGTTCCGCTACATCTTGCATGGGCTGAATCCAGAACGAATTCTACTCGCTGCAGAAGCAGTAGGTCTTGGAAGAGCTGCGCTCAAAAGAGCTGTAGATTATGCTAAAGAAAGGGTTGTTTTCGGTAGCCCGATTGGCAGCAACCAAGGGATCCAGCATCCACTCGCAAAGAACTGGATGGAGTTGGAAGCTGCAAACCTAATGACGTTTACTGCTGCTGCAAAATATGATGCGAAGGAAGAATGTGGCGCTGAAGCTAATACAGCTAAATATCTTGCCGCAGAAGCAGGCTACAGTGCGTGCGAGCAAGCAATTTTGACGCACGGTGGTATGGGTTATGCGAAAGAATATCATGTAGAGCGGTATTTGCGAGAGATGATGATCCCTCGCATAGCTCCGGTTAGCCGAGAGATGATATTTAATTTCATTGGCGAGAAAGTCTTAGGCTTACCTCGTTCCTTTTAGTCTTTAAAACTTATTGAGGAGAAAGCAAATGCGTTTTGGTGTTATGCAAGATTTTCGGAACCCTATTAGATGGAGACGTCCATTTCCTGATTTTTATAAGCAAATTTTGACGCAAATTCAAAGATGTGAAGATGCCGGATACGACAATATTTGGCTCACAGAACATCATTTCACAGATGATGCTTATAACCCCTCATTGATGACTACTGCAGCAGCTGTTGCGATGAAGACAACCACTATTAGAATTGGAACTTTCATAGTCATACTTCCGTATCAGCACCCTGTACTAATGGCAGAACAAGTAGCCAATGTAGATATTTTATCCGATGGGAGGTTTGACTTAGGGGTAGGCCAAGGTTATTCCCATTACGAATTCGACGCATTTTGTATGAACCGCAGTGAGCGTGGCCAAAGAACCCGCGAAGGGATTCAGCTAATAGAACGTTTATTTAAAGATGAGAAGGTCACGTTTGACGGGAAGTACACTCAAGTAAAAGATATGCGCCTCTCTCCAAAGCCAGTCCAAGAACCTGTCCCAATTTGGATAGGCGCACGCGGACCAAAAGCGATTACAAAAGCAGCAGAAATGGGATATCACCTGATGGCTACTCTAGGCCCTGATCCGGCACCGATTTACTTGGAAACTTTGCAAAAATCAGGCAAGAACATTGAAGATTTTAAAATTGCGCAACTAAGAATGGTTTACTGTGCAGAGACTGAAGACCAGGCGTGGGCTGAATGCCAAGATCACTTATTTCACATGTTGGAATTTTATCAAGACATTCTTTCCGAAGCGGCTGATGCTGAGGGCGATGATGCACCTCTACCCGTTCAGAAACCATCAGACATGCGCGATTCGGTTCTGGCTGAGCACTTCATGATTGGAACACCAGATCAAATTGCTCACAAAATAGAGCGTTTTTCTCAAGATTTCCACTGTACAGATTTCATTTTGGACAGCCAGTTTCCTGGCCTCGATCCGAGTCTGGGAACCCGTGCATTGGAGCTTTTTGCTAAGGAAGTAATGCCTCAATTCCAGGGCAAATAAGCCCCGAAATTGAGCCATATAAGCGTCGCCTAACGTCTTATTAGGCGGCGGCCATACCATCAATAATAGCAGCGTACAGACCTTCTAATGCTCCCTGCACTTCCTCTTCAGGAGCTCCGCCTGTTGCACTCCAGTTACTGCCCCATGATATATGAGTGCCGCCGTCTTTCGTGTCCGCTAGCGTTACTATTGCCACATAATTCTCAACAGGTAAAGCATCGTTTTCAATGATTGAGTACCCAAAAACTGACTCATCATGAGCAATGTCCATTCGCTCAACGACCGTCCCGCTTCCGTCGGCAAGCGCAATAGTTCTAACTGCCCCCACTCCTTCGCCAATACTTTCACAAGAGCCGATTGCGTCTGGCAGAATTTTCTTTATCCCACCAAAATCGTAAAGAGACGCGAACACCTCACTCCGAGAAGTTGATATATTTCTTTCCACTAATGCATCATAAGCCATGATTAGGCCTCCCAAATTAATTTAAATTTTGCGTATTCTATTTATTAGAATAATCAGATGTTAGCGAGTTAATACCCCACCGTCGAGAGCTAGTGTGCATAGCGTAGTAATTTAAGTGAGAAGCTTCACTATAATTGATGAGACTCAATCTACCTGCTAATCACCTGCAGGCGGATCAGCAAGCAGCTAAACTAGATCATACTCTCTGCATCAGAATATTGGCGAGTAAAATCGAGTATTTTGGGTGCAATAGCTTGTCTCCATCTCTCACCGTTAAACAACCCGTAGTGTCCTGCTTCCGGATCGGTATATTGGGCATGCAAATTTTTAGGCAGATTAGTGCATAAATCGTGCGCAGCATGAGTTTGTCCAATACCTGATATGTCATCTTGCCGTCCTTCTATCGTTAAAAGAGCAGTTTTCTGTATACAGGACGGATCGACTTTTCTCCCCCTGTGAAGCATTATCCCCTTGGCAAGATGATGCTCCTGAAAGACTTTTTTTAATGTATCAAGATAGTATTCTGCAGGAAGGTCCATTACAGACAAATATTCATCGTAAAACTTTCGATGAGCGGCTACAGGCTCCAGATCTTCATTGAGTAAATTCACCCATTGCGACCAATAGGCAGCTATATGTTTGTCAATGTTCATACCCATAAAACCTCCTAACTGGAGAAACCCAGGATAAACCATCCTTGATGCCCCTTTCTGAGAAGCAGGTACGGTCACCAGGGCATTTTCCTCAAACCAGGATAACGAGCGAGATTGAGCAAAGCGATTGGGCGCGGTAGGACTTTGGCGAGTATCAATTGGACATCCAATAAGAGTAAGTGTTTTAGGCTGACACGGGCTATTATCCTCGGCCAAGAGACTCACTGCAGCCACCACGGAAGGCCCTGGCTGGCACACGCTTACAATATGCAAATTTTCGCCCAACAGCTCTGTAAAATCGCGTATATAATCCACGTAGTTATCGAGATTAAACGGCCCTTCATCTGCAGAGATATCTCGCGCGTTCTTCCAGTCTGTTACGTAGACATCGAAATTCTGTACAAGCGTTTCAACCGTCCCTCGAGCTAAAGTGGCAAAATGACCCGATAGCGGTGCCACAACTAGCATTTTTGGCAATTTATTTTCAGATGCTTCGCTGGAGCCAGAGAAGTGGATTAGATCACAGAATACTTTACTGTCAATAATTGCTTCTTGGAAAAAGCTTTGCGCGTGCGTATCGGACACATCACGCACCTGCCAGTGGGGTTTGGAGTAACTGAGAGTGCAGTCTCCGACAAAATCCGCGAGCACTGCTGAAGATTTTACAAGATAATCATTCCGCCATGGGTTTGCCGGATCGTTCATTATGGAGACTGCCATCTCTGAAAAAGACTTCATTGAGGCCGCTGACGCCCGAATAGCTTCATGCCATTGATACAACAAATTAGCTCTCCAAAATAAATTCTGTTGAATAGATTATATTGCACTGCAGCATAACTGATGAGCGACACTCCTATCAAGCCCCAATAGAGTTGAAAGGACTGTCGTCAGCTTTAATTTATAGTATTGTGTGACCACGAGGGGGAGCAGACTATGACTATTAAACGACTCGATCATTATTTTATTTATTCTAAAAGCTTAGATAGGACTGCAGATTTTTACTCGAATATTTTAGGCCTTGAATTGGGACCTAGACCAAATTTTGACTTTGCTGGAAGCTGGTTTTATTTAGATGGTGTCCCAGTAGTACATGCTGGGACAGCCGAATTTGCAGGAGGTTACCCCGATAATGAGGTCAAAGATAAATCGAACCTGAAAAATGGCACTGGGAGACTCGATCATATCGCATTTAGAGCGGATAATATTCAAGAATTTCAAGATAGATTAACAAAAGCCGAAATTGACTTTCACATGCAAGAAGTGAAGGACTTTAATTTAACTCAATTATTTGTTAAGGACCCTGATGGTTTAACTATTGAGTTGAATTTTTTCGATAACGAACAAACTGCGGACAGCTTGAAAACAGAAACAATATAGAAAATACTAGTTCAAAGAACAAAGCCCATAAGGACAATAATATGCACGTTGGCATGAGTACAATTTTCCAGAACCCTAATTCATTAGATGATCGCAGCGTTTACCGCAACGAGTTACGGTTAGCCGAAATGGCAGAACCTCTAGGCTTTGAGTCTGTGTGGGGTGTTGAGCACCACTTTACAGACTACACCATGTGCCCAGATCCTCTTCAATTTTTAACTTATATGGCGGGTCGCACAAAAAAAGTCAAACTTGGAACTATGGTTGTTGTTTTGCCCTGGCATGATCCAATGCGTGTTGCAGAGCAAATTTCTATGCTGGACAACATCTCTGATGGGAGGGCCATACTGGGCCTAGGACGAGGGGCCGGGCGAGTAGAATTTGATGCTTTTCGTCAAGATATGGCTGATTCTCGTCCGAGGTTTGTAGAAAGTGCAGAGTGTGTGCTGTCTGGGTTAGAAAACGGTTTTTGCGAATACCAAGGCAAATTCATAAATCAACCTAAAGCACTTATCCGGCCTGCGCCATTTAAATCCTTTAAGGGTCGCACCTATGCCGCTGCGGTGTCACCTGAATCAGTAGAAATTATGGCGAAACTCGGAATAGGCCTACTAGTCATCCCTCAAAAGCCATGGGAGCAGGTAGAAAAAGAAATCGCTGACTATAACGAGGCATTTGTGCGTCTAAATGGTGAAAAGCCTCCCGCCCCTATCATGGCGGGTTGGACTATGTGTAACCCAGATAAAGACGCCGCCTATAAAATGGCTAAGCAATATATCGGGGGATATTGGCAGACAGTACTCGACCACTACAACTTCGATACAGGTCATCTCAAAGGTCAAAAAGGTTACGAGTATTATGGGAAATTCGCCGATGCCATGGACAAATCTGGAGTAGATGCAGCCATTGAATTTTTCATGGGTCTACAGACTTGGGGCACTCCAGACGAGTGCTATGAGACTATCGTAGGGAATGCTCGAAGAATTG
>ENA-OWPI01004980-OWPI01004980.1-marine-metagenome-genome-assembly--contig:-NODE-4980-length-10348-cov-6.276701_pt1 | contig 10348 bp, 10 predicted proteins | sample MGYA00238138_ERZ651775 | MGnify/ENA primary metagenome ERZ651775 (study PRJEB26906, sample SAMN06265043) | marine metagenome | isolation source: Helgoland LTER site | place: Germany:Helgoland, sampling...
GCCGTCCGGGCGTCCGAAAGGGACTCCGCGGTCTTCGCGCTGCTCGCGAGCGGCTGGCGCGCGGCTTGCGAAGCAGGTTCAGTGCCCGAGACTATCGCGAATCGACTCGAATTCACGCATCAGGATGGCGATGCTTTGTTGTCGTCGATAGAAGGTCTCGATCAAGGTGTGTACATAGACCCTATGTATCCACCGCCTAAACGCTCTAGCGCGAAGCCGCGACGGGAGTTACAGGTCCTCCGGGCTTTGCTCGGTGGGCAAACGGATGCTGCCGAGTTAGTTGAACGAGCACGTCCCTATGCGGCGCCAGTGGTGGTTAAACGACCGCACCACGCCGAGGCGATTGTCCCGGGAGCGAGTTTTGAAGTCGAGACGAAACTCGTTCGTTTCGATGTCTATGTGAATCCAGAGAAGATGAGCCCGTCTGCGAAGTTGGCTTCAAGTTCGACGGCGGCGGAAATATTATGAGCGAATTGTGGTGCTATGCCGAGAGTCTGCCGGACGAAGGAGAGGTCGTACTCTCTGCTGAAGAGGCACGCCATGTTTCGGCGAGGCGGCTCAAAGTGGGTGATAAGCTAGTTGTCTTCGACGGGGCCGGTCGTGTGGCGCAGGCTCAACTTACGTCAATGGCGCGACGCGAAACGAAAGTTGAAGTGGCGTCGATAGAGTTAATTGCCGCGCCGCCGGAAGAGTTCGTGATCGCGTCGGCGATTCCTAAGGGCGATCGCCTATCGACGATGCTTCAGATGTTGTCGCAGCTGGGTGCTGTGAGATGGCAGCCTCTTGTGCTTGAGGATTCCGCCGTACGAAAGATTGATCCATCGTCTTCTCGTTCGCAGCGGATCCTGATCGAGAGCGCAAAAGTTGCTCGTCGCGCCTGGGTTCTTGCGATCGACGAGCCCACTGATTTGGAAACCGCCATCGAGCGTCACGGCGCGGGTGGGTCGGTTGTGTTTGGTGATCGCGAAGGAAAAGCTGCACCCTTCGGAGGGGGGACCCGGCTCATTCTGATCGGGCCCGAAGCGGGCTTTACGGAGTCGGAGCGTGGGCGGCTGCTGAAGCGAGAAGCGCGTCCCGTATCTTTTGGCGCTTATAATCTAAGGATCGAAGTCGCGGCGATCGCGGCGGCGACCGCGCATAACATTAGCGCTGGGCATAACGCTGGGCATCGCGGAGCCGACGGCGCTTCCGAGGAGACGAATTAATGTCCGGGGCAGGCAAGGGATTTCTCGTACGAATTCTGCTTGCGTCGGTTTACGATCTGGCGGCGCGAGACGCCACTCGATTCGGCCGAGTTTTGGCTGGGCTCGAAGTACCCGAGAGCGACACCGAAAAACTCGATCGTTTTCTGGACGACTTGGGATACGCTTGGATCGAAGGGATCGGGAATCCCGCGGCGGCACTTTTCCTGGGGTAAATGTTATGCGGTCCACGACTCGCGGGCGATGAAACTCCGCTTCATCCCGCTCAGTCTTCCGAGTCGGTCGTCGCAGAGTCTTCTTCGAGCAAGCGGATCGTTCCGAAGAGTTCCGGGAACTTGCCCTTCTTGTTGCTGTAGAAGGCTCGAATCACGTCCATGTCTTCGCGGAGGTTACCGCTCGGATAGAAGGCTAGACCGAAGCCGCCGACCTTCCGCTCGTAGTCGAGAAAGCTCATGATGATTGGGACCTTGGCTTCACGGGCGATGTGATAGAAGCCAGATTTCCAGTGGTCGACGTGGCTTCGTGTGCCTTCCGCGGGAACTGCAAGGCCAAGCTCTTCATAGTCTTCGAAGACGCGGGCGAGGCTGGTGACGACGTTTTCTCTCCTGTCTCGACGAACGGGGATCCCGCCGAGCGCACGCATGAAGAAGCCGATCGGTGGTTTGAAGAGCGTGTGCTTGCCTATCCACGACATTTCGATCTCGAAGTACTCGGCGAAGGCGAGCAGGTACGCGAAATCCCAATTCGACGTGTGTGGCGCGGCGATCATTACGTAGCGCGGTACGTCGGGTCGAACGCCTTCGGGCTTCCATCCCGTCGCCGCGAGAAAGGCTCGCGCAACAAAGTGTCTTACAGGCCGTTTCGACATTACGTAAATCATTCAAGGCATCGAACACACGAAACACATCGATACCATTGTCCGCAGACTTTTGTACAAACGCTGCTACTACATCATCGGCGTAATGCCTATAGCCGAGCAGGTTCTGACCTCTGAGCAACATCTGTAAACGCGTGTTCGGAAGTGCCGCCCTAAGCTTCTGCAGCCGCTCCCAAGGGTCTTCCTTGAGAAACCGAATACAAGCATCGAAGGTTGCACCACCCCAAACTTCAAGCGACCAGTAACCGATCTCATCGAGTTGCTGACAGATAGGCAGCATATCTTCGGTACGCATGCGTGTGGCGATCAATGATTGATGCGCGTCACGCAAAATTACATCGGTCACCTGAATGGATTTAGCCTTGCTCATGCTTAATTCTCCTGCCAATACTGTGCTGATTACCAGCCTGAATAGGCTGCAACAGCAGCGGCCAGAGCCAGAGCAACTTCGCTTGGATGACGCTTATCAGAATAGTTTAATAGTTCCGGATGCTCAGGCACGAAACTCGTATCGAATTCCCGCTGCCGAAATGATTCATGGGCGAGTATCTGTTTGTAGTAAGCCGCCGTCGTACGAATACCGTGCAGGCGCATATCATCTATTGCCCTCTGTCCCCTTGCGATGACTTCCTCCCAGCTTAAGGCCCAGACTACGAGCTTGAGACACATGGAGTCATAATAAGGAGGAATCTCATAGCCGGTATAGATAGCGGTATCGACTCGAACACCGGGACCACCGGGAGCATAGTAGTGTGTTATGCGCCCGAAAGAAGGAAGGAAGTCGTTCTTCGGGTCCTCCGCATTAATACGGAATTGCATGGCATAGCCACGATAACTGATATCTTCCTGTTTATAGCTGAGCTCTTTCCCCTCGGCGACCCGAATCTGCTCACGCACGATATCGACACCGGTAATCTGTTCGGTGATCGTATGCTCCACCTGAATTCGGGTATTCATCTCCATGAAATAGATGTCTTCACCACTCAGCAAAAACTCCACAGTCCCTGCGCTTTCATAGCCGACATAACGCGCGGCGGCAACCGCCATCTCGCCGAGATAGCTACGCTGCTCCTCTGATATCTGCGGACTGGGAGCGATCTCAATCAGTTTCTGATTGCGGCGCTGAATCGAACAATCGCGCTCATACAGATGAACCACATTACCCTGCGAATCACCTAAAACCTGAACTTCAATATGCTTGGGATTGATTATGCATTTTTCGAGGAAGACTTCGGCCGACCCGAAAGCCTTGGTTGCCTCGGAGATCACACGCGGGTATTGGCTCTTCAAGTCTTCTGCATCGTCACAGCGGCGAATACCGCGGCCACCGCCCCCGGATGTTGCCTTAATCATCACCGGGTAGCCTACCCGCTCCGCTTGAACAAGCGCCTCTTCTATATTGGCAAGGTTGCCATCGGAACCCGGCGTCACCGGAACACCCGCTTGCGTCATTGCGCTGCGCGCCTCGGTCTTATCACCCATGCGATGAATGACCTCAGAGGATGGCCCAACATAGGCAATATTCTTTTCTTCGCACAGCCGCGCAAGTTCGGGGTTCTCGGAAAGAAAGCCATAGCCGGGATGCAGTGCATCGCAACCAGTCTCAACCGCCAGATTCACTATTCGCGCTGGGTTTAAATAGCCTGCCAAGGGATCTTCCCCAAGAGAATAAGACTCATCGGCGCGTTTAACGAATAGACCATAGCGGTCAGGCTCGGTATAGATAGCTACCGAACGAATACCCATCTCGGCACAGGCGCGGACTATGCGCACGGCGATTTCGCCGCGGTTAGCTATTAGCAATTTCTTAATCTGCCGATTACTCATGTCTTCGGGTCCGTGATTTCAGCGCCCAGTCTCTAGAGCCCGCACTTTGCCGGGTAGTGCCTTTCTATCTCGGGGGCAATATTCTACTTAAAATCAGCCAGTTAGGCGACAAGGGGGTTCATTTAATACGCGTTAGCGCTGGGTGGGTATGTGAGAAGCTATTGACTCGCCGCCTCATCCATTTCCCCGCGCCTGGCACCAGCCAGAATCGCTGGCAGTGAATAATTACCCTCATGACAGGCATATTCATACATCTGCTCGTTCAGGCTGGTCATCGGCATCTCTGCAGTCCATGGCTGGCTGTAGAGCTCGGGATCATCGATGGTGAAAGAGTAGTTGATTCTGTCATCTGCGATACGAGTGAAGCGCTCAGTCAAAGTCACATTCTCCGAAATTAGATATTCCTTAATCTGCCAGGGATTGAAGTCTTTAGTAACAACGATCAGGGTAGCGCCCTCGTAGTAGCCGATTGAGTCTCCCAGCCATTGCTTGAAAGGAAGGTTACGGAAATCTTGATCGATACGCACCACGCGAACATTATGCACCATCTCTGCCAATAACATGACGTGGGTAGGAGACTGCACAATCTGCATATTATTGTTGTAGAAGCTGCTTACGAAGGGCATGGTCGATGCGTAGCTGACCAGGCAACGATCAGCAAGCCCTCTTCCCTCGGGTCCATCGCTTCTATCCCTGCCCATTAGCAGGCTCTCACGCTGCGCCTGTCGAATCTCCTGACCGCCGTCCTTCCAGGGAATCTGACCATCGGCGGGATCGATGATGAGGGATGTCCTGTACATGCCATCCATGAATGCGAGGGCATTGCCGGGCGCGAACCAAAAGTCGTTGTAGGCTCCTACGGCGCCACCGGTGGGGCCCTCGGCGCCAGTCTCCGCAAGAAATTCGTTGTATTCCTCAGTGGAGATCATCGTTGCCAGCATCGTCTCTTCGTCTATCTCTAACTGGCCCCCATAGATTTCCGGCCTCTGCAGAGAAGTCCTGGTCTCATAGGTCCAGATGCCCTGCACATCCGGCACTCCGAATGAGGTTTTTGGCGGCACGTAGTTCTCTGCCCCATTGGCATAGCTCGCCGATAGAACTATGACAAGCAAGGAGGTTAGATTGATCTTATTTTTCATGTAAGCCTCGATGTTTCGATACTTGCTGCCGCAGCAACCTGGGCTGACGGCAAAGTAGTTGCTCAAACTTTATTGATAGCCTTCGGGTGTGTAAATAATAGCGCTTGGAAATTCCATCTTTCTTACCTCAGAATGTCCGACAAAGACCCCATCCTCCGCCTCTCGTCGACTGCCATAACTGCGCATGAAATCACTTTCCTCGGCGCGATTGGGTACCTCACCATTTAATGCAGTGCGCACAATCTTTGCAACCTCGACCGGCTTCTCACGCTGCGGGTAGTGCCCCGCGGTGGGCAGTATCCAGAAAGAGCTTTCAACATCTCGCTCGTTTAGATATGTCAGCCACACATAGTTAGGTATCCGTATTGGATTGATGTCATCTAACAATCCCCACATATAGGCAACCGGTATTGGACTTCGACTTAAATTATCCAGCCAACGAAATTCATTCTCCGCACGCTCTAGCAGGTATCTACCAACGTGCAGTAGCGCACTGTCGCCATCGTTAAACTTAAAAATATCCGAATAGGCTAGTGACTCCGGATTACCCTCAGTCATTCGCGGCGCCGCCTTGCGAGACGCTATTAATGCCGGGCCTCTTTGGGCATCTAGTAAGGCAAACTGAAACGGCACCAAATTCGCCAGAGGAAGAAACATTCCGCTATTGGAAAGAAAATGGTAATTGATGTTGTATTCTGGATTCGGCTCGTCCAAATAGTTTCCAAGAAAAGCCAGGCCAATGCTGACGCCTCGGTCATGTGTGAAAAGTGCAAAATCATCGAACTCGACGACCTCGCGCACGAAATAGTCCAGCAGCATGGCGTTGTCTTCGAGCATGTAGCTGAAACCATCGAGCGGCTTATCGGAAAACCCCGAACCCGGGAAATCCAGCGCAGCAATATAGTAATCATCTTGCAGCAGCGGGATTAACTTGTAGAAGTCGAAACTGGAATTTGGGAAGCCGTGAACGATCAGCAGCTGTGGTTTGCTGCTATCGCCGAAGGTTTGATAGAACACGTTGAGCTTTGCTTCATTATTATTTTTGGTAGTCGAAGTCCATTCGAAATAGTCTCCACCCTCGTACCAGTCCTGCGCTAGATCGGAATAGAAGGTAAAGTCATCAGCTTGGGCTAACAGTGAACTTGTTGCTACCGAGAGCAAGGTAGCCAGGGCAATCGAGGCGAGTGTACTAGGCATTGGTGTCCCTTCTGCGAAAGACTCTATTCATAGAAATTGCTGATCTAGCAACAATAGGCGATCTATAACAATAACAAGTAAATCTAGATAAGACCAAATATTAACCCAATCGCTATCAGTGCCAACATGGCGCTAACCAGTAGCTGAACCGAGCGCAGGGTAATCTTCTTTAACAAGCGCCTACCGAGCAACGCCCCAATAAATGCAGAAAGACTTGCCACGGCTACTACGACCCAATCGATTTCCTGACGCTCGCTGAATAGATCGATACCGTAGACCAATAATCGAGTCATATCCACGAGGACGGCGATAAGTACGCCGGTCGCTATGAAAGCCTCCTTGCTAAGATTTGCCTTGATCAGAAACATACTTCGGAACGCCCCCTGATGACCCGAGAGGCCACCAAAGAAGCCACTGAGGACACCGCCTAGCGGCAAATATTTCGAATCAAAGGACAATCGGCCCATCGCCGGCAGTAGTTCCAACACAATAAAGAGTAGCACCAAAGAGCCGAGAATGAGATTCAGGACAGAGGTACTCAAAACGTGGCCTAACAGGGAATACTCTATTGCGGCATCCCCTAGAGACAGATCGACGAGCAAGGCTGCACCTATCCAGGCGAACAGCACCGCCGGGATACCGAAGCGCAACAATACCCGGGCGTCTGCGCCGCGGCCGAGCAGAAGCAACTTGAAGAGATTATTCGCAAGATGTACCACCGCCGTCATCGCTACGGCAACTTCCAGAGGAAAGAATACAGCGACAACAGGCATTAACAGAGTTCCTAGACCGAAGCCAGAGAACAAAGTTAAGCCGGAAGCAATGAAAGCAGCTAGGCAAATTATCGCCAGTTCCATAGAGCCCTGCACCAGTATTGTTAGCACCGCATTATAGCCACGATCAACAACCACACTACAGTGAAACCCGGGGAAAATACCTATGCCAGTCGTGCTCAATCATCTTAACAGTAGAGAATGAGCCAGCAAATTACCCACCTCTACTACTAGACAATCAAGCCGGACAGCTATAGCTTTATCTAATTATTACACAATAAAATAATCGCAAAAAAACAAGCCCCGATTGGAGAGCAGAATGACCCAGCGCCGAGAATTTCTTAAGTTTCTAGCAGCCAGCCCCTTACTCACAAGCTATTCCGCTTTTGCACAAGAAGTAGAAGAAACGCTGGGACAGCGGCTCACTGACCCCTCCGAGGTTATCAATGTCTTTGAAATGGAGGCGATAGCGCGAGAAAGAATTCCACCTGCCCACTTAGGCTATCTTTCAACGGGTGTCGACAGCGACCTTACCCTGAGAGCAAATCGAGCTGGCTTTTCGCGCTTTCAAATAAGACCAAGAAGACTGGTAGATGTCAGCCAAACAGACACATCGGTGAATGTACTGGGCAGCGAAGCCAGCTCTCCTATCTTCCTATGTCCGGTTGGGAGTCAGGGCGCCTACCACGCGGACGCGGAATTAGGCACAGCCAGAGCGGCTGCTGCCAAAGGCCATCACATGGTCTTATCTACACAATCCTCAACCTCAGTGGAACAGGTTGCCGAGGCAAGGGGCGCGCCTATCTGGCATCAGCTCTATTCTACCAATCGTTGGGAATACACGGTCTCAATGCTGCAACGCGCCGAGGCGGCGGGTTGCACCTCAGTCTGTCTTACCATTGACTTGCCCGGTGGGCGCAACACAGAAACCCAATCGGTGTTAATCAGAGAAGATACGCGCAACTGCGCCTCCTGCCATACCGGGCAGAGCAAGCCCATGTTCGATGGCTTAAACATGCGTGGTGTCGGGCTAACGGATGCGGCTATGACCTGGAGTGTTATCCCTCGCATGAAAGAAGTCACCAATATGAACATTGTGATCAAAGGTATTGAGGTTGACGCTGATGCAGCGCTGGCGGTTCAATACGGTGCAGATGCTATTTGGGTTTCTAACCATGGAGGTCGCGCCACAGAAACCGGCCTTGGGACTATCGAATGCCTGCCGGAAATCGTGAGTGCTGTGAACGGACGAATTCCTATTATAGTCGATGGCGGTTTTCGTCGTGGCACCGATATCTATAAGGCGCTGGCGATGGGCGCTTCGGCTGTGGGTATCGGACGACCCTATTGCTTTGGCCTAGGCGCATTCGGCCAGGCTGGCGTTGAACGAGTATTGGATCTGCTCAACAGAGAGCTGCTTATCACTATGCGCGGCAGCGGTACCCCGACTATCGCCTCTATCGGCCCTGACTATGTTCAGGATGCCGGCTATAGAGTACCCCGCGGCAGTCTCGGTCGAGAACTACTGTAGACCAGCGAGTTCCCTAGCTTCCTCCTCTGTCCAGAGGTTTTTAGCACGCAAGGAACAGGCCTGATAAAGGGTCTGTCCCTAGTCCGCCTTGTCTTATTCGCGGGCACACCGATAGATAGAACCCGCAAACTGAATCTAGAGCAAATATCGAAAGTATGTATCTAGGTCTATCCAGCCCCCTCCCCTAAGAAGCTATTAACCAAGAAACAATTTGAACGCGAACCCTTTGCGCCCCTGAGCCCTATCGCCCCATTTGGAGGCAGCGCACCATTATGACGCACCAATGTAGCGCGATTCCGGGCAAAAAAGTGCCGCTTTGACGCACTAACGCCAAGAATAAGAGGCCTCCAATCATTGGCACAGCTCTTGCAAAACATCCTGTAGCGGGTGGAACTGATCACCTCTTACCACTACCAACAAAGGGATAATACAAGACATGAACTCACGAATTCTTTCACTCGCCGCGGCGGGACTATTGCTTTCAGCTGGCACAGTACAAGCGGACGAATGGACAGCTAACTTCGCCGCTTCCAACAATTACATCTGGCGCGGTCTGACTCAGTCCATAAACGAAGGTGCTATCTCTGGTGGTATCGACTACGCTAGTGATAGTGGTTTTTATCTTGGTACTTGGGCGTCCAATGTTTCGTATGACGCAGACGACGCCTATTCATATGAGCATGATATATATTTTGGTTTCAGTGGGGAAGCCAGTGGTTTCAGTTATGACATAGGATACCTCTACTATAACTACGATGAGAATGCAGGGTATGATTTTGGAGAAATTTATGGATCGATTGCTGTTGGAAATTTCAGTCTTGGCCTCTCACTTCTTGCTAATGCTGAGCCAGACGAAGGCCCAGGCGAAGATTTTGGGTTCGCTCAAGCTTCCTATACATCGCTTGATTATGTAATTCCGTTAGCCAGTGGAGCAGAAATCGGTTTGCATGCCGGCTTCCACGAGGGCGACTTCATGTATTCATTTAATGGCGCGACTGACGATTATTGGGATTTCAATGTCAGTATTGCGAAGGACGGCTTCTCCGCAATGATTACGACGACGACCTTAGGTGATGATGATAATGGAGACGGTGTTGAAGACTATGCCAGTATGCCTGCGAGAGACAATGATGAAATAAAGTTTGTTGTTGGTTACTCTATGGACTTCGAGCTTTAAAAAATTTAGTTGCAGGTCTCACCGATTCTAGGGAGACTTATCTAAGCAGACTAAAAAGGGTGGCGAAACATTTTGTTCTTCCACCCTTTTCTACATTCCCTATCCGGTAATTTATTCTTGGCATTTGCCTCTAAGGAAATGTTCGCCTAATTAACAAGATTTTTTCTTAGCTGCTTAATAAGAAGAAAAAATCCTGAAACGTCAACTGGCTTCGAGCAAGATAAATTCTGGTTCAATCATCTTCTCAGTGAGAAGTGTACTACCTATCTGCAACTCACTTTCCACGATGCTCAGAATGTCTTCATTGTGCCAAGGTTTAGATACAAATCTATTAATATGGTCGTTCTCAAGAGCTGCAGCGGCATCTTTCTCACCGATGTAGCCGCTAATGAGTAAGGTACACGCATTGGGTTGTCTATCTTTCGCTATAGCGGCGAACTCAGTGCCAGTCATAACCGGCATCTTCTGATCAGTAATAATTAGGTCAAACTGTCGTTTATCGCACAACTCAAGCGCCTTCTTGGGGTCTGGACATATACTGACATCGTATTTTTTAAGTCGCAGCATTCTCGCCAAAGTCCTTGCTACGAGCGAGTCATCTTCAACCAGAAGCACAGATACCAGG
>ENA-OWPI01004982-OWPI01004982.1-marine-metagenome-genome-assembly--contig:-NODE-4982-length-10344-cov-3.002922_pt1 | contig 10344 bp, 5 predicted proteins | sample MGYA00238138_ERZ651775 | MGnify/ENA primary metagenome ERZ651775 (study PRJEB26906, sample SAMN06265043) | marine metagenome | isolation source: Helgoland LTER site | place: Germany:Helgoland, sampling...
GTATACATTCACCCCCCTGGTTCGCTTTGTGGACTGGGTGTAAATAGTGCCAATTCCGAGAATCGCACGTTTCTTTCAGATCCGCTTCTCACTACCACGACCAACAGCAGCGACGGCACCAACACCCCGGATATTGTGAACTCTCTCATCGCTCCGTTCAACCTCCTGCCTTGGGGAGTGAGTGCCGAAAGCAGCCAGGGCTGGAGACTAATGGAGCAATTGAACGTCTCGAGGCTGCCCTGGATGGGTGTTGTTTACTACCCACCTTCCAGCAGTAGCAGCAGCAGCAGCAGGAACAGCAACAGCAACAGCAACAACAACAGAAGTAGGAACGATGAAAGCAACGACGACAACGAATTCGATAACGACAACAGCAAAAAAGGTCTTGTAATCTGCAGCATTTGTGGACCTCCCCCATCTCTCCAATCGATTACTGAGTACTTCGCCCCACCTCTGGCAATTTACCATCAGAAGCTCTCCGATTTTGTGTCTGCTCGCTCCCGACGAGAGGAAGACAGCCGGCTCGTTGCAGAGCAAAACAGGGAATACGAGGAGATGATGGCGCTGGACAGGGAGCGTTCCCAGCGTCGTCTCGAGGAAGAGGAAAGAAGAGAACGGGAGCTTAGGGAGGAAGAGGACAGGAAAAGAGACCTCGAGGAATCCAAGAATACGGAGCTTGCACTGGCGAGAAGCAGGCTCAGGGACTGCGGAGCTGGAGACGAGGGGTCTGTCAAGGTGCGCTTCACGCTGCCTACAGGACGGAAGATTGATAGGCACTTTTTTCCTGATGACACTGTGGGAAGCATGAGGGACTTTCTCAGGGTGTCAGAGGAGAATGAGGTGGAAAATGTAGGGCTCGCTCTTACGTGGCCTAGGAGGGAGCTCAATGGGGAGGATGATCAAATGGTGGAGATTAGGGAACTGGCAGGAGGGGGAAGGCAGGTAGTTGTTATGGTGGTTGATTTAGACGCGTGATTGAGTTAGGGAGGCAACGTTTAATAAATTAAGCAACTAGCACGAGAAGATATATTTTTACGCCTCGATATAAAAGAAGCATTCCTTACTTTTCAAAATTATCACCAATCCCCTTTCCTCAGCCCTTCCCCATTCCTGAAAGCGCCTGGAATCAGAGCACCTCAGACAACTTGATGAAAAAATTGGTACTGAGCACTGCTACTAGGCTCAGGCTCAAAACCAAGGGTCCTGTAGGGTCATCCCACCTGCCTGGTGCCCTGTACTTGATCCTCTCTGCCCTCCAGAGGAAAGTGTGGAGTGCATAGACGCAAAATCCTAAGGATATCGGCAAGAGCAGAATGGCATACCACTGTGCAAAGTGGTCTTTCTTCCCAAATGCGAGTATCCCGCTGGCGACGGAAGACAGGATGACCCCCATATGCAGCCAGTGGATAAATGTACGCTCATTTGCAAAGAAGACTTTTGGTTCTACCTTCTGGATCGACGTCGGGGCGACCACATCCTCGTTCCAACCCACGCAAAGACGCGAAGGCCAGCAACCCCTTTGACCCTCGTTGTCCGAACCGTCTGTGTCGTCGGCGTACTCGTCCGCGTAATCTGTCGCAGCGAGCCCGCTATTCTTGTACTTAAGTTCCGATGAGAGGTTTGACAAAACGCCTGTCCTGGCAGCTTTTTTCTTCTGGAGCTGTTCTTGCCGGGTGCCATGAGGCAGCAGGTGCTCGTATATTTGATTAGCTCCCGGCCCTGCCCCGTCCCTGCATCCTTCTTCAAGCTCATCAGACCCGCCGTCCGCCAAAATTCGACTCGCACCTGATGCAACGATACTGTCCCGAAGCGATGAATCGTCCACCCAGTAGGGTACAGACTGAACGTCCTCGTAAAGTAAAGTAGCGCATCCGTGGATAAACTTGCTGAACTTGTGGACCTCGTAGAGCATACCGGAGGCTTGCAACTCCGTCACCCAATGGGGGACAGTACTGCCCTCCTTCACCTCAAGCTTGATCTCGAGAACTGCATGAGGGAAGCGCGCAATTTCGGTGTCATCGATGGGAATGTTGGGGTCTCGGTGCCAGCGAGCACCGCCCTCTGTGTTGTAGCCTCGCTCACTAATCATACAGAGGTTCGTGTCAAGGGATACTCGGACTGTAGGGTCAAAAGGGATCTGGAAGGCAGTGCGCATGTATTGTGTTCTCATAGTGGGAACAAGCTGCTTGCTGTTGATTGCGGTTAAGATCTCGATAACCAATGTCTCCCAGTCTTCAATTTCACTCTGCGACTTCCCTTCCTGGCGCATTTTTTCGATTTTGGAGGCGATGTCGTAGTCTCCATTCATGATGCTTTTGACCTCCTTCTCGCTGACGATGAATCTTTCCTTCACGCTTATCTCACCTGTCCAGCTGTCTCTGTGCGTCTTCCGTTCCACAAAGACAGTCTGGGGGGAACCATTACCATACCAGCGAAGGCGCAAGGCGATCGCTCCTGGGGATTTCTCGAGCCGACCAGTGTAGAGCTCGAGAGATGCGTTGTCTAAATAGACGCTGTTTGTTAACTGACTGTCCGTCTCACCCGTCGAAGTCTTCTGCAAGAAAACTGGCAAATTCTGTAGTACCTTGTACTTGACCTTGCTAATGTCCTGCGTGTTCACCCAGTACTTTGTGGTGCTTCTCATGAAGGACTGGCTCTCCCCAGACTTCTCCTCAACACGGTGATCACCGCGAATTTTACTGTAGATGCCACTGAGCTGTACAACTATATCGCTATAGTCGCCCTTGACCCAGCTCTGATCGTGCATCCTCGCGACGTAAAACTGTTTGCACTTGTTAGGCAAGAACTTGTCATGCTTCTTCAGAATCTTGTGGAAACCCATAAAGTTAAGGTTGACATACTTCTCCAACTTCAAAAATGTTGTTCCAACGCGATCCACAGTGGGCAGAACTTCGTTTCCCTTGCTCTCGTCGCCCTTCACTTCGCTAAGCTCACTCTCGACTGCTCTCAATTCCTCCCTGATTCCCCCCACGATCCGCTTTGTGAAATTCTCAACCTTTTCCATTTCCCTATCGATGGCGCTGAAAAATGCCTCGTCGGTCATGTTAATGTCGTCTTCTGTGTCTTTAGGACGGCCAGGGGAGTTTGTGGCAGCTGACACTGGCTGGCCCGTCTTTGATGTGGGAGGAGGGGCAGACATAGAGACTGTTTTTTGGTTGTAGTTGACATCAGATTGTGTATTGATCTTGTGAGCCTCCGATAGCTTCTTGATTATCGTTTTTAAACCATGATAGTCGATATAAGCGGTTGGAGAAAAATCTGGGTCGGTGTTTGCATTCAGATAAGCACCATACTTCATTGTGGGTGTTCGGTTGTCTCAAAAAATGCAACAGTCGTGAAGAGGGATCTTTTACTGACTGTTGTATCAACAATATTTTCCGCGAAAAACGATGGGAGAAATTACGTTACGAGCACTAGTGGTTGCAGGGAGATGCGATTATGCGACAAATTTTGCACAAGGTGTTTAGGAGTAGGAAAATCTATCGTCGTTTTTGGGGGGGGATTTGCTGGTCCTCCCTTGGTTATATCTTCGCGTAGAGAGAAAAAGAAAGAAACGTTATAAAGAGGGTGAAGAATGGTGAATATTGTGCATTGTGCGCTCCTAAATATAGCGAATCTTTGTAGCTGCGGATTTTTGGTATTACTCGTCAGTTTTTTACATCCACGCCACACCACGCTGTTCTATTCGATGAGCAATAACTCATTAAATGTCGCACGTCGTCTCTCCAGGTGAGTCTCCCGAGTCTTCACATCACAGAACACACTCCTTTTTGCTTATTTTTTGTGCCCTATGAGGCCGCAGCAACTTTATTTTTGTGCCTTTATAAGGCAATGGCAAAGGAAGATGCTGCGGCAACTTTCTGATCCCTCTATTCTCTCACACACTTGGCCGAATTCGATTTGCACTATCTACTTTTCTTTCCCATTGCTGTTTTTATAAACACTCTACTCTTTGCAGCAAGGGAGAAGACAACCTCGCTCGTGAGAATTACGCTAATGAGAAGAAACCTCTGACAGAAGGTGACTGTGACAACCTCCGTCGAAAATTTCATCTAGTTCCAGAGGAGTGCAAGAAGTTCACCCAGCCCTCTCTTCAGAGTGAGCTTGACAAGATTGGAAGGTCAATGGCTGGTATGGACCCTGGTGAGATCGCAAAGGCGAAGGAGGTGAGATAAATTAGATGATTGACCAATAGTGTTAACTGCGACGCTATCGTTGTATTCAATGCACGACCAAAACCGCCCCCTCACCCACCCAATCAAATCCATCCACGCTGCACTGCAGGCACATATTGCTGGGAAGAAGTTTGAGGGGGGCGCCAAGTTGCAGCGTCGCTACACAGGAGGAATCGCTCGCTAAGTAATATGCATAAAACTCTTTTCTACTCTTTTTTCGTACACTTTTTTTACTTAACAAAGGTCGTTTTTGAAGTCCGGTTTGAGAGGGCAAAGATCAGCTACAGCAATAGATTTCAGCACCAAGGAAGACTCGAGCGGTCTTCCTTCCCAATCGCTGTACCACGCTATCCCCTCTTCTCCCGTGTGCTCGGAGAGAAAGCTACGCCCGATCGCGAACGGAGCGTGCACTGCACCCAAAGAGTCGACCAGAACAACAGATCGTATCTTCTTTTTCCCTTCAGAGATTTCTTTTGCCAGCATTGCGATCGGGTCGATACTACAGCCGTATTCCATTGCAATTATCTGTTTCGAATGTACAACACTGCCGTCTTCTAACATGACTGCAGCTGAGTAATTCAGCCCAAAAAATTGGCTTGTTGCTGATCTCGATGAATCCAATGCACATTCATAGATTAAGTTGAAGTCGGGATCATCGTTCAAAGTAAGATAATCGTCGACCATAGACGAAATCTCTTCTTTCCGCTCTACGACGGAGCTGATCCGGAGTCCACTCCAGCAACTCTTTGCAGGATAGAGAAGGTTCAGGTTGGACTTTATGAGTGAATTTTCCCTCACAGACCCATCTTCGTTTATTCCAGCAACAAGAACATCAAAAGTGCGAGGATCGAGCTCATCAAGTGGATAAGAAGACATGTATTCACGGCAGAGCAAGCCCGGCATTATCGGTCTCTCACTGTCTGTGACAATGTAAACCCCCAACAATTTCTTATAAGGAAGCATCCTCAACGAAGTTAAAGCGCATCGCTCAGCACATATTGATCCAGTCAGAGAGCAAGGTTCGCTATTGCAGCCCTCAATTGTCTGGACATTTCCTTCGTAATCAAGGAAAGCAATGATCGCTGCCACATTAAAATTGCTGAGCTTTGGAGATTTGTCATTTCCAAATTCCAAACGTAGGTCATTTGCCTGGTTGAGAAAATTCATTTGGGTTCTTGTAGCACGCAACAACTAGTAATGATTTTGTCTTCTGGCATGATTCTTGGGGCATGAAAAAAATGCTACCCAGTTTCACCAAAGTTGTTTGGAAAAAATCCCAACGGTCGGCGGTCGGCGGCCAAGTCGGTGAATGCGCGATGTCAGCAATAATTTTTCTCGCTAATTAAAAGGTTAGTTCAACTATTAAATTGTTCGCGCACAGCTTTATAGCTCCTTTTCTGCATTTTTCGTTTTTTCGTTTTTCATTTTCTCTGTTTGGTTGCTATCTGATCAAAGAGGAGTTCACTGACCCTTGCTTTTTTATCTATGCAGAAAATGTCTGTCATCAACGTTGGAATTAATGGATTCGGTCGTATTGGCCGCCTGGTGATGCGCGCTGCTGCGACTCGCCCTAACATCAACATTGTTGCTGTCAACGATCCTTTTATCTCGCCTGACTACATGGAATACATGTACAAATATGACTCTGTCCACGGTCGCGCACAGGAGAAGGTTGGTCATGACATGGAGTCGGGAAGCCTCCTTCTGGACGGAAAGGCCGTCAAGGTTTTTGGCGAGATGGACCCATCGAAGATTCAGTGGGGTTCAGTTGGCGCCGATTATGTCATCGAGAGCACCGGTGTTTTCACTAGCATCGATAAGGCCAGCGCACACATGGCAGGTGGAGCCAAGAAGGTTGTCATTTCTGCCCCCTCCGGTGACGCCCCCATGTTCGTTATGGGAGTCAACCAGGACAAGTACGAGAACTCGATGGACGTTGTTTCTAACGCCTCCTGCACGACCAACTGCCTTGCACCCCTTGCCAAGGTGGTCAACGACGAATTCGGCCTGAAGGAGGGCCTCATGACCACCGTCCATGCCGTTACTGCCACCCAGCAGACTGTCGATGGCCCGTCCCAGAAGGACTGGCGTGGTGGGCGTGCAGCCTGCTACAACATCATTCCCAGTTCCACCGGAGCCGCCAAGGCCGTTGGAAAGGTTATCCCCGAGCTTAACGGAAAGCTCACGGGTATGAGCTTCCGCGTCCCGACCGCCAATGTGTCTGTTGTCGACCTCACTGCCCGCCTCGAGAAGGGAGCACCTTACGAGCAGATCTGTGCTAAGATCAAGGACGCTAGTGAGAACGAGATGAAGGGCGTCCTTGCCTTCCATGATGATGACGTCGTGAGCAGTGACTTCATTGGAGACGCTCACACCAGTATTTTCGACAAGAAGGCCGGTATTGCTCTTGCGGACGACTTCGTCAAGCTTGTGTCTTGGTATGACAACGAGTGCGGTTATTCTAACAAGGTTCTTGACCTGATCTCGCACATTGACCAGCAGAACTGAGCTGAGCTTCAACAAAAATGGAGCTATTTTTTTCGTTGTTTTTGGGGGGGAGACTGTTTAAAAGGGCCTTGAGAATTACGGTTATATAAGAGATTACAAAAATAAATTTAAATATCGACTGTTTTTTGGGCCTTAAACTACTCAAAGAAAATTACAAAGTCCAAGTAAAGTTCCAAAGTATAGTAGCTCCATTTAACTTTAACATTATTTTCACATCACCTGACTCCATGCCTTAGGCGCCTGATAGCCAGTGAGATCTCTAATTTTCATGTCAACCTCGGCAAAGGCCATGTTAGAAGCCTCCATAGATCGCTCTGTAAAACTGATGTCCTGGTCAAGCCGAAGAGCTAGCGCTCGTTGCGCACTGAACGCTTGCTCCAAAATATCCTGACTGGTTACCACATTGTGCAACGCTGCAGCCTGCCTACTCTCCACGGTTTCATCTAAAATGCTGCCGGTTTGGCCATCTTCTGCGTTGTTCCCCTCTATATTCCTCTCCTTCTCCTCGTCGCATCTCAGAGGCACGTCCTCTGCCTCGATTCCAACCACTTTGCTCTCCAGCAACTTGGCAAATTCTAAACTTTTTTTTTCCTCCTCCGAGACTTGCAGCCTCCCGATGCTCTTCAGTTCCAGTTCACTTGCTTCGGCTCTAGTTCTCCACTGCACGAGCTCTTCGCATACCAGCTTGTTCTGCTTCAATAACTCGTTATTCTCTTTCACAAAATTGCTCTTGCAATCGCTTAGCGTCTTCAGCTCCAAGCTCTGTGCCTCTAGGCGCTTCTCCTGGATGCTAATCAAAGCTCCCACCTCGCTCTTTACCCTCGCTTCCGCTGTCTCTCTTACGACTTGTATTGTATTGCTTGTATTCTGCAAGCTAACCAGCTCGGCATTCTTCTGCTGCAGTAATTTCTTTGTTTCCACAAGTTCCTCACGGAGAGTCTTTTCGGCGTTCTCTGAGTCTTTTAGCTGAAGTCTTAACGCCATAGTTTCAGTACTCCAGTTCCTACCCTCCTCTCCGTGCCGTTTCTTGTCGAGATTGGCTCTCCTCTCCCAAGTGGCCTTCTCTGCAGTGAGCTCATCGACCACTTGGCTATTTTTCTGAAGCGCTGCCTCGGTTTCCTGAAGCCTCGTGATGAGATTTGATATGATATTGTTGTGTTTTACTTCCCTCTGTTTTAAGGCGTGCCTATCGTGTGCTGTTAGGAGCTCCTTGTTTTTACTCAGAATGTCCTGGGCAGCCTTAATAGTTGCATCACTATTCAACTTATCCGGAGAGTTCATTGTCGTCGTCTTAATCACCAAGTTATTCGAAGTGTTATTCTTCTCTTTTCTCTCTCCGTCTCCTCCCCTGTCCCCGTCTACTTCCTTCTCTGCTTCCTGAGCCTCCCTAAACTTTTGCTGTTGCTTCGGCGTTGTCCTGAGCTCTGGAAGATCGTTGTTCTTACTGGTCGGGCTCCTCGCCTGCTCGTAAACCTCCGCGTTAGTGCTGACAATGCTGCCCTCCCTCGACGATCTCTCCGTATTGATATCACTTGCGGTTGCTTTGTTGCTGTACTTGACTTTCCATACCCCTTTATACTTATTCACGGCACTCTCGGCCGCGGATGAGCTATTGTAAGCCACTATCGCGTATTTGTCATCCTTAATGGTGACGTTGACAACCGTTCCAAAGCGAGCGAAATTCCGCTTCACTTCCTCTATCGTTGGCACAGGCTTAGGAAGATTCTTCCAGCTTACTTTGATTGACTTTGCGTCGGCAGTATTGACGAGCTTACTGGCTTCCTCAGTGTCCCCCTTCTTATCTTCTTCTTTTTTCTTCTCCACGATACTCATAGGTTTGATCTTCCATGGACCATTGTAGTTCTCTACTGCGGTCTCAACCCCCTGAATACTGTCGAACATTACAACTGCAAGTTTTTTTGGCCTTAGGACAGTGCGGCTGATGGTACCGAAAGGCGACATTACCGAAACGATCTCCTCCTCACTCAGAGGCTCGTCCTCAGAGTTCTTCTTCCAAGTAATTTTTATGCTTCTCTGGTCCACTGTCGGTTGTTCCTGCGTTTGTGTGAGACCCTGCTTCTGAGTCTGAGTTTGTGCCTGTTCTTCACTCTCCTTTGTTGGCGGGGGAGGGAGTGTCTCATCAGCCTCCTCCACAAAAAGTGTTTTTTCAGATTCCGGAACAATGTCGCCAATGTCGCCGTCACAATCCTCGCTGTTGTCGTCTCCACCAACCTCTTTGATCCCATCTTTTGCGCTGCGATTAGTTGCATTCTTTAGCTCATTGTCGTCCTTCAACAATGTGTCATTCTCCAAGTCATATTCGACGATATTCATTGAGTGTTCGTCTGCATAGATCTTAGGTAGTTCTTTGGCCGCAAAGTCGCGACCATTATCGCCTCCATCAGTGGTGTCAGTGAGTCTCTCTATGTTGATGCGACTCTCTTCCATGGCTTGGTCTACATTGGTGGCTTCATTCTCGTTATCATCGACAACATCGAAAATAAACTTCCAATGTTTCATTATCGCCTCGACAACGGTGATTCGCTTCTTCACCCTCTCCCCCTCTGCAAGCAAATCTGTTGGATTGGTCTCCTGGTCGGGGTCCTGCAACAACCTGAGACCGATGGTCCTTGCGAGCGCCTCAACCTTCATTAAATTTTCGGAGCTCCTCTCAACAACCGTTTCAAAGTGCTGAAGGAGCTTCAGTAGGAGATCCTTCTCTTGCTCCAAAAAATCGCCCTCCTTTCCGTCAAATATCGTCTTAAGCTCTTCTTCGTCATCCGTCAGCACCCTCTGGGAAAGAATGAGTCTAGCGATTGAATATGGGATCACGGGGGCGAAATTCCCCAGAGTTCTTGAGATGGCATTAGCAACTGCATGGACATCCCCATTGGATTTAGATGTGATATTAGTCATGTGAGAGTCAGTCAGTACATTTTTGGAGAGGGAATCAACGAGAGGGACAGAGCCAGATACACGATAGATTCCCTCGGTGGAGAGGCCAGAGGTTTCTACATGTTTGATGAGGGAAAGTATGTTTGAGGTGATCTTTAGTGAGAGGCGGCTTTTCGATTGAACGTCCGTTGTATTTGCTGCGTTTCTCGACGAGTGTAATGACTCAGTAGCCGTCATCGAAATTTCTAGTTTCCTGAGCTTCTCCCTTTCGGTATTAACGTGAGCTTTCTCCATCTTCTTTGTGGACTTGGATTTGTATACAAATAGATTATGGAACTTGCTGCGGCCCTTCTTCGCGTCTTCAGCCAATGCAGTGAACTCGTCGAGATCAAGACCACCAGATCCGTCTTTATCATACTTTTTCACCAACTTTTCCACCTCCTTAAGGGGTACAATATAACCCAAGGTGGAGGTCAAGGCAAATTCCAACTCTGATATATCCAGGGAGCCTGAATTATCCCTGTCGTACAGCTTGAAGACGCGAGATGGGGTCCATTCTGCCATTATAAGTCAAGTTTCTGTCGTGGGAAGGGACTTTTGTAAAGGAGCTAGTGAGAGGGGGAGAAGGGGAAGAAGAAGAAGAAGAGGAAGGAACTGCCAGAGGAGACAGTGTGTTTATGGGGTTGAAGTTGGTTCAAGAGCGTACCAAAAATGAAGAGGAAGAGAAGTGTTGTGAAGGAAGATA
>ENA-OWPI01004984-OWPI01004984.1-marine-metagenome-genome-assembly--contig:-NODE-4984-length-10340-cov-2.781156_pt1 | contig 10340 bp, 13 predicted proteins | sample MGYA00238138_ERZ651775 | MGnify/ENA primary metagenome ERZ651775 (study PRJEB26906, sample SAMN06265043) | marine metagenome | isolation source: Helgoland LTER site | place: Germany:Helgoland, sampling...
TTATAAAAATAAATTTAATTATATATTATAAATTATTATTTTAATTAATTTTATAAAATTATAAAAATTTATACAAATTTAATATTATGAAAGTAAATTGTATAACAAAAATGTATTTAAATTCACTAGCGAAAGTCAAAACCCAAAAGCATAGGAAATTTTTCTCTGCCCAACACTTCGTACGAATAAGAATGCTACAAAGACTTCAGCAAAAAACCTACAAACTAAAGTCTGACATTAGCGAGTTCATCTGCGATCGCCCAGGGTTGAATAAATAAATAACAGAGGAGAGTCTAGATGCCAAAAAACTGCTGCGTTGGTTCATCATTTTCGTTGTCTACTTTGCCTAACTTCTCTTGCAATGGCGAGATTCTTGTTGAAGCTTTCTGAGTTAGTCCGTTTGGGGGCGCGTTCGTCGTTACTATTTTCTGTTTTCTCTGTGCCACAACTCTCTCTCGGACGTACAATCCGTCGTCGTTTTACGATCTTTCTCCGCTTCTTGGGCACCAGCCGTACCCGACCAGAGCCACCTTCACCTTCCCCATTTCCATTTCCATCGCCATCATCCCTCGAGTCCCGGTAATCAAAACCGTATTTTTTGGCGATGTGAATGACGCCATTGCTGTTGCCAGCTTCTTCTACTGGCGGTGCATCCCCTGGATAGGCTCCCATCAATCGCGACCTGTTCCCAAGAGTTGAAGTTGCTAACGAAGAAAGGAATGACGGAGAAGTGTTGCGTATATCTTTGAGCAAGGGCTGTGCTTCGGGCTTTAGGGGTATTTTTCGTCCCGGCTTCGGCTTCGGCTTTGGTTTCAGTTTCAGACTAATTGAGATGTTAGATTTCACACTGTTTGAGTGAGGTTTTATTTTGTCTGGTTCAGCCAAAATGCTGTCGACCCAGTCTTCCCCATTTTCATTTCTGTCGACAGTGGCATTGGATTTTCTGTGTGAAGTGCGAGTGTTAGGTGTGTCTGCCTGTCAATTGCACTGTCACGAATGCGCGGGCGTGGATCAAAAACAAATAATCAGGTTTTTGTTTGTTTGCAATTCACAAGGTCGTCGATAATCAGGTTTTTGTTTGTTTGCAATTCACACGGTCGTCGACAAAATATTAAAGAGGCCTTAGAGCAATCAATCTCATGCATGCTATGACAAAAAGAAAAAGATGAAAAATAACGCGGTCTGTCGGCGGCTCACCTGCACAGAGAGTACTTCCAACCTTTTCTGTTAATTCGTTTCAGTTCCTTACAAGCTGCCAGGTCCGCAGCTTTCTGTACCAGGCGCTTTGTAGTATAAGCACCTGCTCCCCACCCACTGGTCTTCTCTTTCGCAACTGGCTTGTGAGACTGGCGCCTCTCACTCGCAAGGAAAAAATTATTCACCCTATCTACCAGCAAGGCGTCCACCAAGTCGTAGATGGGAGGAAAAGCCAACCTGACAAACTCTATTAGAAGAAGTAGTAAGGAGAGAAGTGTCTGACCAAGGACACCCATCTTAAGCAAAGGGCGGAAGAGGGGGGGATCAGCGCGCATCTCCTTGATGGTGGTGATCGTTTTCGTGGTCTTTGACGTCTTTTTGGAAGGAGATGGAGGGGGAGCATTCTCAGATACAATTTTCTGAGGGGGAGCATTCTCAGATACAATTTTCTGAGGGGGAGCATTCTCAGATAAAATTTTCTGAGTGGGAGCATTCTCAGATACAATTTTCTGAGGGGGAGCATTCTCAGATACAATTTTCTTCAGTGCCTTCTTTTCAGTGTCGGTTTCTTCACAATTTTCGTCGTCGGTGTTGTCTCTCTCATCATTGTCCGTGATTGTGCGCTCACCATTCGACATTTGTTCGCTGCTAGATGGAACAGAGTGGGGAGCGGGATCAAGCAGGGAGGGAGGAGTCTCTTGATCGTCACAAGTCTCCCCCTCGCTTTTCAATGCCTCCTTCTCGGTAGTATCTTTTCGTCTCCTTCGTTTCGTTTTCTTCTTCTTTGGTTTTGGAGGGGATCCCTCTGGTACCGGAGGATCGCGAGTGGACGGAGAGACACTCCCGGGCATCGACCCATCGCGCACTGCAGATATAGGAGTAAGGAGGAGAAAGAGAAGAAGGGCATTCATCCCAGATTACTCCCGTTTATTACGCTTCTAGAATTTGCAAGCAATAAATACAGTGGGGGGTCCGTCGGAGGTACCACGACAAGGTTGCCTTACAAATATACAGCTCTCATTGTCAAGTGAAATAAAAATCGAATCGAATTTATTTCCCAGTAATTCTTTTCACTCCAGGCATTTATTTAGATGCCAAAACCTACCTCCCATCAACGGCCTGCTTTTATCTCTCTTCTAGGAAATATAAATGATTCGTGCTCCTCGACCCACCCAACAAACACAACCTCGCTTCTTCGTCGACAGTCGAGCCCCGCGAAGCTGTGCATTACAAATCCCTTGGGCGGGGCGGCGATGAACAGCACAACACAACAGAACACAACCCATAAATTCGACCCACCATCCTCATCTGTCTTGCCCATAATACATCTCCCACCCACACTGCAAGACGAAGGCAAAAGGTGAACGTTTTGATGAATAAATTTAGCAGCCAAAGTCAACAGCCACATTTTACATGCAATTATTACAATTCGATCCAATTGTTTGGTCTCAAAACGATGTGCCTCCCAGCATCCCAGATGACCTGCCGCTTTGGCTCCTCAGCCTTGTCAATTGGTCTGCCATCATTCACACTGATGAAAACATAGTCATCCCCCAAATCTCCAATCTTATCGATCTCGATCCTCGCGGCGGAAAGCGTCGTCGTGGAGTCGACACTTAACTTCCCGACGATGTTATTTCTTCTGCCAAAGCTAACAGGAACGAAAATAGTCACCCCCGCTTCCAGCATTTCTGAAGCCTTCTGCTCCTTCTTTTTCTTCTCCCCCCCCCCTCCTTCGGTCCCGTCTTCCTCATCCATGGTCATATTCCTCGCAACTTCCCGCTCTTTCATTTCCTTCCGCCTCTTTACCCTTTTCGCTTCCATGTTATCGAGTATTTCTGCGGCTGGTTTTCTCTCCCTGCTAAGAGCAAAATCGACGGCAGCTATTGTCGACGCAGTCAAGGGGTTGCAGTGATAGATGAGCTTGTCAAGAACCTGGTTCTGTTCGATGGCAAGCAACTGTGGGTGTGTGTGTTGGGTCGCGCAACGTTTGAGGTGTGTGTGAGTTGTTGTTTGGGTTAGACATGACTGACTGTGTTTGGTTGTGTTGAGAATGAGCGTTGAGAACGAACCGTCTTTGCGGTATTTCATCTATATTTTTCTGTCCCCATTACGAAATATCACGCCCAAATACAACCTCCTATGACCTGCACAATAACCTCCATCCACCGACCGAATAAACTCATATCACTCTCACACCGCCAGATAAAGCAAGCATGACACTGACACTGACACTGATACTGCACACTGACACTGCACACTGCGCTGCACTGGCACTCTCGCAGAAAACACTCACAAAATTACTCATGCCGTTGTCTGAAATCTCGCTTCTACTGACGTTGAGCTCTAGCAAGGCTTCATTCTTGTGAAGTCCATCGGCCAACAAGCCCGCGTTTTTCCCACTCAGATCCGTGTTGGACAAATCCAAAACTAAAAGACTGACGTTCTTCTCAAGAGCGCTTCCCATGGCTGTAGCTGCCGCCGTTCTGAGCTCGTTGCTCCCCAAATACAGCTCCCTAATAGCAGTGTTCTCTTCCAGGCTCCTTCCTATGGCAACGCCTCCGTCATCGCCGAAGGAGTTGCACCTCAAATCCAAGGTTGCCAAGACCTCATTACTCCTCAAGCCTCCCATCAACTCCACGATGCCCCCGTCCCCTACCCCACACCCCGCCAAACCTAAAACTCTCAGGCCACACCGTACGGTATCACCCTCTTCGACCCCTTCCAAAACTTCGGCAAATGCCGAAACACCCGAGTCCCCCACACCCACATTCCCTGAAATAATGAATTCTTTGCACTCTCTGTTGGCCTTGAGGGAAAAAGCCAGTGCCCTAGCCCCGACGGAGTCAATTGTATTGTTGGCTAGATTTATACTCTCGATAATGCACCTGGTATTCCCGAGAGCCTTGGCGATTGATTCCCCCGCTTTCCGACCAAGTCGATTCCCGCAGAGCGAAACATTCTTCAACGCAGTGTTTCCCACCAAACTCAGGCCCAACCTTCCCCCCCCATTGTCATCAATGTCGCAATGTCGCAAATCAAGAGTGCTAATGGCCGAGAAACCGGCGTTCGTTGGCGCTAGACTGGCACAGATATTCGCTGCGCCCTCCCCAGTTAGCGTGTTGTGGGAAAGTAGGAGGGTGTGCACATAGACATTTGTGCCCAATGCTTTGCCTATCGCCTCGCTCGACTCTGCTGTGATTTTGTTGTTCCTCAGGTCAACAATAGAACATTGGGACTTGTCGTCAGAAATCGCATTGCTTATTTCTACGGCACCTTCGTCTCCAATGTTGTTGTGAGAGAGCTTCAAGGCGCAGTACTCATCCCTCATCAAGCCTGGGATGATGTGCGTCTCGACATAAGCGTCATCAATATTCTCATTAGTGTGCTCGCAGATAGAGCGGGTTTTCTCTGTCTCAATGCTAATACTATAGAATAAGTCCCTAAACTCCTTATAGTTGATCTCTCCGTCGTTATCCGGGTCGAATAGCTTGATGACGTCCTGCATCTCATTCTCAGTTATATCTCCTTGCAGAATGTCATTGATCACCACTTTCAGCTCGTCGTGGCTAACAGATCCATCGCCGTCAACGTCGAAACGCTGGAAAGCAGAACGCAAACTGAAACCTTTCTTGCTTGCGGCCATCCTCCGGATCTTAACCATGGATTGCTTGGCCTTGGCCTCGTGATCGTAGTCTTCCGACGTGTAGAAGGTGTGTGCAAACTCAACATACGATATATCCCCGTCATTATTCGGATCGAACAGATTAATCACCGACAATATCTCATCATACGCCAGGTCGGGGATGAGGCTCAGCAGAATGGTCGATAACTCCTCATGGGAAATGCTGCCGTCTCCATCGACATCAAATTGTGCAAAAGCATGCTTCAGGTTGAAGGTGCCATCCTTTTCTGCCACCGCTCGGACATGCGCGAGCGTAGCTACAGCACTCATTACGACAGATCCGACGGCCGCGTCGCTCCTATAGAGGGTAGGGGTTGACTTGACCTAGTGGAGTTGGCAAATAACTTGAGAATGAGGGTGGAAGTGGGAAGGAGGAGAGGGTCGGTTGTTACCTTTGATTAACGCCGCATGTGATATGCATTCAAAAGTTAAATTGCGTAGGGAGCTTTTCACAAAACGAATTATTTAAAAATCCTACTTTCCCTTTGTCTCTAATTTTCTGACCCTCGAAAGTGTGTAGCAGTTGTTGGCTTCTGACCCCCAAAAGTATATCTTTCGGAAAACAACTCCCCGACATCACCCTGTCCTACCTCACTGTCCAGCTCTATCAAAGATGCCAACGGCAGAGGAATCCCCTCGCCCCTCCGATGACTCCCCAAGAGCAGTTTCATTTGATACAATGTCCCTGGAACCTAAGAACTCTCCTCGATCTCCCCGACCACCGCTCCAACAGTCACTCACTCAAGCCGAAAAGGCATCGCGCAAGGTGAGTTTGTTCGGAATATGCTCATGAAATATGCTCCCATTTTGTGTTGTTAGGAACAGTTGCAGCGCAGCAAGTAAGAAGAGCAGCAAGAAGAAATCACTGAGGACCTGGGGTTGTTGTTGTTGTTGTTGTTGCTGCTGCTGTTGCTGTTGCTGCTGCTGTTGCCGCCGTTGTTGTTATTATTGACGACGATATAACTTGATTTGCTTGGATGAAGCTAATCGCGTCGCATCACAAAGACTATCTATTTGATCCGTCATGGCAACGGACTGCACAATTCTAAGGCTGCGAAACTGCGCGAACCCTCCTACTTGGACTGCATGTTGGATCCTATTGGGGAGCACCAGGCTGTGCAACTTGGAATTCGATACCGCAGGGAAGTGAGGAATGGATCGCGTCCCGTCGAACTTGTTGTGAGCTCTCCTTTGACGAGGTGCATGCAGACAGCACACTATGCATTTGGGATTGGCGCTTCTTCTGAGCACCAATTTCCGACGGCTGCTCCGCCAATGTTAGTCCACGATGATCTGAGGGAGGCCACAGGAGAATACTACAGCGACAAGCGGCGGACGAAGACCGAGCTGAAGGAGAGTTTCCCTTCATTCGATTTTGATGACGATATGGTGGAGGAAGATGGGCTATGGAGGTTAGTCATGCATGACAAGGAGTGGTGGGGAGTGGAAGAGTGGGAGTGGGTGGTGGATTCAACTCCTCTGATCGCTTCTCTCTTTCACGCACCCTTTTCCGTTGTTTGTTATCTATATATAGTTCAATACCTTAGCTCACGATGTCTAACCATTTACCTTTTCTCCCCCTTCTCAACTTACTTACTCAGGTCGGATAAACGCGAATCGATGACAGAGATTTCAAGGAGGATCTCCAAGTTTTTCGCGTGGCTAGGGGACAGGCCTGAGACGAAAATCGCCGTGGTCACACATGGCTTGATCATTGAAACGGCGATAAGAAAGTACTGCCCCAAGTACTTGCCAGGTAGGACAAGAGTTCTTACGTGCGATGTTTACAGGTGCTCATGTATCGGGGTAGCCCACGACGACGAGAGGATGGATGTAAGTGGCTGCATTATCCAGAAGGCAGTGCTACAAAGTAACTTGTCCAGAGCACAAGACGACGAGAGGGATTATGACACAAACATCAACGGTTAGCTTCGTGTTGAAGGTCGTAGAAATGTTTCTGTAATGTTCTCCTTAAAAAAAAGCTCGGGAGTTTCTGCTAGCTACAAAATCTAAGGTTCCTATTTCCTTTTGGGTGGGTCAATATTCGGTTCTCATTTTTGTTCAAATCATGTCGGGCAAAAATGCATCCCATCTTCCGTCTCCCCTTAGCCCCGGAAAACAATCGACCGTCTCCTCCCCACCCCTTTTTCCCACCTCCTTCTTTCCTCTTTTCAGCTTTACTCGAAGAACCGCCGAATTGATCACTCTCTTTATTTTTGCCCTTTTGCTCACGTTGTTTCGATGGGGAAAGATCGTGGAGTTGAATATGTTGAAGCCGGGAAAGAAACGAGGATTAGTAATCGTTTCACTATATTCATCCTCTTTCACAATTTTTTCCCCGAAGAGCATACTGCCAGCCACAACACCGTTCCATTTGGAGTCAATCGAAATTCCCTGAAGTGGAGCAAGGAGATCATAGCATGTCGCAAATCCATCCCGGAAAGCAGAGTTAACTTTCTCTCCGTCCTGCTCCAGCGGCGACAGCTCCTCGCCATCGACAGCGATCGGGTATACGAACGCTGAATTGTATGTCTGAGAGCTGCCAGCAACCTGCTTGTCAATAAAGAAGTCGTTCGTGTAATCGCCAGTTGGAATTTGAATGGGCTTATCTGCGTTGTGGACGCGAGTCGTTAGCGATAATGCGTGCGGCCTACCGTACTTAATCGGCTGGCTAGTGTCACTTTCTCAACTAATTGTTCCCCCTGCTGCTGAGGAAATTCTCCCCTCTCAGGACAGCGCGATTGTAAATGATGCCGAGGCTGATTCCAAAATCATCGCCCACTCACCTGGAAACTCGAATGCCTCATTCATCAGCAAAATATCCTCCGCATAGGTAAAAAGTTGTCCACCGTTCCGATGATATCGCGCCATCATGGAGTTGTTAAAACGCTCGAAGTAAGTAGGCGCCAAGAGATCATCGTAGAGACCACTAACTAGAGAGGCGTTCGCGCACCTGGGACGCGTTTGCAAGACTAGCATGTGCGTACATTCTTTGCTAGCGCTGCGGTAGGGGATTGGCTCACAGCAAAAAGCGTCACAAAACAAACCCTTCGTGGCAGTCGCATTGGAGTTTATAGAAGGCGCCCCCGCTACGCCGGGTACCGTCATACTTGCTTGGAGAGCGCGGAACAGGGCTGTGGGCATATCGTTCACGACAATATCGCTGTCGTCGTCAAAGTTGTCCAGCACTGAAGAACCCACAGAGGAATCGTCGGCCCTTGTGACTACGACCCTGAGCGGTTGAACCAGATTGTTCACATTAAATGTATCCAAATCAAGCTCCCGTAGACCATTCGGTGACATAATATTGGCCAGAACGAAGGTAGTGTTCATTCCAATAGCTCCAACACGTCTCTCATTTTCAAATCCACCCCTTACTGTCTCGTACTTTACCCAACGCCTTTGAACCTCTGATACAACCGCGTCGAGGGCAGCGGTCGCCACGAGCTTGTATATTGCCAGTTTGTTCACAAACAGTTCCTTCGCCGCGACTAAAACCTTCGTCAAGACGTCCACGGCCATTTGACGGCTAACAAAATATGCGCCGCATATAGCTCCTGCACTCGAGCCGTACACAACGTCGAAGGTATCGCAGAGGTCAAGCACTGAAATCGCAGCCAGCATTCCTGCGGCGGTACTCGCTCTCATCCCACCTCCTTCTATTACCAGACCGATCTTGTTGTTGTCGCCAACGCCACGCCTTGTCGGTTTGGTCTTGGGGACATTCTTCCGTGCAACTTTGCTCTTCTTCTCCACGCGGTTTTTGATCGCTTCCAGCACTGCGCTGCTCGTAGTCATATGCTCAACGGGGGATCTGACCAACGTGCACGGCTCAATCTTTACCGATTTCATCGGAACTCGCTCATCGATGATCAAATGCCTCAGCTCAGAAGCTCGTTTCACTGAAGGGTTACTGGGAAGTTTTGACCGTGGTTTCAGAGATAACAACGGGGTGGTGGAAGGGAGACTGGATAGAATGAGTACAAGACAGAATAGTATAAATTTCATGGTGGTGGGGTGGGGGGGGGGTTGGTTTGGTGGGGTGAGGGGTTGGTTTGGTGGGGTGGATGTGGGAGTGCTCGGAATTTGCAGTCGAGCGAGGTTCTGAAGGAAATGTGTACTTTGTATTTCGGAAATAGGGGAAGGGGGCTGTATTATTGCATTTTAAAGGTGCTCGAGTGCGTGCGATAGCGAAAAAAAAACGCAACAATGTTTTAAAGTTTTTCCAAAAAACTTGTTTTTTTTTCAGAAAATTTAGAATTAGGGGCTCAACTTTCATTCAAGGGGAATCAATTCGTCAGTACGAGACCGTTGGTATAGAATTCGGAACGGGCATATATATATAACTCAAATTTCTATTGTTATGAAGTGTATTTTGGTGATGAAACGTATTTTATAAGTTCTCAACCGGATTCCCTGGCAGAACAGCATTAAGAATACCAAGTACATTTCATCTCCGCAGCCAAAAATTGTAGCAATACATTATCGTTCAAATTATTCCAACAAACAATTATTTTGAAGACAGCTTGTGCCTATCGAAATACTCCCTCGACGTCATTTCGACAAGTCTGCTACTCGCCCGCTGAAAAGCAAATTTGAGCTCACGAACGGAGCTCAACTCGCTGATCACCATCCCATTGGACTGCTTTACATCGAACCACTTTTGGTAGGTCGTGTTTGTGTTATGTGCCATCATGCTGCAAGCAGGCAGGCAAAAAGGTGTGATGAGCAGTGAGATCAGTTGAGATGGATCGGATCGGAGAGAAATGACAAGAGAAACGACAATGATTAGCGAAAAAGTAAAAATTACGGCCTAGTAACAAAAAGCAGAGTGTGCTCGAATCAAATAATCATGCCTGATCAGTTGAGGCACGATAATTCGTAATTTGAGCACCACTGCCAGCCTTCCTCCTTCCAGTTCCCAAGGCAACTCTCTCTCTCACCTGTTGTTGAAACGATCAACCTCTGGATCTTTCATCGTTCCGCTCCTCACATAAGTCCCGCTTGCCTCCGCCTCGTCAATAATACCCCTATCATCGTCTAAGATTCCACCATCGCCTTCGACAGAGAAAACATCGAGCGGCCCCTCCTCTGCAGAGCACACGACGCAACACTGCGCCTCGTACAGCTCGTCGATCAAGGTGATGAACCTCCGCGATGAATTGTGAGACGAAAGGGTCATCAAAGGAATGTTCTTCAAAATGTCTTGAATGTACATATGTTTACAGATAAATCATCTATTCAAGATCGTCTCATAATGCTGTGATCCGAGCAACGCATCCCATTTTCCTAATGTTATTTATACTGCCCGGTCCAAGGAGCTCGAGGTGTGAGGTTCAGGCTGTAGGTGACCTGTGCGACCTGTTTGTCGCGACGGGAGCGTAGCATGGCATAGCAATAACATCCCATAATACGATCCCGTAATGTGATTCCGTAATATCATCCCTTAATATTATCC
>ENA-OWPI01004986-OWPI01004986.1-marine-metagenome-genome-assembly--contig:-NODE-4986-length-10335-cov-4.277247_pt1 | contig 10335 bp, 5 predicted proteins | sample MGYA00238138_ERZ651775 | MGnify/ENA primary metagenome ERZ651775 (study PRJEB26906, sample SAMN06265043) | marine metagenome | isolation source: Helgoland LTER site | place: Germany:Helgoland, sampling...
ATCTTCGAGTACTTTTTTCGAATGGATGATTAACGCTGGACGTTTCAAAGGCTACGCAAACCTTTCTTCTAACAAGAAAACAGGGAAAATTGGAAGAAAAGAAAAAAAAAGACACATTCTCGTTTGCCTAATAATTTTCCAAATATCACTCTTATGTACCGAAACGCGTAAATAAAGCCAATTAAACCGCAAATATTCAAACATCTAAAGACGCATTTCGTCGTACAATTCTCCCCCGCTTCGATATCTTCGAGTACTTTTTTCGAATGGATGATTAACGCTGGACGTTTCAAAGGCTACGCAAACCTTTCTTCTAACAAGACTCTTTTTTGTTCTCTGACGTGATTCTCGTCTTCCCGCCCCCACTCGCGCAAACGTCTGAGCGGAAGTCCGTCGAGAACGTACACGAGAGACGAACAAAACGCCCGAAAGAAATTGCAAGGCCACAAGGAACGAGCAGCTGAAGCATTCGGTAACTCGGTGTGTTTGTTCGTGAGATGCTTAAACTCGCACGTCCATTTCTTTTTCGTCCCGTTCGAGAGGAGAAAATCTTCTTCCCCGCAGGAACCGTGGGGGACTCGATGTCCGTTGGAAAAGCAATCCGTCTTTTTCCGGATCGTTGGGTCATCATCGTCGTCATCAACGAACGGAAGACCCTCGAATTCTGTACAAATCGCGCAATGCGTGAACGTCGTTCGATAATCCGCGAGAGCCTGCATGCACGGCTGCATGGCGAGTCTTCTATTCTTCGTTTTTTTGCTAGTATTACTACCCGTATTTTCAACCACAAAAAGCAAACACGCGCACGCTGCGATGAAAGAAAACACAATGAGCACGTCATCACATCCGGCACTGAGACCTTCCTCGTGCCCTATTTTCGGCGTCGTATTGAGCCGCGAGAATGGCGTACAACTTAAACCTGCAGTGAATAATAAACACTGGAAACGTATTTTATAAAAATGATAGCAATGAGTAAATAGACTGTAATCGGCTCGCACAAAATTGAAAAGCGTTCGTCCAACAAACCCTTCCAACTCCTTCATTTGTCCCAATACGTTCGTTTGATGATTCATGGGTATCGACGAAACTACAATTGTATCCGTACTACCCGAATACACGAGACGATTGGCATGTTTGAAAAGTTTTTGTCTCTTAAATGATCGGAATTTGAACTTCTCATCGAGTAAAACGCAACGCAGAAAACACGTCCCATTCGGTCCAAATCGTTCTGGATATCGCTCAATCAACACCTTCGCCGCGTGCACTATATCTCGACACGACCCACTCGCGAATCCAATCAAAAACCATTCTAAGCCTTTCTTGCCGTTGCGAAAATTGTAACTCGTGCGCTCGCGCAAGCAATCTGAAACGGACGTGTGAAATCTCAGAATTTCAGTTTCTTCCAAACAAATGTGAGAGTATAACTCAGCTGTTTTCACTTTGTTTTCTGGAAGCATGCGCAAGCATTCGAGCTGAGAGAAGTCGATATCGAAGATCTGTCCATATTGCGTAATGATTCGAAAAGGATTAGCAGCGTTGCTCTGCAGAATATCGTGAATCGCCAAAATTAAAAATCCATCTCTGCTCGACCAGTGAAAATCGAAAGCCTTTGGTTCATTTCGTCTCGCATACACGGGTTCAATAAAACGTCGTTGCGCGGAAGCAAGACGGCGCAGTTCGTGTTCAAACTCTTGAGAGCCTTCGAGGAATTGCTCCAAGTATTCTTCAATCGTAATTTTTTTGTTAAATTTTACAACGACACATACGTATCCGGTAAAACTTTTTTTTCGTTCTCGTTTCAACAAATAACCCGTCTTTTCAACGTAACAATCAACAAAGCAACTCTCGTTGGGGGCGTGTGAGCGAACATCGAGTGGTTTCGTCGCTAACGAGAATGTTTGACGGCGGGTGTACTCTGCAATACTAGTGAAGACGCCGAGGAAATTATTTTCGCGCAACTGCGCGCGATGTTCCTTCAAATTCTTTCGCCTCTCTTTTCTTTCCTTTTTTTTCATGAGCGCTGTGAAGTTCTTTTGCTGACGTTTTTGGATAACGTTTTGACGTTTATGTTTCCCCATTTCCCCACGCCGCCGCCGGAGAAGACCCAGGGGACACGCGCGCACTAAATTTGCGCGCGTTCTAAGCGCAAAATCTGTATTTGCAATTAGTAGTGAAAGGTGTGACGATGACGATGTCCTCCTTCGTTGTGGTACTCCTAAACGTATCCGTGTGTGTTTAATACGCGCGCGTTTTGTGCGTTCTTTTTTTGTGAGTTGTGACGAGGAAACCTGTTTTGTTCCCGCGTGTCTTTTCAGAGAGACGAAAATGAGGAATTCAACAAAGAATGGCAATCTAAGCGTTCAAAAAATGTATAACAATATAACAACAATCGAAAATACGAGAAAGAGAGGAAAAATGGAGCAATGGAGACACCAGTACCTTTTTTAAGCGCGCCGGATTCAAAATTCGGAGCTCATAGGTATGAAGAGCGCGTGTCTGTGCATCTTACGTCCATCAGGCGCGTCTTCCCGCGCTTTCAATCGTTTGGTGTTGCGCAACCACTCGTTTTGCACCAAAAGTATAGGGTCACAAAAATACGACTAATAATACGAAAGTAAAAGTAAGAACGCTCTAACGCTCCACAGTATTAAGAGAGTGTTTTCTGCTTGAACATGTTGTAATATTGTAATATTGTTATATTGTTATAAATTTGAACCATCTAATAAATTTACAGAACCACGCGTAGTTTGCCATTCTTCGAAAAATTCTTTTCTATCTTTCTCACAATGTTTGTGCCATCCTTCGAACCATGTTTCGGGGTCTGTGCTTGTTCTTCTTCCGTTAATAAATGTATAAACAGTCGAATCAATATCAAAGTACTCAATTCTCATCGATTGGCGTTTCGTTTTTTCATCCAGAACAAAATCAACTAGGATTCCAGATCTGCAAATATTGAGCAAGTGCATTCCGTATTTCAACTGTATTCGTCCAGATCGCATTCGCTGACTAGTTCCAAGCAGCGCGCTGCTTGTCAAATTCGACGACGTTTTGATTTCAACCACGTACAACTTTTCGTCTGTTTCGCTATAGACGACGGCATCGGGCGAATATGAAACGTTGTACTTCTGGTGCATGAATGAAAAACCACTGTACTCGCTCACGATTTTCAATTTTTTCTCTTTGCACAACGCCAAGAGCGCCGTTTTCTCGCAAGCGACGCCAATCATCATTCTCGAGTTTACAGTAGGCTCTTCAAACATAGTAAGCTTAGTTTTGTCGTGTCTAGAGGCCGATGCAATATTTTTACGCCAGTTCTCCCACACTTCGCTTTTGTGTTTGCACTTCAAAGGATAACCATGATCCGCCAACTTTTTAAAATTTTCCTTCATCGCGTCAGTTCCATTAGAAATTGTTAGGATTGTTTGGATTGAAATTTCATACACTGCCACAGATGCTACTCCCACGTTGTGTGCTTCGATCTCGTTTTGAATACTCTTGCGGGATACGTCGTTGTCATCATTCCACCGCGCGTTTCTAATACTTTCAAGAACTCCCCACAAACTATTCTCGACGGTCTTCCCATCATTGGAATAGGGTATCGTATACCCCAAGCCACTATCACTATCACGCATCTTTGGCAATCCACCACCGCGACCACCGCGACCACCGCGACCACCACCACCACCACCACCACCAACACGATCATCGCCGCCGCCAACGCCGCTGCTATTATTTGATTTGATTCTTATCTGCTTCTTAGCGCCAGGCGGCAGAGGAGTTGCAGAAATCACTTTGAGGAACTGCTCTTCGTTCATATGAAGGGTCGCCATTCTTTCATCACCATATGTTTTCTCAGTCAAGCAATTCCCATATTTCTGTTTGCATATTGCGTAAAAGTTTTTGACGTATTCCTGTTGAATGTTATGAGCAGCAGTGCCATTAATTTGCCGAGTCGCTTGGTTCATCAGAGTTATATTCTCTGCATCTTTAACAATCTCCATGTACGAACTCCCGTCTCGGCGACCGGCGCCGCTAAAGTTGTTTAATCCAGCGAGCAACTCGTTGAGAAAAACACGAGTACTGCTATTAATACTCGTCACTACTATTTCATGGCGATTCTCTCCTGCGTTGTCGTCGTTGTTCGCATTATCCGAATTGGGCAAACGACTACAACGGTAGCTACTTTGCTCCTCGAGGTGTGTTTTGTAACCCACGTCCAACTTAAATAACACAGAGGCTGGAGCAAAAGATACGCCGGCGGACCCGATTTGAGACGCAAACAGTACGTACGATTGCGCGTCCGTTCGAAATTGATCTATGATATCGTTGCGATCCTTTGTATCTGGCGCGTCCTCGCTCGTGAGGAACAAAATTGATTCTCCGTACTTTTGCAACGTTTCGGATTTCTCCTTCAGATTTCGAGCGAACGCGTGCAGCAATTCCACCGAATCGCACGTCACGACCACTTTCACCTTTTCTCCGTCAACGAAGTGAAGGATTCTATCGATTACGATATTCACGCGAATCGTCGCGGATAACGAATTTTCAAGACGCTCTGTCGAGCAGTTTTTCAATAGACGTCGAAAAATCTTCAATCGTTTATTCGCCATTTTTCGCAATTCTTCAGACACGCCTGCCTTATCTAAAAAGACATTAATCGCGTGCATAGAATTCTCGACATGATGCTTCATGGCGAACGGCGCAATCGCGTGCAGACGTTTCAGATGCATCGTAAGAAAATTGTTACGAAAATAAGGATCGCTTTGGAAGATGTTTGTTTGCGCTCGATCGCAGTCGTAGTCGTTCGTCGGCTGCTCTCCTTCTCCGTCTTCTCCGTCTTCTCCGTCTTCTCCTCCTCCTCCTTCTCCTCCTCCTTCTCCTCCTCGTCCTACTGTATCGTCCACGACACTGTCGAGATCGTCGTCACCGTCGTATTTGTCCGTTTTATCACTCGCGGCGTCATCGTGATCATCTACCGCCTCGTAGATGATGTATTCGCGACGACCGTCGTCACCCACGACGCGAGTGACGTCGTTTTTTGGAAACACAAAAGTAAAGAAGCGATTCGTCGGAAGAGGCGTTTGCACTCGTTTGATGCAATGAAGAAACGCCGCATAAAGCTTGTCAAACTGTTGTAATGCTTGGCATCGGTAGAGAGCTGCATTTCTCGATGTCATCGCATCCGTGAGAAAAATTCGACTAATTATGACTGAGAAATTTTGATAGAAGTATTCGTAATTTCCGACGTCAAATCCCATAAGGCGCGCGAGCCAGTACACGTCGCAAAATCCATTCGTAATGATTGTCCCAGACATGAAAATACCCAGTAAAGAATCATTACATATATTTTGCACGACATCTATGATTTTCTCTTCGTTGTTTTTGCTTGATTTTTGCTGACTCTTCGTGTAGACTTCGTGACATTCGTCGACTACGACGAGCACGAATTTCTTCAATTTGAACTTACTCACACTTTGCAGCGTCACGAAAATAATAGGAGTTTTCGCGACATTCTGAGGGTCCCCATCACAAAGATTTACGATGTCTCCGAGAGAATGAAAATATCCACTAAATGAAGTGAATGTCTCTTTGAACGCGTCGGTGGCGGTTAGCGGCGAAATTATTAGGATCTTTCCATTTGTATTCGCTCCAATCTTTAAAATCCATTCGAGCAAACACAAAATGACAAGAACAGTGACTCTCGTTTTGCCCGATCGACACGGTTCTGGATTCACGATCGATGCAAAGTTCTCTCGGGTAACTTCGTACAACATTCGCTCGGCTACTTTAATTTGATTCTCGTTCAGTACGAATCGCTCGTCCGTTACTTTCTCCGTTTTGACCAAATTCAAATACGCTTTCAATTTCTCTTCTGCTGTTGTTCTTGCTGCCGCTGATTCTCGCTGTGCTTTGATTGTTGGACGATTTTTAATTCCGCAATCTGACAATTCAGGAGTTTCCAAGACGTCGAAGTTGGTTTTTTCGTAAACTAATTCTCCGTACGTGTGCTCCACATTTTCGTATAAGTTGGCGGCCGGATGATGAAATCCGCCAATTATATTCGCTCCAAGTGAATCATCCACCAAAGACAAGATCGCGTGCGACCGCAAATGAAACTGGAAATGTAAATCCTCTCGAACTAAAGCATTATTTAAAGCATTCATGCGTTTTTGAATCATATCCTTAAATCGCTCGTTCGTTACTTGAATGCCAAAAAACTTCCCATTTTCGCTTGCGAGCTCGCCATGCTCGATTTGTGGAAAAAGTTTTCGTTTGCCGTCAACGATGCAACAATTGTCTTCCACCGAGTAAGAAGTGCGTAACAGACGCACTCGCGACTTGTCCTCTTCGAGGAATTGAAGGAGCGCTCCAGTTTGAAAAAAATTAACGACGAAGAGCACAATCTTCTTGTACGGTTGAATCGTTTCCTTTTTTAGCATATCTAGAATTTCTGACTTAAGCACGCCAAGTGTTTGCGCTTCTTCTGACGAATCAAACATTTGACCAATCGATGAGCTGCACGCCGCCACCAATACCACGCTAAATTGAAGCACACCAACGAATTCCTGCGCTGTTTCGTCCATAACTTTTATGCGATCCTGAAAAGTTTGCAAATCACATACCGAATGCTCGAAAGTGTTGATCGAAATCTCAAGCACAAAACTGTCGCTTTTCTTTGCGTTTTGATCGCGCGTGGAACGGTCGTAAACGGCCTTAATCTCCCCGAGGAGTTCGTTGTTAAAGTCTTGCTGCGCATCGGTATCTATCTTCTTCAAAGTCTCTAGGAGTTGACCGACTTCTGATTTCGAGACAAAAAGATTTTTCAATGGACAAACCCTTATTGCATTATCATTATCATTATCATTATCATCATCATCATTGTTATCATCATGATTACCATCTTCACCATCGACATCATCACTAATGAAGTTTGATCCCACGTTCGTTGACGCGTTCTCCCCCCCTGCCTTTCGCTTTCTGCGACGGGATGGCATGATCGTTTTTTTTTATAAAGCTAAAATTAGAAGCGTTTTTTTTTAGAAACGAGAGAAAAAAACTCGCGTTTGAGAGAGTAAACGAAGCAGATGATGTTTCGATCGATTGGAAAAACGAAGACGACGACGATGCAGATTTCGTTCGCGGTTCGCTGACGCCCCCGAAAGGTGGAGAAAAGAACGAAAACGACGATGACAAGTTCTCTGGTAAGAGATGCATTGAAGATCGCGTTGTTTCTGCTGCTTTGAGCGCGCGTGATGGAAAGAAAGCGCGTGTTGAAGTTGAGAAGAAAGATGATGATGAGAAAGTTGGCACAACTCTTCGCTGTTGTTTTGACGCGTTTACAGCGCATCTCGATCGAATCGAGAGAGCGAACGCGCGCACTGGAAGTCTGATTCTCGATGCTATCGAAGCTCTTGGTGAACGCGTGGATGAGAACTACAACAAAATCGAAAACTTGGACAGAAAAGTGTTTGTAATTTTGGAAAAACAGCATGATCGAGAACAACGAGAGAAGGCGGAGCGAGAAGAGCGGGAAAAGACGGCAAGAGAAGACACCGCCAGCGTGAACGCGAAGGAAGCACCAGATCAAGGAGACGTGAAAGACGAATCAAAGGAGAAGATTGCTAACGGAATTAACCCCGAAGTGTATTTGGGAAAGACGTTCAGGAATTGTGAAACGCTTTCTTCATTCCTTCACGGTTTCGAACGTCGCGAACATGTTCCGGCGCCGATTCGCGTACTGCTCTCTGCGTCTTCTTTGAGCAGTTGCACTTCGTATGTTCACCACTATCAGAAGATAGTGAAACATATTCGAAGTGTCATTCGTGAGTTTCATTCAGAGTTTCTCGAAAAGCCCGATGGCTATGACGACTTTCTCTCCGCTGCGCATATCGCAATCGAAGACGTTCTCGCTCGATACGCGAAAGAACGAGTAACGAAGAAAACTGTTACTTGGCACGCAGCGGTGAAGTTGTACCTCACCGCTCGAGATGAAGATGAACGTGACGTGATTGAATTTGAATGGAACTTGAGTGGAGCCGTTCGAAAAGCGTACGAGACGATGCAACAGCTGTAATACGTCACAACTGATAGAACTGACTTGTCAGAACCGTCAGTTACTTTGGACTGACAGAACTGACTTGTCAGATTCGTCAGAAACAGAAAGGTATCATGAATCAGATGCATCTGAAGCGGGGGAGAATTGTACGACGAAATGCGTCTTTAGACGTTTGAATATTTGCGGTTTAATTGGCTTTATTCACGCGCTTCGGTACATAAGAGTAATATTTTGAAAATTCTTAGTCAAACGAGGTCTCACACACCGCCTTGGTCCATCTCCTCAAAAACAGAAAAGATTCTGCAATCTACGCCGCAATCTCAATATACGTCGATTTAACCTCCTCAACTCGATTTAATACAAAGACCCATCCAAATTCTACATTCTGTGAATATCTTAGCGCGTGATCTATAGAAACAAGCCCACTGCAGCGCGTCGCTCGCGCGCTTTTTTCAATTCTTTTCTCTTTCTAAAAGAAATATTTAAAAATCAAACTCCCCATTTTCGAAAGCGAACATCATGTCTTTCTCTCTTTCTCTCTCTCTTTTTTTCCTCACTTCGACGTGATGTCAGAGTCCCTCCGTGAGTATGCAGAGCCGAGAGGATTCTGGCCTAGTCAGGAAGTACAATCGATCGAGTTCGCCGACTTCGTCAGAGGGTACGGAATCCATTTAAGTAGTTGGAAACGATCGAGAGGTTGCACTGAAGAACAAATTTTTCCAACGATTAAATCATTCCAACAACAACAACAACAACAACCGAAGAGGAGATTCGTCGTTAATGAAACCTACGAACCGCCGAGTGAGCTCGAGGAGCGTGCAAAAAGAAGAAAGATCGAGTTGAAGAAGGCGATGGAGAGGAAAAAGGAAGAGAAGAGAAAGAAGAAGAAAGCAAGAATTGTTGTTGTTAGCGAGCAAACAAAACCAATCGGAAGAATCGAGCGCGGGCAAAGATATCAATATTATGCAATCGTTTATCCCGTCCGCAAAGTCGTGAGGACGTTTGAAAGTGCTCTCGAAGTCGTCAAAGGTGTAACTGGGCAACACTGGCGTGGCTTTAATTCGGAAGAGCGCGCGTTGGAATATTTGTGCGATTGGGAAAGAATCGACACCGAGTGCATCTCGTTCAATCGAGAGAAGAGGAAGACACGCTGGACAAAAATGGAAAAAATCGTCTCCGAATACCCGTCCGGGCCGAAATCGTGCACGAAGTTCGTGGATCCGACAGTGAAGGATGGATACAAATACTTTCCGTGTGAGAACGAGTACAATACGGAAGAACCAATCGCTTTGGGTGGCAAGGAAGAAAGTTGGAGCGCGACGAAATTGAGCAATCGCGAGTTTGGACACACGCGCTCGCAAACGAGAGATCTCGAAGCCGTAGAGTCGCTTCAGCAAATGTCAGCAGATAAACAGTTAGAGAACGAACAAAAGAAAGCCGCGAAAGTGGATGCCGCGACGTCGTTATTCGTTTTGAGAGATGTCGAGAAAGAGAAAGGCAAAGCTTTACACTTTGCGCGTTCACGTTCGCTCGACGGGCAGTTGAAAGTTTACAAGTGTGCGATTGATCCGACGCGCGAGCAAAAAGTTGTTTTGAAGAAGTTTATGGAAGCCGAAACAACGCAATCGTACAACTTCGTCGTTCGAGAAGTCAACAAACTGCAAGAGGAAATAAAGAAGTTGTACGAAGAGAATTTCCAAATCGAGAAAGACTTCCTGCTTGAAATTGAACAGCTAAGCAAATAGAAGAACACGATAGATAAGGCAAGTAACGAGTACATGCATACATAGGTGATCCGATATCAAGCAAAGGCAAAAGGTATTGTCTTTTAAGAGATGGTTGCTAAATAGAAAAACGAGCTTGCATGTGGCTATATCAAAAAACAAGTTATTGCTCACTCTTATGATAACGTCTTCCTCGACCAACTTTTCGTTCGTATTTCAAAAGCCATTTGTCAGATGAGCAGGACAGATGATTTTACTGTAAGAAATTTGGTTGATTGCGTCAAATTCTTAATGGATCAAATTAAGAAGTCCTCTCTCGTCTATCCATCCAAAAAGATATTCTAAAAGGTAATTAACACTCTCATTGTGAGCAAATCTCTATCCAAATCGAGAGAACATGAAAAAATTGAGTAAGCTATTAAACTGGTATACGAAACCAATTTAAACTGCGAAGACTACAGAAACGATTGCGAATTATGGCTGGACTATCTCAAATGGGCACATGCTTCCGAATGCCTGGGAACTGAGCATATGTCAGCCATTTATCAACTGGCA
>ENA-OWPI01005001-OWPI01005001.1-marine-metagenome-genome-assembly--contig:-NODE-5001-length-10318-cov-3.458061_pt1 | contig 10318 bp, 8 predicted proteins | sample MGYA00238138_ERZ651775 | MGnify/ENA primary metagenome ERZ651775 (study PRJEB26906, sample SAMN06265043) | marine metagenome | isolation source: Helgoland LTER site | place: Germany:Helgoland, sampling...
GCCAGCTCGTTTTGAGCATGGTGTGCCTGATAGCTTCCGGGCAGATCTATTCCCACTCGCACTTGAGAGAATTGAAGAGCAGTACATGGCCATGATACATAGGATTCCATCCTGTGCTGAAAGTGGTCTTAAGGGTGATTTTAACGGTCCGATTTGCTACACGCCAGATGGAAATCCACTCGTGGGACCTGCCCCTGGATTGCGTAACATGTGGTTGGCCGAAGGCTTCAGCTTTGGAATAACAGCGGCTGGAGGTACTGGCTATTACATGGCGCAAATGATGGTGGATGGCGAAGCCGAAATTGATATGGCCAGTCTGGATCCTAAACGTTACGGCAGCTGGATGACTACCGAATTTGCCATGAGAAAAAATGAAGAATGTTATGATCATGTTTATGTCCTGCACCACCCCGATGAGGAGCGGCCAGCGGCGCGTCCTTTACGTACTGCGCCAGCCTATGACCGCCAGAGGGAGAGGGGAGCGCAATTTGGATGGGTGAACGGCTGGGAGCGTCCCAATTACTTTGGACCAGTAAATGCTGAAGAAGATTTTGACCATAAATCTCGTAGCTTTCGGCGTGGTGATTGGTGGAAATACGCCGTTGAAGAAGCGAAGGCTATACGTGAAGGGGTAGGGCTGGTGGATGCCACGGCGTTTACGAAGCATATAGTGAAGGGACCGGGGGCAACCGCCTTTCTGGATTGGTTTACTTGTAATAAACTTCCCCGGATTGGCCGGATCAACCTAACCTACGCGCTCACGTCTCACGGTACGACTAGAACAGAGTATACAATAGTAAGATTATCAGAAAATGAGTTTTACCTTGTTTCTGCGGGAGCTTGGACGGCTTATGACCAAGACTACTTAAAAAAATCGATTGAAGATAAAGAATCTGAATTTGGACGAATTGAACTGCAAGATGTCACGACACAATGGGGCGTTTTTGCTATTGCGGGGCCAAAGTCTCGGGATGTGCTTTCTGAAATTATCAATGACCCAAATCCGGCGACAGCGTTATCTAACAAGCGTTTCCCCTGGCTATCTGCCAAGCAAATTGAGTTAGGAATGTGTCCAGTCAATGCTATCCGCGTTGCTTATACCGGTGAGTTAGGTTGGGAATTGCATCATCCAATGGAAATGCAGAACTATCTATTCGATTTAATTGAAAAAACTGGAAAAAAGCATGGTATGAAGTTAGTGGGAGCTCGCGCTCAGAATTGGCTTAGACAAGAGAAATCATACCGGGCTTTTGGCAATGAGCTTGGTCGAGACGCTACTCCACTGGAAGCAGACTTGCCACGATTTGTGGATTTAACCAAAAACTTTCATGGCAAGGCAGAAATGGAGGCAGCTGGCATCCGTGTTCAATGCTGCACCCTCTTAATTGACGGGCCCCTAGATGCTGACCCTTGGGGTCGTGAAGTGCTTTATCATGGGGATGACCGCGTGGGTCGTCTTACGTCTGGTGGCTATTCGGTACATTTCAAGAAATCTATTGGTATGGGCTACGTTTCTCCAAAGTTGGCTGTTGCTGGCACAAAGCTCAAGGTGAAAATTCTGGATCAATTGTGGGATTGCGTCGTTGTCGAAGATAGCCCTTATGACCCAAAAAATGAGACTATCCGTTTAGATGGCTGAAATTAACGACTTGGTGACACGAGTATTTCAGAAAAATAAAATTAAGATGGGAATCGGCTAGGACTTAAATCTGATAATATTTTTGAGTCAAAGTTTGGTTCTTTTCCGACTGCTACATCTGCGATGAATTGTGATGCAGCGGGGGCTGTAAAAAAACCATATCCACCTTGGCCTACAGCCCAAATGAAGCTGCTATCTTTTTGTGCTGGTCCCAATACTAAACTTCTGTCTGGCGCAAAGGTGCGCAAGCCTGCCCAAGATGCAACTGGTCGAGTTACGGGCGCAGTGACATAATCTTGATAACGAGCCAAAGCTTCAGCTAGGTCCAACTCATGAGCCCAGGCATCCATCGGTGGGCTCGGTGTCTCTTCTGCTAAAGATATAATCAAACCGCCAGCATCTGGCTTTGCATACCAACGCTCACCGGGTCCAAAGAGTACGGGCCACCCTTTAACGTCTAAATTAGACGGTGGTAAAAGTCTGGCAACGCTTCGCCGCATTGGAGTAAGACCAATTTCAGGAATATTGGCCATCTCTGCAACTTTATCTCCCCAGGCTCCAGCCGCATTAATTAGAATTTTGGCCATAAAGGAGCCCTGATCCGTGTCCAGCCGCCAACCATAAGACATCTTTTTGATCGATTTTACTTCATGATTTGTCTCAATCTGGCCTCCATTGTCACGGAGTAGGCGAGCAAAATTTTGGACCATCATATCTGTATCGATGTCTTGTGCTGTCCCACTTACCGCTGCTCTAAGCACATCGTTTTGATTCAGAATTGGAACCATACCCACCGCTTCTCTCATGGAGATTTCAGTGAGGTCCATTTGTACTAGATCGGATTCATATTGAGTTTCTTCACCACGCAAGCACAACAACATAAACCCACGCGGGCTTAATACCCCGGTTAGGAGGCTATCAAAGTCCTTACGGCTAGCTTTTGCGAGTGCTATTGTAGATGGGCTGCCGTAATTCACTTCGTAAAGAGCGGCTGACCTTCCTGAGGAATGATATGCCAGATGTGGCTCCCGCTCAAGAACAAGGCATTTCCCAAGTGAAGAAAGGCGAGCTGCGGCAGAGATGCCTGCGATGCCTCCCCCAATTACTAAAAAATCAAACATTATTTGCTCTAAAAAATAATTTAATTATAAAGGAAAAAAAGGAGACCAGAGGCCTCCTTTAAATAGCAATTGATTTACGTATGACTAATTTGGCATTTCGCTATCAATTCCTTGGACATAAAAGTCCATACCAAGCAACGTACCGTCGTCGGCAGTCTCTCCTCTAGCTAACCATGCTGAACCGTCTTGCTTGTTAACAGGGCCTGTAAAGGCGTGGTAAGAACCGTCTCTTAATCTTGCAAGTAGGGCCTCCGCAGATGCCTTTACATCAGCAGGAACAGCTGAGGTGATTTCGCCAATACCGACCATGCCAGCGCCAATACCATCCCAAGTACTTGTTGATGACCATGTTCCGTCCATAACAGCTTGAGTGCGCGCGATATAGTATGGAGCCCAATTGTCGATGATGGATGATACCCGAGGCTTAGGGCCATATTCTGCCATGTCTGACGCTTGGCCAAATGTTATCACGTTGCCAGCAGCTTGAGCGGCGGCTTGTGGCGCTGTGGAGTCTGTATGTTGCAAAACAACGTCAGCGCCCTGCTCAATAAGAACTTTTGCGGCGTCTGCCTCCTTAGTTGGATCAAACCATGTATAAGCCCAAATGATTTTAAATCTTGATGCGATATATACTGCAACAAGTTGTCCATGTCAATATTGTCTAAATCGTTGCCTCTAAAACCAATCACCTGAGTGTTGATACGTTTTGCAATCTGTTTTTCAACGCCCGAAAATGCCCCTCCACAAATGAAAAGTATATTTTTGGTGTTTACCTTTACAAGTTTTTGTTCCGGGTGTTTTCGGCCTCCTTGAGGTGGAACTAAGATATCTGTCCCTTCAAGCATTTTCAATAAAGCTTGCTGTACTCCCTCGCCCGAAACGTCTCTTGTGATTGAAGGATTATCTCCTTTACGAGCAATTTTATCAATTTCATCAATAAAAACAATCCCTTTTTGGGCTTTAGCCACATCATAATCTGCTGCTTGCAATAATCTACTTAAGATACTCTCTACATCTTCACCCACATAACCAGCTTGGGTTAGTACAGTAGCATCTACAATTGAAAAAGGAACGTTTAACATTTTAGCAATACTACGTGCTATTAGTGTTTTTCCTGTTCCTGTTTCACCCACTAAAACAATATTACTTTTTTCAATTTCAACCTCGTTTTCATCATGAACCTGGTTTAATCTTTTGTAGTGGTTATACACTGCTACTGACATTGCCTTTTTTGTTTCATCCTGACCAATAACATATTGGTCTAAAAACGTTTTTATCTCTAAAGGTTTTTTAAGAATAATTTCTTTTGAATGACTCCCTGAGGAAGCTTCAGATATCTCTTCTTCTACAATACCATGAGCTTGCTCTATACATTTATCACAAATATGAGCGTCCATCCCTGCAATCAATAGATCTGTATCAGATTTTTTCCGACCACAAAATGAACATTCTAAATTTTCTTCTTTTGCCATTACTAATTACTATTAAGTTTATAGTAGTTATTTTCTAATCAATACTTCATCAATCATACCGTAGGCTTTTGCCTCTTCGGCTTTCATCCAATAATCTCTATCTGAATCATCGTGTACTTTTTTTACAGTTTGCCCGGAATGTTTCGCTATAATTTGATACAATTCATCTTTCAGTTTCATGATTTCACGTGCAGTTATCTCGATGTCAGATGCCTGTCCTTGAGCCCCTCCTAAAGGTTGATGAATCATTACTCTAGAATGAGGAAGTGCTGAACGCTTTCCTTTTTCTCCTGCACACATCAAAACTGCTCCCATTGAAGCTGCCATACCTGTACAAATCGTTGCTACATCTGGTTTTATAAATTGCATAGTGTCATAAATACCTAATCCCGCATATACTCCTCCACCTGGTGAATTAATATATATGGAAATATCTTTTGAAGAATCTACACTTTCTAAGAATAATAACTGTGCCTGAATGATATTTGCTACTTGGTCATTAATTCCAGTCCCTAAGAAGATAATTCTATCCATCATTAAACGAGAAAAAACATCCATAGCCACAGCATTTAATTGACGCTCTTCTATAATGTTTGGAGTCATATTTGTGATTAACTGATTGTAGTAGGTGCTACTAATTCCACGATGTTTAGTGGCGTATTTCTCGAATTCTCTTCCGTAATCCATTGATTTATTTTTAAAAAATTATACTTGTAAATATAGTAACTATTAGTGAATAATTTTAAGACTGCAGCAAGCAAAAAAAAACTTCTCTTAAATTAAAGAGAAGTTTTTTATTTGTGGATTGACTGTTATTTATAGACTTCTTTTACGAAGCCTTCATAAGTAACTTTTTTTGTTTTAAAAGTCATTTTCTCTTTATAAAAGGTCATTAACTTTTGGCTCATCAATTGATCTTGAAGTTTTTTTGCCTCTTCTTGATTACCAAGAATTCTATTGGCAATATCATCTAGTTCAGCATCTTCTGGATTCATATTCCCAAATTGTGCCATTTGAGTTCTTATAAATCCTTTAGCATACTCTTTTAATTCCTCGTAATCCAATTTAATATCATTTTCTTTTAATATTTTCTCTTGAATTAGTTGATAACGTAACCCTTTTTCTGATTTATTATATTCTTCAGCCGCTTCTTCAGGTGTTAATTGTTTTTCTCCTGCAGTAGCTAACCACTTTTGTAAAAATTCTGAAGGTAAGTCAAAACTTGTGTTATCAATTAAAAATTCTGTAACTGAATTTAATAATTGTTGGTCTGCTTGTTGTAAAAATTGTTTTTCTGCATCCTCTTTAATCTTATTTCTTAACTCAGTTACTGATTTTACACTTCCGTCAGTAAATAATTTATCAAATAACTCTTGATCTAAGTCAGCTAATTCGATTTCAGTAGTTTCCTCAATTGTAAATAAAACCTTTATATTCAGGCCTTCTACTTCTTCATTTGAAAGACCAAGAGCTCCCATTAGTTTAGAATCATCAGAAAACAAGCTTTTAGTTTTTAACTCAATAACATCACCCACTTTAGAACCTACAAACTTTTTTAAATTTGTTTTTCCTTTTATGTCAGAAAGGTTAATGGTAGACTTATTCTCAATCTCTTTTTCTTCATTAACAAAAGTTCCTGTAACATTTGTATTTTCATTGATGATGTCTACAGCAGACATTTTCCCATAACGTGATTGTAGATTTTCTACTTCTTTATCTATTAGAGAGTCATCTGCATTAATAACGTATTGAGTTATTTTCTTTTTTGGAGTTAAATTAACTTCGAACTGAGGAACTAAACCTAGCTCAAACTCAAAAGAAAAATTCTTGGTATCCCAAGTAAAGTTTTCTTGACTTCTAGGAATAGGATTTCCCAAAATTTCTATTTTTTCTTCAGTAAGATATTTGTTTAAAGAATCTTGTAAAAGCTTATTTACTTCATCAATCATTACTGATTTTTCGTACTGCTTTTTTATCATTCCCATAGGCACATGACCTTTTCTAAAACCAGGAATATCTGCTTTTTTTCTATAATCAACTAAAATCTTATCAACTTTTGGCTGATAATCGTCTGCGATTATATCTACTTTCACAACTGCATTTAATGCGTCAGTATTCTCTCTTGTAATATCCATTTTTGTGTATTCTTCTTAAAAAATTGAGTGCAAAACTACATCTTTTTCTTAATTCTTACAATGTTTAAATACTTGAATTTCAGCTGTCTCTTATTGAAGTGAATAATGACTAGCTACTTTTCATTTTCTTCAGTTGCTTTTCTTTCCAATTCTGCCTGAAATTCTTCCATAACTGGATTAACTGTACTTTCTGGAATGTCTGAAACTTTAATGTACATAAGCCCATCAACAGCATTATTGAATTTTGGATCTACATTAAAAGCAACCAATCTCGCATTTTGTTTCACATATTTTTTTATCAGTACGGGAATTCTAAGAGCTCCAGGTTCTATTTCATCTATTACTTTGTCAAATTTTTGCATATCTGCTTTAGCAGCATCAAAAACAAAATCTTTATCTGCATCTTTTAATTTAACTTTAAATTCTTTTTTAGGTTGAATATACTGAGCTATGTATGGATCATAGTAATGAGATTTCATGAATTCTATCATTAATGATTTTGAAAAATCAGAAAATTGATTGCTAATACTAACACCACCCATCAAATACTTATACTCAGGATACCTGAGGGTTATGTGTACAATACCTTTCCATAGTAAGAAAAGTGGCATCGGCTTTTGTTGATATTCTTTTATAATAAAAGCTCTACCCATTTCTATTGTGCGTTCCATCATGCCATGTAATTCTGGCTCTAAACGAAACAAGGTTTGAATATAAAAACCAGAAATTCCATATTTTTTATAAATATCTTTTCCAAGCCCCATTCTATAGGCCCCAACCAAAGCCTTGGATTGTCTATCCCAAAGGAATAAATGATGGTAATACTTATCAAATTTATCTATATCTATTGACTTATTTGTTCCTTCTCCAATATCTCTAAAAGTAATTTCTCTAAGTCTACCTATTTCATGTAAAAGATTTGGTATTTCCTTTGCTGATGCAAAAAACACTTCATAGTTTTTGCTTTCTAAAAGTCTTTTACCTTTTTTTCTTAATAAAGTAACTTCTTTGATAAAGCCATAAGTGCTTTTTTGAGAAGTTATTTTTTTGGGAGGTATTGTGATTTTTAAATTTTGAGTTGAAAGAATGTTTTGTGGATTTTTAACAAAAGGGTTTGCCAACATATATGTTTTCTTTCTTAAGTATTCGTAAAAAGAATGTATGTCTTTATACTCCAATTGATCTTTAACAGATATAGGTTTACCTATTCTAACCTTGATAACTCTATTTTTTTGAGATAATAACTCTGAAGGTAATTTAGCAGTTCTAAACGTATCGCTAATTTTTGATAAAACATAAAATAACTTACTGTTTTTTGCATGGAAATATATTGGAATAACTGGCACTTCAGCTTTTTTTATCAACTTAACAGCTCCTAATTCCCAAGGCTTATCAACCATTAACTTTCCATCCCTGTATGTAGATACTTCTCCTGCTGGAAAAATCCCTAGAGGACAACCGTTCTTTAAGTGATGAAGTGAGTTTTTTAACCCCAGTAAACTAGATTTGGCATCCTTATGATTCTCAAAAGGATTTACTGGCATTACATAGGGTTTCAGTGGTTGAATTCTGTGTAATAAAAAATTTGCAATTATTTTGTAGTCTGGTCTGTTTTCAATTAATAATTTCAATAAAAGAATTCCGTCAATTCCTCCTAAAGGATGATTTGAAACTGTAATAAAAGAGCCATTTTTTGGTATTCTTTTTAAGTCTTCATCTGGAATCTCAAACTCTATTTGAAATTCATCTAAAATTCCATTTAAAAAAAGGAGATCTTTTTTGTCTTTGTGCTTTTGATATATTTTGTTGACTTCAGATATTCTAAGTAATCTCAGTAAGATCCAACCAATAAAAGTACCAATAAAACCAAATTTATCAGTCCCTATTACTTTGGCAATTTCTTTTGATGTTACTAACTCCATAGATAAAACTTCAACTAAACACAAACATAACCAAAAAAACAAAAATCAACTCAATTATTTTTTTTGAATTATTATTTGAGCAGTATTTTTATTGATTTGAGAAACTAAAGAAGTTCCTAATTTGTAAATTCCTTCAAGTGAGTTTTCTGTAAAATGTCTGACAGTGAATAAATCAACATTTTTAATAAAAGATACTTTGTACATGTTTTTTATTTCATTGTAAAATAGATCAAAGTGATTAAGGTTGTTATCAACACACACCGAGAAACTAATAGCGGAATTTTGTATTAAATTTACTTTTAGTTGGTATTTGTGGAAAAGCTTAAAAATATCACTGATATTTTCCTCCACTATAAATGAAAAATCTAATGAGGAAATTGAAACTAATACTTGATTTTTTTTAATTATAAAACATGGAATGGTAGGCACTAGAGTAACTCCCTCACTCACTTTAGTTCCTGGAGAATTAAGATTCTTAAAAGATCTTACAATCAAGGGTATTTTTTTGTTTTGAATTGGTTTTATAGTTTTTGGATGAATTACTGAAGCTCCATAAAAAGCCATTTCTATAGTTTCTTCGTAAGAAATATGCTCCAGTAATTGAACCTCTTTAAATTCTCTAGGATCAGCATTTAATACTCCTAAAACATCTTTCCATATAGTGAGGCTTTCAGCATCTGTGCAATAGGCAAAAATTCCTGCAGTAAAATCAGAACCTTCTCTTCCTAAAGTAGTTGTATTTCCATTTAAATCACCTCCTATAAATCCTTGAACTATTGTTAATTTTGAAAAATCTATATTCGTCTTAATTCGTTTTTCTGTTTCTTGCCAGTTAACTGTAGCATCTCTAAAAATAGTATCAGTTATTATAATTTCTCTAACATCTACCCAATTATTATAAATTTTTATTTCATTTAAATAATCACTAACAATTGTTGTAGATAACAGTTCACCATAAGAAACTATTTGATCGTATAAATAATCATAATTTTTTGATTTATTTTGAGTTAAAAAACGCACTAATTGTCCAAATAAAACAGTGATTTTTTGGTGTATTACATGATTTTCTGCAAAAAGATTATTGATGATTTTAAAATGGAAATTAGAGGTAAAATCTATAGATTCTGTTAGTTTTTCTTGATCATTATTAAAATATGCATCAGTAATTTTTTCAAAAGCATTGGTCATTTTTCCCATAGCAGAGATAACCAATAAACAATTACTTAAATCTTGAGAATTAAGAATTTTAGCTACGTTTTTAATTGCATTTGCACTTTTTATGGAAGCTCCACCAAATTTAAAAACCTTCATGTTAATTATCTTGAATAAATTTTTCTAAATTTTCTTTATTCATTTGAACCACAGACCAATCATTTAAATAAGTAGCTCCTGTACTTTTATAAAAATCAATAGCATTTTTATTCCAGTCTATTACCTCCCAAGCAACTCTATTAAAATGATGATCATAAGCATACTTTAGAACTGCAGTGTAAAGAGCTTTCCCTGCACCTATTTTTTGTTTACTTTTTGTAACAATTAGGTCTTCCAGGTGTAATGTTCTCCCTTTCCAAGTTGAAAATCGTTCATAAAAAAGTGCTATCCCAATAATGGAATTCTCTTGTTCTGCAACAAATACCCTAAACTTTGGAGGTTCAGAAAAACCATCTCTAATTAAGTCATCAACGGTAATGTCTACTGCATGTGGTTCTTTTTCAAAAACAGCGAGCTCTGTAATTAAATTTAGCACTGATTCCATATCTATCCTTTGGGCTAATCTTACCGTAAAATTCATTTTGTGTAATTTTTTTCAAATATAGTTTTTTTTTAAAATCAGCTGAATTAATTTAGTCTTTAAAATCAGTTACGAAATCGTTGTAGTTATCTAAAAAATAAGCATCTTTGCATAATAAAAAATTGACTTAAATGGCTACTAAAAACCAAACCCTTGGCGAATTTATTATTGAAAATCAATCATCATTTAAATATACTTCGGGGGAACTCTCTAGATTAATAAATTCTATACGCCTGG
>ENA-OWPI01005002-OWPI01005002.1-marine-metagenome-genome-assembly--contig:-NODE-5002-length-10317-cov-2.755664_pt1 | contig 10317 bp, 6 predicted proteins | sample MGYA00238138_ERZ651775 | MGnify/ENA primary metagenome ERZ651775 (study PRJEB26906, sample SAMN06265043) | marine metagenome | isolation source: Helgoland LTER site | place: Germany:Helgoland, sampling...
CGCGGGCGACGTCGGACGCGTCGCACGACGCCGCGAGGGAAACGGCGCTCTTCGAATTCGTCGTCATCGCTTCGCTCGCTTTTTTAAAGCCGCCCCTCTGAGATTCATTCGCGGGGTCGACGGCCGCGCACGATGGCGCTCTCGGACCGCCAGTTCAAGCGCAAAGTGTTCGATGAGCTCAAGAACACGGGCACGATCGATGGGATCAAAGGCTCCCTGCGCTCGCGCCTCGTCGGCGTCCTGCAGAGGAAAGACCCGAGCGTGTTCGACGGCAGCGGCCCGTCCCCGGGGTCGCAAAATCTGTGGCAGCGCGCGGCGAACAGCCTGTACGTGGAGTACCTTCAGCACCAGAACTACGGCTACGCCCTGTCCGTGTTCCAGCCCGAGTGCGGCTTGACGAACCAGCAGGTGATGACCAGGGATGAGCTCGCGCGCGTGCTCGGCCTCGGGCCCACGTCGTCGGTGGTGCAGTACATGCCCAAGCCGGATGAGCACGGCGCGGAGCCGCCGCTGCTGCTGGGCATCTTGCAGGCTCTCGCGGACGCGGGGGGCAGCGGCGCGCGTCGCGAGATCACCACCCAGACGGAGGACCACGGGGGTAACAGCTCCTTAGCCCTCAGGCTCGCACAGATTGACGAGATGCACGAACGCGCGGTTGAGTCTGAACGCGTCGCGCCGCTCAGGGACGCGGAGGAGCGCATGGCCTCCTTCCAGAGGGAGTGCGAGGACCGCATGAGGCACGAGATGGAGGAGCAGGTGAGGCGCGTGAGGGACCACGAGGTTGGCCAGGCCAGGCTCGAGGAGGCTGCCAAGCACCGCAGGCAGCTCGCGGAGGCGCGGGAGGAACTCGAGCGCGTTCACGCGGAGAGACTCCGGAAGCTTCGCGCGAGAGAGGAGAGCCAGCTGGAGCGCGTGAGGGCCGCCGAGTCCGCCCTGGAGCGTGCGGCGTACGATCACCGCCAGAGGCTCGCGTCAGAGCACGAGAAGCTGAGGGAGGCGAAGGAGGAGGCCCACCGCGAGGAGACGGAGCGCGCCGTGAACCGCGCCAGGGAGGAGGAGGACCTGAAGAGGCGCGATGCCGAGATCAAGTCCAAGGAGGGATCCTGGTCCATGAGGTACGCGGAACTGTCCGCCGAGGCTGAGGAACGTGCCCTGTCGCGACGCAGGGAGACTGAGACCGAGGCTGAGCGTCGCCTGGAGATGATCAAGACGGAAATGATGGCGCTCGAGGATGAGCGGGCAAAGCTCGAGCTCGACCGCGCGCAACACGCGGTGGAGATTGCCACCATCGCGCAGGCGCGCAGGGATGCCATGGAGCTGAAGAAGAAGCACGGCCAGCAGGCTACCGCGACAGAGATTCTCGCGCAGCAGCTCGATGACCTCAACGCGCAGCTCGACGTCGCGCGCAGGGCTCTCGCCAAGCGCGGCATCGCCCTCCCGGTTCCCAAGAATCTTGGCGGCGGCATCAAGATGGGCCTCACCTACGGGGACTCCCTCTCCTACACCGAAGAGGACAGCGCGGCGTATGCTCAGGTGGTGGCCGCTATGGAACGGGCCAAGTCGGAGGCTGACTTGGCGCGCAGGGAGCTCGCGGACATTCGCGGCGACTTCAACAAGCTCAAGAAGGAGCGAGTCACGTTGGTCCACGACAAGCACGCCGCCGTGCGCATGGCGGAGGACCTGAAGGTTAAGTACGAGCTCGCCAACAAGAGGGCCGAGGATGCGGTCAAAACCGCCCAGGAGGCCTGGGTCACCATCAACGAGCAAAAGCCAGCCTGGAAGAAGCTGTTGGACGATGAGAAGGACCGACGCGTGGCTGCGGAGGCTGCGTGCGGCGCGTACAGGACCGCGATGATGGCCCCGGGCGCGAGCGCCGCGGACCTCGGCCTGGAATCGATGCACGCCCTCCTACCGGAAAGGCTGCAAAATCTTCCGGAGCCGGGTGACGAGACGGCGGCGTCGACGGTCACCAAACTTCGACTTCAAAAGCTGGAGATGCAGCAGGAGAAGCAGCGCCAGGCCATCGCCGATCACGAGAGGCAAATGATGTTTGAGAAGCAACGGCAGCAGTACAAGGAGGCCATGGCCAAGACCGAGATTGAGGCCAAGAAGATGGAGGAGGAGGCGGCGCTCGAGGCCAAGTTCGCCAGGGCGAAGCTCGAGGCGCAAGAGAAGCACAAGGCGGAGCTGAAGGCCCAGACACCGACGGAGATTGAGACCGAGTACAGCGACGACGATTTTGAGGTTGACGAGGAGAAATTCATCCCCTCGGATCCAATCGCGCAGGGCCTCAGATGGGGCATCGGCGGACTCACTGAGAAGGAGAAGGAGGAACTCAAGAACGCACCGCCGTTGCAAATCGAGGAAAAGGTCGAGGAGGAGCCCAAGGCCGCGGAGGAGCCCAAGGCTGCGGCGGAGGCGGAGCCGTCTCCCGCACTCAAATCTCCCGCGGCGGCTCCCGAATCGCCTGCAAAGTCACCGGCAAAGTCGCCCGCTGCCAGCCCCCGCCAGAGTCGCGGGAGCTCTCAGGGCAAGAAAAGCTCTCCAGGCGTTTCAGGCTCGGCTGAAATCGAGGAGTTCATCGAGGAAGAGGAGGAATTCGTGCCTGATGAGCTCGACGAGGTGGTGCCCGACGAGCTCGACGTTTCCATCCCTTACGACTCGGGCTCAAAGTCTCAGAACAACTCGAGTGATTCCGTGTTCTAGGTAATATACATACAACATCATACACGCCTATGATTCAGAGTCGTAGTCCGAGGAGTCAGATCCGACCTCGTCGTCGGAGTCCACCCCCCGATTGGCCCTCATGCCCGCGCTGCCGTCGCCGCCCCACAGAGCCGCGTACATCTCCCGCTCGCTTGAAGCGCCGTACCCAGCCTCAAAGGCTCTGCCAAGCCACCCCCTCTCTCCGGTGAAGCCCACCTCGCCTGCTCCGCCGTCCATAGCCCCCGTCGCCATGCCATCCGCACCCTCACCAAGAAACCTGTCGAACGATCTTCCCGAGATGGAGCACATCTCCGACATTCCGTCCATGTCGACCACCCTCTCGCGGCAACTGTCGTCGCACATGTGCGCGCGGCCCGTTCCCTCGCACACGAATATGTCCGCGCCGAATCTGCGATAGGAGCATCCGTTGGCGATGGAGCACGTGTGCCGGGATGCGGGGTCCGACCCGTCGCTCAGACCACGCTGCGCCCTCCACCGACTCACGTTCTCCGCGTCCGTCAGCGTGAGGAGGGCGTCGTCGTGCGTCTCTGGCGGTTGCGCCCTCTTCGCCGCCTGCATCTGCGCGTACAGGTGTCTCAGGTCGGGAGGTGCCGACGATGTGGTCAGCCTCAGCTCGCGTGCATCCTCCTGGAAGTACAGCGCGCGCCAGCTTCGCACCCCGGTAAGCTTCGGGTGTCCGAACCTCGAGCAGAAGCACCTGCGCCAGAGCGAGTCATCCGCGGTGGCGAAAGCCATCGCCTTACAAGTGGTTCCGACGCTCGTGAGGTCCTCGGGGGAGAGCCATCGCAGGATCTGCAGGGTCAGCTCCAGGGGGAGAGTGGCAAGTCCTTCCCTTCCGTCGTGTTGCTCCTCCCGGCGCCCGGCGTCGCGGACCACCCTCTTGGCGGACGGTTCCTCGTCGCGCCCCTCGTCGCGCTCCCTTTTCACGCCAGTGACCGCATCTCGCTTCACCTCCGCCTCGAACAGCTGCGCCTCGAGCTCGTCGGCGAAGTCGTCGTCTGATGAGTCGTCGTCTTCATCCTTGAAGGGTACGGGAGCGACAGCCACCGCCGCGGCCATCGATACCAACCCCAAAGCGCGTCGCCCCGGGGCTCTCTCTCGTGTGAACTTCGTCCCGACTCGACGCTTGGAGCTGTCGACGTTCGAGCTGACAATCCCTCCGATTTGGCTGGTATCGGCCAAAACGTACAAGTATGAGTTTCAGTCAGCAGTCCGCTCAAGTAGGGTTTTTAGCGAGGCGGCGGAAAAAAAGAGTTTTGAAGGTGGGCGCCCTCCCTTCGCGGCCCTTTTCCAACCGCGCGGGCGTCGCATCGAGCGTCAGCCGAGCGTATATACACTGCGCCGCACATATACTGCGAGCGTGTAACGAAATATGAGTGCATCTACTTGTGTGCTCGTGGAGATGGGCGAGGAGGACCCGATCATCTCCGTCGCCCAGTTGGTGGCGGGCCTGATCGGCGATGCCGACGGCAAGGTCGTGAAGGAGTGCGAGTCCCTGCTCGAGGCCGGCAAATTCACCGAGGTCGTGTCCAAGATCATGGCCCACGGCGGTAAGCTGTTCGCCGACGCCCCTGAGAAGGATCTCGAGGCTGCGGTCCTCATCATCGGTGGCCTCGCCCAGAGGCTCTCGCCCGCGGACGCCGCCAAGTGCGTCGACCAGCTCGTCGCCGCGGCGCTCGCCGGCACGGATCGCGGCTCCCTTCGCGCCGCGACCCTGTTCCAGCTGTACAACATGACCACCGACGCCAAGGCTCGCTTCCCCATCCTGAAGAAGATCCTCGCCTACGTGAGGGAGGCCAAGCTCGCCGAGCTCGTCGCGCCCATCTCGCACCACGTCGAGGACAACTACAAGTCCTGGAACCTCGACGCCGCGGAGACCCGGGCGGTGCTCAGCGAAGTCTTCACCATGCTCGCCGAGACCTCCGGCAACCCCGATCCCAACTCCACCGAGGCCAAGCGCATCCTCGACCTGCAGCTCCAGTTCCTCTCCACCTTCGCGGCGGGTGACAAGCTCGACGCCAAGGGCGAGGAGGTTGCCAAGGCGGTGGTGACCGCGTTCGTGAAGGCGACGGACATGACGTTCAGGTGCGACCTGCTGGGGTCCCCCGCGGTGCAGGCGCTCGAGGGTACCAAGTCCTCCGGAGCCCTCAAGCTGCTCACGACGATGCTCACCGGGAACGGAGTCGCCGATTTCACCGCGTTTGCCAAGTCCAACGGGGCCGTGTTCAAGGATCTCGGCCTGGAGGAGGCGGAGTGCATGGGCAAGATGAAGCTCCTGGCGCTGTGCGCGCTCGCGGAGAAGAGCGCTGAGGGTGAGTTCACGTACGCGCAGGTCGCCGAGGCTCTTCAGTGCGGCGAGGGTGAGGTTGAGAGTTGGATCGTCAGGGCGGTTGGCGCCAGGCTCGTGGAGGCCAAGATGGACCAGGTGCGCGGCGTGGCGGTGGTGACCAGGGTCAACCACCGGGTATTTGGCGACGATCAGTGGAAGGACCTCAAGACCAAGCTCGCGAGCTGGAGGGAGAACCTGGAGGCGGTGGCCAACATGTCCGCGCCGCAGGCAATCGAGGCTTAAAGTAGACAAGACAATTTTATCACAGCGTAGTTGCAAACCATGAGGCGACTCGTCGTTCGATTCCGTCGTAAAGAATATTCTATCTAGGTCAGGCATCAACCCGACCAAACAATCGCGACGCCGTTCTTATCGGCCGTCACTAGCCCGCTCTGAGACCACGCGCAAGTGGCCACTGCGACGTCGTGCCCGCGCAGGGTAACCTTGAGTCCGCCGTCGTTTACGTTCCACACAAACACGCCACCGTCAGCTCCACCCGCGACCACATGACGTCCGTCAGGCGCAACACACGGATTCGCCCATTGCGTACCGCTGCGGTAACCGCTCGCCTTGAGAGTACGGACCACATCGCCCCGACCGCTCCGCAAATCAACAAGCTTGAGCGTGTTGTCGCGACTGCTCGTGATGAACTGGCTGCGATTTGTCGGCATCATCGTAACCGCCGTCACGTGCTGCGAATGCCCTCGAACCTCCACGGGATCGCACGCTGCTCCGGGTTTTTGCCTGAGATCCCAGATCCTCGCCGCACCGTCGTAGTGACCACTGATGACAACCGCCGCGCTTTCGCCGTACGTCACCGAGTTGCAGTTGCTCGCGCACATGATGCTCGCCTTGCAGAAACCTCGCTCAAGATCCCAGACCTTTATAGTGCGATCGTGAGAGCACGACACTGCTCGAGCGTAGTTCCATGGACAGAACTTGGCGGACACGACCTTTTCAGCGTGGCCGGTGAGGGTGTGCCGCGTCCTGCCCGTGGTGGCGTCCCAGAGACGCACCGCTCGATCCGTCCCGGCTCCGAGGACCATCAGGACCGATCCCGCCCCGCCGCCGTCGCCGCCGGAAAAGTCAACATCGAGCATAGCCCCGGTGGAACCCGTCAGTCGTTCAGGGCCCGTCGGGTTCCCGGACCCGGCATCAAACAGCGCCACGGTCCTGTCGTCCCCGGCGGTGGCCAGCACGTCGCCTCCTGGAGTGAACGCCACGCGATGCGTGCCTCCGACGTTGGCTCGGATGGCGAGACGTTTGCGCGCGGGGAAATATCCACTTCCAAAAGCGTTCGCTCCACCCACCGCGCCGGTGAGCGAAGACATGCTCTCCGCGGACGCGGCGGATAGGTCCGACGCCATCGCCCTCATCTCCGCCGACTTTTTCTGTCGCTGCAGGTTGTCGTAAAGGTCGTTGATCTCGTTCATCTTCTCCGCCTCCGCCATCTTCAGCTGCATCAGCCTCTCGACCAGCGACGCGTTCTCAGCCTCCATCGCCTCGGCCTTCGCTACGGCCTCGTTCCGTGCCGACAGCCTCGCCTCCGCCTCGGATGTCGCCGCCGCCGCCGCGGTTCGAGACTCCTCCAGGGCAGCCTCCAGCTCTGAACCGCGCTCGTGAGCCTCGTCACGCTCGCGCTCGGCGACCGCGAGTGCGTCTTTGGCGGTCACCAACTCTTGCTCAGCCTTTGCCTGTTGCTCCTTCGCCGCGATGACTTGCTGAGAGCTCTCCGCGTGCTGTTTGTAGCTCGCCGCGAGCTCGGTTTGAAGCTCGGAGATGCGTGCCGACTGGTCCTTCACCGCGGTCCCCTTGGCCGCCGCCTCGTTCGCTACCTTGAGGTCAGCCTCCATCTTCTCCTTATCCTCGCTCAGCTCCGCGCACCGCCGGTTGAGCATGGCCACGCGCTCCTGCAGAATCCGAGCCTGACGTTGCGCCCCCGCATGAGCCTCGAACACGGCTTTGAATGCGTCCACCTCGACCCTGTTGCGAGCTTGGAGCTTCGCCAGCAGGGTGGCCGCCGAGTCGCCGCTTGGTGAAGTGTCCATGGCCGTCGACGACCTCCCCAAGGAAAAAAGGGTCCCTCCCCGTGAGAAGGGGGGAGCGCCCCGAGGTGTGCGGCAAAAAGTCGCCGAGCTTCTGCGCTCTGATGTCAGATCTCCTTGCGCCCGAACCACTTCTCACAGTCGATTCGATGCCGACAATTCAGCAGGTCGAGGAGACCCTGCGATCCGCGTTAGAGGCGGAAGACGTCTCGGTCGTTGACATCTCTGGAGAGTAAGGCAATCCCTCGTCTGCAGTTCCGCGCATCTCCCCGAGTTACTGTTCACGTCTTTCCTAACCTTCTCTCCATTGCGCTTCTCTTGACCCTTACCATGGCTGCGGATCGTCCTTCGAGGTGTCCGTGGTGAGCAAACAGTTCGAAGGGAAGGCCTTACTGGCTCGTCACCGCCTCGTGAATGGGGCATTGGCTGGAATGATGGGGGACATCCACGCTCTGTCCATCAAGGGGGCAAAGACGCCGGCCCAGGCCGCTGCGCAGTGATGTCTACGGAACAAGGGGTGGGGTCGAGAGGGCGTGACGATTAAGAAACGGTGAATCCTTTCCATAATATGCTATAGTTGCAGCATCACAAGTGATACGTGTGCACCTCGCAGTTCTTCAGGCTCCTGTGCCCGCCGGTCAGGTGTTTGAAAAACGTCGAGTGCCCAAACACGACGAAAACCTTCTCGTCTCGACTGGTCAGCCAGCTGCGAAACCTCTCGACGCGGTCGATGAATTTTTGACTCGGCTCGTGCGACGAGAACTGCTGACGCTCCGCGTCATTCGGTCTGTGCTGTTGGTTGTACCACCAGACGTCGCCAGGAAGCCGAGACAATCCCCCGGCGAGGAGCGGAAATTCGTTGATGAGAACACCCTTGCACCGACCGATATCACCCGACGTGCTCAGCTTCTCCGAGAGATGATGGCTGACGAACACCTTGTCGCCCCACGCCATCATCTCAGCCTGGTCGAAATCGCTATCGCACGGCGAAGCCCCGTTGGCATCCGGCGCGAGCTCACCGAGATCCGACCCGACGGTTCGCAGGGGCTCGCGAGTTGGCGCCGGGGTCCTCTCCTCGCCGTAGCCGTTGGCTAGCGCCGAGGGAAACCTTCCGCCACTCACCGCGCCAGCATCCCTCGAGCCCGGCTCATCGATTTCGTCGATCCTGTTCGGTGCGGGCGTGGTGCCCACCATCGGATCACCGTCCAGGTATCCATTTTCGTCACTCGCGCGCGACGTCCCCGCGCCGCTCGGCAGCCCTCCGTTGGACAGCCTGCTCCTGCGCCGTCCGGAAGGTGGCAGACCACTCCCAGTCTTCTGATGAGAGGCCATGCCGCTCGCCGCCTCTCGCATCGCCGCCCCCTTTCTCTTCTGCGCCGCCTTCACCTGCAGGCTGGCTTTGTACCCGTACACACACGTCTCCATGGCCCGAGTGAGCGGAGACGTCACCCACACCGCATCCTTGGGCAGCTTAGCCAGGAAAGATCCAAGCGCCGTCGCCTGGTTCCTGCCGAGCTTGGTCAGGGGAGCGTCGAATATGTTGGGCTCGTTCCAAGTACCGGGCCCGCTGATCGCCTCGTTGTACGTGCTCTGCCCGTGCCTCACCAGATGCACCGTCTTCCGACCCTTCGCGAAGATTGGAAATAGCCGTTGCGACTTGGGCACCTCCGCGGCAACCTCCTCCACGCTGCTCGGCAGGCCGCTGTGTCCGTCGGACATGGTGCTCTCGGTCCGCCCGAGCTGGTTCTTGAGTTGATGCCCGGGTGACATGATGTACTGGGACCCGCCGAGCTCACCGGGGCTCAGCGTGATGTCGTCGCCCCCGAGGCTCTCCACCCGGCGGTGGCGCGGCGTGTCGTGAACCGCAGACGGCGCCTGCGCGGCGTCGCGGGTGTCGAAGAGATCTTCCTCATCCTTCCCACCGTTCTTTGGGGACGTCGAGCGCAGCAATGCATCGCCGCGTGATAAGCTGCGCGAGGGCGGACGCGGGGGAGAGGGCGGGTGGCGGTCAGCACGATGCGCGGAGCGTACGGCGAACCGGTGGGATAAAAATTTCAAAAGTCGGGTTGAATTTTTGTTAGCGGCGTTTCCAAGGGGATGCGCCGCAGCAGCCGGGGGTTCGCCCCGGATAGTAAGCTCACCTATCGCGCTCCTCGGAATCGATGTGTAACGTATCGAAGGATCTATTTCGCATGATGTTGAATCCACCTGGGGGAAGAGAACGGGGCGGTCGTTCGGTCAGTCCGAGCCGGATCCCCTCGATCGAGGGGTGAAAGTGTGCACCCAGATTTCGCTTGAACGTTCGTGAAGGAGATTGGGGCGCGACGCGCGCCTGGCTGTCGTCGGGAAGGGTATCTCGGGCCTCGAGGGACGAATTGAGGTATGTTTGACTCACCTGGGGTCACGCCCGGCGTGTGGCGCGGGGGCGAGTTGTGTGCGTCGTCGTCGCAGTGCGCCCTGGCACCGCCCCTTGACTCGTGCGAGGGGTACCCAACGGGAGGTCGTGGTGTTTCCTCCATCGGGTCCGTCTCCTCGCGCGGGCGCTTGCAGCCGAGGGATGATCGGTGCGAGCCCATGGTACCCGGTGGAGTTCACGCTGCGCCGATCTCCTCCGGTTCGTCGGGCGATATCCACCTCTCGTTGGACGGGTGCGCGTCCCCGGTCTCCGCGTCCACGTCGTAAAATGTTGAAACCGCAGTGGGGCTCCGGTCTCAAAAATTGTCACACGAGCTGTGTTTCGCCCTGTTTGAACCGGCAATCTCCAGTTCGCAACCGTCGCTTGTGGGTCATTTCACTTCGTTGCCGTCACGAAGCGTCGGCAGTTCAGGGCGCCCGCTCGCGTGCAGACGGCGCGGTGAACTCCGACACAAAGGTCGTGGTCTCCTTCGAACCGCTCGTCATGACGACTCGTGCGGCCCTTCGAGCCGCGTTCGGCGCGGTCAAACCCGGTTCGGCGACTCGGCTCGCGTGGGGATCCGGCGTCCGCGCAACCCCCGCGAGATTCGCCCCGAAGTCCCTCGATCGCAGGTGGAAGGGCGACGACGCGTCTCCTGGTGGGGGTTTCGACTCCATGCGCGGATTGCCGGAGATGCGCACTCCGATCATGGAGGAACAGGCCATCCCAGCCACTGAGGATGAGCTCGCCAAGCGAAGGGCGGCTGCGTTGCGTGCATGGCTGGAGAGGGAGATGGGCACCGAGCGAGCCGCGCTCACCGC
>ENA-OWPI01005005-OWPI01005005.1-marine-metagenome-genome-assembly--contig:-NODE-5005-length-10312-cov-75.402052_pt1 | contig 10312 bp, 9 predicted proteins | sample MGYA00238138_ERZ651775 | MGnify/ENA primary metagenome ERZ651775 (study PRJEB26906, sample SAMN06265043) | marine metagenome | isolation source: Helgoland LTER site | place: Germany:Helgoland, sampling...
GGATCAAACAGCGCCAGCTGCCCTTCCCATTGGCTCAAGGCTCCGCTGACCAAGGGTTTTGCGCGCGCCACGCAGGCTGCGTTCACCACATAGCGCGTCTCGAAATTATCCGTGCCATCCAGCACAATATCATATTGACCAATCAGCTCTTCAACACTCTCGCCAGTGAGACGATGGTTGTAACTGTTGACAGCCACATAGGGATTTAGCTCGCCAATGGCCCGCGCCGCAGAGGTGACCTTGGCGCGGCCAATATCTGCATCACGGTGAATAACTTGCCGCTGCAAGTTGCTGGCCGCCACTGTGTCATCATCCACAACACCGATGGTTCCAACCCCGGCAGCCGCCAAATATTGCAGCGCCGGCGCGCCAAGCCCGCCCGCACCGATCACCAAGACCTTGGCGCCGCGCAGACGCATCTGCCCTGCCCCGCCAATCTCGGGCATGACGATATGACGCGCATAGCGCTCCAGCTCGGCTTCAGACATCGCGTCATCTGCGGGGCGCACTGGCGGCGCCGCGCGGGAGCGCAATCTGCGCAGGCCCAGCCGATAGATCCAAATAATCGCCACAAAAGCCGCGATGATGGCCCAAAGCTCCCAGGAGCCTCCTGTGTTTTGCCGCAACGGATGAGCCGCGGGCAAAATCAGATGGGCTAAAATCACCCCCACAAACACCGCTGCAATCATACCCCAGCGTTGCCGGTTCGGCGCGCCCATAGCCCAGCCAATCCCCCAAAGTACCGCACAAACGGTGCCAACCAGTATCATGAGCGGCGCCCTGTGGAGCCAAAGCCACCTGCACCACGGGGCGTCGTGTCGAGCTTTGACACCTCGGCAAATTCGGCCTGAACCACGGGCGCCACAATCATTTGCGCAATGCGGTCCCCATGTCGGACGGCAAAAGCCTCAGTGCCTGTATTGAGCAAAATCACCCCAAGCGGGCCTCTATAGTCACTGTCGATTGTACCGGGAGCATTGGCCAAGGTGATCCCGAATTTCAGAGCAAGCCCAGATCGCGGGCGAATTTGCACCTCATAGCCCGTAGGTATGGCCAGGCGCAGCCCGGTGCCGATCAAGGCCCGCCCGCCAGGCTGCAGGGTGACATCTGCGCGGTCGGGGAAATTAGCCCGAAGATCAGCGCCAGCGGCGCCCGTGGTGGCATAGGCCGGCAGGCCAAAGCTCACATCGGCCCCCGCCTCCCAGGTCATCTCAATCACAGGGTTCACGTCAATGCATCCGCGATGCGGAGCGCCAGCTGGCGCGCGACGTCGCTCTTGGGCATCTCATCCCAGGTTTCGGCTCCGGCCGCGCCTATGACAGTGACCTTGTTGCATGCACCGCCCATGATGCCGGTCTCAGGAGCCACATCATTAGCGACAATCCAATCGCAGCCCTTGCGCAAACGCTTTGCTGTTGCGTTTTCAATCACATTTTCGGTCTCTGCTGCAAAGCCCACAACCAATTGCGGCCTCATCTCATGCGCTGAAACGCGCGCCAGAATATCTGGATTTTCAGCAAACTTTAAAACCGGCAAATCGCCAGAGGATTTCTTTTTGATCTTTTGATCATGGGTGCCTGCAATGCGCCAATCCGCCACGGCTGCAGCAAAAACTGCCGCATCCACAGGCAAAAGCCTCTCAACCGCGGCCAACATCTCCTGCGCTGTTTGTACCGGATACACGTCAACGCCAGAGGGCGGCGGCACGCGCGCCGGACCTGTAACAAAGCTGACCCGCGCGCCCAGATCGCGCAGGGCCTCTGCGAGAGCCGCACCCTGTGCGCCGGAGGAGCGATTGGCGATGTAGCGCACCGGATCAATCGGCTCATGGGTCGGCCCAGAGGTGACCAGCACATGACGGCCCTCAAGTGGACCGCTGCAAAAAAAGCCCGCGACCTGCGCCAAAATCTCATCCACTTCTGCCATGCGACCGGGGCCGTATTCGCCACAGGCCATTTCTCCGTCATTGGGGCCGATGATCTGCACCCCATCCTCTTGCAATTGCTTCAAATTGCGCTGCGTGGCGGGGTGCTGCCACATGCGCACATTCATGGAAGGGGCAATCATCACAGCGGTATCTGTCGCCAAAAGCAGAGTTGTGGCCAGATCATCGGCCATTCCCTGCGCCATTTTGGCCATGATGTGTGCCGTGGCCGGCGCCACAAGAACAAGATCCGCCGCACGCGACAGCTCTATATGTCCCATCTGCGCTTCTTCGGTCAGGTCGAACAACTCAGTATAGACCTTGGACCGCGCAAGGGCCGCAATTGACAGGGGCGTGACGAATTGCGCGCCCGATTGCGTCAAGACCGGCGTGACGCGCGCGCCCTGTGCAATCAACCTGCGAATCAAATCTGGGGTTTTGACCGCGGCAATACCACCAGAGATGATTAAGAGAATGTGTTTTTCGTTCATAGCTTACAGTTACGCAGCCAGACCTCGCTCTGCAAGGTCTGGCACTGCCAAAAAGCTCACTGGAAAAATGCGCCTGCCTCGGGGGCCTGATCTTCCAGAGCCAGACGCATCTTTTTAAACGCGGCCGCTTCCACCTGTCTGATCCGCTCTTTTGACAGACCCAATTCTTCGCCCAGGCTCTCCAAAGTGCGCGGCACCTCAATCAATTTCCGCTCCCGCACGATATATCTTTCACGATCATTGAGCACGCTCATCGCTTGCAGCAACCATTTGCGCAGCGCCTCTTGGTCATGGTCAATCTCTACGATTTCAGCGGCCTGCGCGCTGTCATCTTCCAGCGCATCAATCCACTCGCGACCTTCGTCTTCGGTCGATTGCGTTGCATTAAGCGAAAAATCGGAGCCCGACAAACGGCCATCCATCATCTCCACATCATGCAGTGGCACGCCCAAATCCTGCGCAATCAGCTGCTGCAATTGATGCCGATCCAGCGTTTGGCCGGCGTTATTGGCATCGCGCTCAATCCGCGCCTGAATGCGCCGCATGTTAAAAAACAAAGACTTTTGCGGGCTGGTCGATCCCGTACGCACCATTGACCAATTGCGCATCACATATTCTTGCACAGAGGCTTTGATCCACCACACCGCATAGGTTGAGAACCGCACGCCGCGATCGGGATCAAATTTCTCTGCCGCTTTCATCAGGCCGAGACCGGCCTCTTGGATCAAATCTCCCATCGGCGCGCCATAGCGTTTGAACTTTGCAGCTTGCGAAATCGCCAGCCGCATATAGGCATTGATCAAACGGTGCAGGCTTTGCTCGCAGCGTTCGTCACGCCAAGCGTAGGCCAATTTCAACTCCGTTTCAGCGTCAAGCATCTCCGCTTTCATTGCAGTGCGCGGTAGAAAATTCTCTGTGCGGCCGTCTAAAGGCATGGGTTCGCCTCCCAATCAGTAAAAGATGAAAAACTTGTTACTCTCTTCTTACGCAGGTACATGCAGGTTGGATCACTCTTGGGGACATAATGCCTGCAGAAAACAAAACTCCAGCCCTACGCCTGGTGCTCGGCGGCGCAAATTCTGGCAAATCACGAGTTGCCGAACAGTTGATTGCCGCGACCGGCCGGCCCCGGCGCTATATCGCAACAGCCCAGGCTTGGGATGATGAAATGCGTGCAAAAATCGCGCAGCACCGCCTGCAACGCGGGCCCGATTGGACCACTGTTGAGGCGCCGCTGGATCTCATGGAGGCTCTGGCGGCAGCACAGCCGGACGAAATCGTGCTCCTCGATTGCGTCACGCTTTGGCTGAGCAATCTCATGATGGCCGAGCGGGATATTCAAACCGCTTGTGCCGCGCTTTGCACGGCTCTCACCCAGGCCCCCTGCCCTGTAATTGTGGTCAGCAATGAAGTTGGTCAAGGCATCACGCCAGACAATGCAATGGCGCGGGCTTTTGTCAAACACCAAGGCCACCTCAATCAAGATCTCGCCCGCCTGGCCCAGGAGGTGATCTTCGTCACCGCTGGCATCGCGCAAACCCTGAAAGCCACGCCATGAGCGATTGGTTTTGGATAAGGCACGGCCCGACCCATGAGAAAAATTTCACCGGCTGGCGTGACGTGCCGGCCGATCTGTCTGACCGCGCATTGATCGACCGCCTAAGCGCGTATTTGCCGCCTGAGGCTGTGGTGGTGTCCTCTGATCTGACCCGCTCTGTCACCACCGCCGATGCCCTTGCCGGCGGGCGCACCCGACTGCCGCATGAAGCCGATCTCCGGGAGTTTCATTTTGGCGATTGGGATGGGCGGCATTGGTCAGATGTTGCACAGACCGATCCCCAATTGAGCCGCGATTTTTGGGAAAAACCCGGTGATATTATGGCCCCAAATGGCGAAAGCTGGAACATGGCCGCCGCCCGCGCCCGCCCGGTGGTCGACCGGTTGACTGCGGCCCATAACAGCATCATCGCCGTGGCGCATTTCGGCATCATCCTCACCCAGGTGCAACGCGCCCTGGACAGCAGCGCCTACGCCTGCCTGGCTCATAAAATCGACAATTTCAGCGTCACCCATTTGCGCGAAGACCAGGGCGAGTGGCAGGTGATTTGCATCAACCACTTGCCATAGGGGTCTTTTAACTACATATTTTAAATAATAAATCTTATTTTTGTCGCCTTATTGGACCCCAGAATGACCTATGATCTCTATATCGGCGACCGCACGTTCAGCAGTTGGTCTCTTCGCGGATGGTTGATGCTCAAATCTTTCGGCATCCCCTTCAAAAGCCATATTCTGGGGCTTTACAGCGGAACGTTAGAGGCCGATCTCGCCCCCTTCGCGCCCGCGCGTCAAGTTCCAGTTTTGAAAACGCCCAAAGGGCACATGATTTTTGATACGCTCGCCATAGCGGAAACACTTGCGCAGGCCCATCCAAAGGCCGGTCTATGGCCAGAAGATCCAGCACGGCGCGGCGCGGCACGCAGTCTTGTGGCCCAAATGCACAGCGGCTTTTCTGCCCTACGCACTCACTGCCCAATGAACCTGCAAAACGCTTGGGAAGAGTTTGAAGTTTCGGAAAATCTGTACGCCGATCTCGCTTACCTAGAAACCCTATGGAACTATGCTTTCAAGATGTCCGGCGATCAAGATTGGCTCTTTGGCGCCTATTCACTTGCCGATGTGTTTTTCGCCCCGGTTGCGGCACGAATTGCCTGTTATAAGCTGCCTGTCTCACAGCAAGCGCAGCAGTATGTTGACAAACATTTGGCCCATCAAGATTTTCGCCAGTGGCGCGCTATGGGACTTACGAAACACTACGATCCCTTTCCCTACAACATGCCCTGCGCCTCTGTGCCTTGGCCCGGCCCACGCACCATAGCGGCCGCAGTCGCCCAAGGGCCGTCTGAAAACGAAACCTGCCCTTATTCGGGTGATGCGGTGACCGATTTTTTACGCATTGATGGCCGCGTTTTTGGCTTTTGCAATCCGTTTTGCCGCGACAAGACTCTGGTTGATCCCGCCGCCTGGCCGGAGTTTATGGCGCTATACTCGACCGCCAAAGCCTAAGGCGCCGTTCACCTTTCGTAAACCATGATGACCTATGCTCGCTTAACCCGTAACCACACAGGGCCAAGCCGATGGTGGCCGTTACCTATACAGTTGCATTTCATGGGGTGGAGGCCCGACCGGTTGAGGTGCAATGCGCCGTGGCGCCTGGTCTGCCCAGTTTTCAAATCGTCGGGCTGGCCAATAAAGCTGTTAGTGAGGCACGCGAGCGGGTCAGAGCCGCGCTTGACGCCCTCTCGATTGCCCTCCCCTCCAAGCGGATCACGGTGAACCTGTCACCGGCCGATATGCCCAAGGAAGGCTCACATTTCGACCTTCCCATTGCGGTGGCTCTCCTCTCGGCCCTGGGCATGATCCCGCAGGAGGAGATTGGCGCCTGCGTTCTCATGGGTGAGCTGGCTTTGGGGGGCGATCTGGTACAGGTCGCCGGCTGCCTGCCCGCGGCGCTCACCGCTGCCAGTGACGAGCGCAGCTTGATTTGCCCCAAAGCCTCGGGCGCCGAAGCCGCTTGGGTTGAGGCCGCCGCGGTCTTCGCCGCGCCCAACCTTGCCGCTGTCCTGCACCACCTCACCGGGCAAAACCTTCTTGAACTAGCGCAACCGGGCGAGGTGACGACCGGGCAATCCGCCAAAGATCTGTCCGACGTCAAGGGCCAAGAACGGGCCAAACGCGCCTTGGAAATTGCAGCGGCCGGGCGGCATCACATGCTGATGGTGGGCCCACCGGGATCTGGAAAATCCATGCTGGCGGCGCGCCTGCCCGGCCTCCTACCGCCGCTCAGCCCTGCCGAAGCGCTCGAAACCTCCATGATTCACTCCCTAGCCGGATTACTTGATGAGGGGGGAATCTCTCGCGAGCGCCCGTTTCGCGAACCCCATAGCACCGCCTCCATGGCCGCGATCATCGGCGGAGGTCGCAGTGCAAAACCGGGGGAGGTCTCCTTGGCGCACAATGGGGTCCTGTTTATGGATGAGTTTCCGGAATTTCCGCGCCACGTCTTGGAAACCCTGCGCCAACCGATTGAAACAGGCGAAGTGATGGTCGCGCGTGCCAATGCCCATGTGAAATATCCAAGTCGCTTCATGCTCATTGCTGCCGCCAATCCCTGCCGTTGTGGCTATATGTCTGATCCCGCAAGGGCCTGCGCCCGCGCCCCGGAATGCGGCGCTGACTATCTGGGCCGCATATCTGGCCCGCTGCTGGATCGGTTTGACCTGCGGGTTGATGTGCCGCCTGTCGCCTACAGCGATCTTGAGCTGCCTTGTGACAGCGAGCCAAGTGCCGAGGTGGCGCGGCGCATCGCTGCCGCCCGTGACCGGCAAGCCACGCGATATGCCGAAACTTTGCACTGTACGGTCAATGCAGATGCCGAAGGGTCCGTATTGCAAAAGTTCGCAACGCCCAGCCTAGACGGTCAGGCGCTCTTGCTCGAAATTGCGGAACGTTTTGGCCTAACAGCGCGGGGCTATCATCGTGTGATGCGGGTCGCGCGCACCATTGCGGATTTGGCCGGCAGTGAGGCGGTGGAACGGGCCCATATTGCAGAAGCGGCCAGCTTTCGCCTGCCTACGGGACAAATCCGATCTCAGCCGCGCAACAGTCGAAAAGCCGCCGCTGCCGCCCAGCCAGAGAAAATGGCAATGGCCAATGACAGCAGGCCATAAACCACCGGACGCTCATGGGCCAAATTATACAGCCAACGCTCGATGCCAACCTTATGCACATCGATTGCGGTCTGATACTGCGACACAACCTCGCCGTCGCGCATCACGAAAATACGCGCCGAATAGGCACCTTCCACCAAATTTGACGGCAGTGAAACAGAGGTTGAGAACAAGGTTTGCTCTTGCAGCTGCACCGAGCCCGGCAGCATTTGATACAGCCCCTGCTCTTCGCGTACGCGCACCAGAGCTTCGGTAAATTGATCTTTGTTGTTCGTGCTGGGAGGAACGGCCACCGCTCGGATCAACTGGCGTACAGAGATTTGATGCCACAGATCTGATGCCTCGCTGACCACGCGGTCAAAAGGTCCGGTGGTGGCCACCGCATAAAAACTGGGCGCCAGATCGACATCAAAAGCCTCTACATTGACCCAAATGCCCAAACGTTTGTCCTTACGGCGCACGGTGACGGGATTGCGTGGGCTGGCGATGGTGACAACAACATCGAGATCACCGGCCGAACTGGCTGCGGTTTCATGTTTCAAGGCACCGAAGATCAAGATTTCCGACCCATTGAAAAACGCAGTGATGCCGATTTCGTTTTTCGACATGCCCAGAACAATATCCTGCGCCGAGACCGGGCCAGAGAGGGCCAGCAGAGCAAAAAGCAACCTTGCGAAAAACCCTTGCATCAATGGCCTCCCGCAACGCCGAGGCTAAACAGTTCTGCCGGCTCTACGATCAGGTCCAAAGCCAGCTTGCCGCAGACCAAAAGCACCATCAGCGCGAGAAGGATTCGCAGCTGTTCAGCTTTGAGCTTGGCGCCGATCATAGTACCGAATTGCGCGCCGATGACCCCGCCAATCAAGAGCAATACCGCCAGAACCATATCCACTGTGTAATTGGTGGTGGCATGCAGCATAGTGGTAAATGCTGTGACAAAGATGATCTGAAACAGCGATGTGCCCACCACGACTTTTGTCGGCATGCCCAGCAGGTAAATCATCGCCGGAACCATGACGAAACCGCCGCCCACGCCCATGATCGCGGCCAAGACACCTACGGCGACGCCAACAACGATGGGTGGGATTATAGAAATATACAGACCCGACACACGGAACCGCATTTTAAACGGTAGACTATGCACCAAACCGCGTTTTTTGCGCGGCTTGGACACGGCCACCTGTTTCGATTTGCGCAGCGCCCGCAGGCTTTCGGCAAACATCAAGCTGCCAACGACACCCAAAAACAGCACGTAGCACAATTTGACCAAGAGATCGACCTGGCCCAAACTTTTGAGGTAATTGAACACAACCACACCAAGCGCCGCACCGACCAACCCGCCAATGAGCAGCACCCCGCCCATTTTGAAATCCACCGTTTTGCGTTTCACATGCGCCAAAACGCCAGAGAAGGAGGAGGCCACGATTTGATTGGCTTCTGTGGCAACGGCCACCGCAGGGGGGATGCCGATGAAAAACAAAAGCGGTGTCATCAAAAAGCCACCGCCAACGCCGAACATGCCCGAAAGAATCCCCACCAACCCGCCGAGCCCCAACAGGACAAAGGCATTCACAGAGACTTCAGCAATGGGCAGATAGATATACATGGCGCCGCATAGCCCTAACGCTGGTCTCGGGCAAGGGGGTGGAGAGGCTCGGCGTGAAATCTGCGCTAAAAACGCCCGTGTGGCCTTATCATCATCTGAAATTTGGCCTTATTTCTCTTTGACGTAGGCCACCCCGCCCGACCGGGGCGGAATGGCTTTGCCGACGAAGCCTGCAAGGACCACGACGGTCAGCACATAGGGCAGAGATTGGATGAAAACCACGGGGATCTTGATCATACTGCCCAGTCCTGCGCTCCAGCTGCTCAGGGTGATCAAGGCCGCCACAAGCGCAAGCCCCAAGCCCAAACCACCCAAAACGATGCGATCGAGCAAGGTTTTGTGGCGCACATAGGCGAAAAGGCCCAGCCCAAGCGCAAAAAGCACCCCACTCATCGCCCAAGCGGGCAGGAGAATGTTTTGGAAACGGTTGTCCACGGCAAAGAAAAATCCAAACAACAAACACGCGCCAAGCGCATACCAAGGCCGCCATTTGGCGAAGATCAAAGCAGCCAAGGCAATGAACCCGCGGCCGGCGGACATATCTTTCACGAAACCAGCTTGCAGCGCCGTGGCCATATAGGCTCCGGCAATGCCACATAAAACGCCGCAAATACCGACAGCGGCGTAACGCAGGCCCACAACAGAAATCCCCGCCGTGTCCACAGCAGCCGGGTTTTCCCCGACAGCCCGCAAGCGCAAGCCAAAGCGGGTTTTGTACAACACAAACCACGTCAAAGGCACCATCAATAGCGCCACATAGACCAGCAAGGAATGCCCCGAGAGAAGCTCCGAATAAAGCTGCATGACAGGTCCGGCCTCTGAAATCTCTTTCGCCGGCACAGCGCCCGGCAGGTTGAGAGGTTCAAAACGTCCTCCAGAAAGGAGCGGCGGTGTGCGCCCGCCTTGGCCAAACCAATCTTGCGAAATCACCACCGTTAGTCCTGCAGCCAAAAAGTTAATCGCGACACCAGAAATGATCTGATCGCCGCGTAGGGTGATAGAGGCCAGGCCATGAATGGCCGAGAGCAAGAGCGAGGCACCAACCCCAGCCAAGAGTCCCAACCAGACAGATCCGGTTGTCGCGGCAATCGCCGCCGACAGAAAGGCCGCCGCCAGCATTTTCCCTTCAAGACCAATGTCAAAAATCCCAGCGCGCTCCGAAAACAATCCGGCCAGACAGGCCAAAAGCAATGGCGTGGCCAAACGCAGGGAGCTGTCTAACACTTGCAAGAGCGTGAGAAAATCCATTGTTCTATCCCCCCCGCCGCAGGCTTAAAAACAAGCGCTCAAGTGGGCGGCGCACCATTAAGGTCAAGGCGCCGGTGAACAAGATCACCAAGGCCTGGATCACCACGATCAACTCGCGCGGAATTTTTGTCCACAGCGCCAATTCCGCGCCGCCTTGGTACAAAAAGCCGAATAGCAATGCCGCGAGAAACACCCCAAGCGGGTGACTGCGCCCCATCAAGGCCACGGCGATTCCGATAAAGCCGGCCCCTTCGGTGAAGTTCAAAATCAACCGCTCACTTTCGCCCTGTGTTGTGTTGATGGCCATCATGCC
>ENA-OWPI01005007-OWPI01005007.1-marine-metagenome-genome-assembly--contig:-NODE-5007-length-10308-cov-2.918972_pt1 | contig 10308 bp, 8 predicted proteins | sample MGYA00238138_ERZ651775 | MGnify/ENA primary metagenome ERZ651775 (study PRJEB26906, sample SAMN06265043) | marine metagenome | isolation source: Helgoland LTER site | place: Germany:Helgoland, sampling...
CTCAGTCAACCTCTTGCATTTGGCCTTATGAAGTTTCCAATCACCCCTCTGACACTCCCGATTACAATACACTGCCAATCCACAGCGCCCGCATTTCTGCAGCTTGGTGGGCAGGGTCTCCTCACCGCGACCGCAGTACCAACAGCAGCGGGACTGGGTTTCAGATGCGAGAGAAAGACTGCCCATGTTTAGGGTGATATTGTCGCTCATTGCAGGGGTAGGACAGGATGGTCTGACAGAAAATTCGGCGGCACTAGTGAGAAGGTGAGAAGAGATATTGAGGATTAAATGGCGTGATTGCGAGCGCGTTGAGTAAGGTAAGGAACACAGGAATGCGGTTTTATAGGGTGTTGGCGCAGCTAGCTGTGTAGGGAGGGAGCCCTCTTGTCGTCCGCCTCTTGTCGCGATCAAACTACCCAGATCAAACCAAAAATGCCATCTTCTGTCCAACCTGTCGCGTCCAGCAATACCCAACTCTTTGTCGACCCTCTCCTGCGGGATCTAGTTGCTTCTACCATCGCCAAGCAGGACTCTCCTCCTCTTTCGGTGGATGACTTTTTTGGTTCCTTTGCGTCGTTTTGCGAGAAGAATATGGATCGTAACGGTGAACTGCTTCAAGAGCGCTACAGGATGCAAGAGGAAATTGACGCCTACAACAAATTACACATGAATGATGGCAACGATTATGTTGAGAACGAATCTTTTTTGAAGCAGATTGGGTACCTCTCTGATCCGCCTCCCTCCTTCAGTGTGACAACTCCAAATGTCGATGCAGAGCTGCTGACTTGTGCGCCACAGCTTGTTGTCCCTGTAGATTCTGCACGATTCGCGCTGAATGCTGCAAACGCACGTTGGGGGGATTTGTTTGATGCTCTCTATGGAACGAATGCGATCGATGGAGAGCGTTCGAAGTCTTCTGACATTGACCTTGAGAGAGCAGGCCGAACGTTTGATTTTGTGAATGCTGTCTTTGACGACATTATTCCTTTTAGATCGGGGGAAAAGTGGGGTGACCTCGAGGAATTGCCTACTGATGTGCTTTCTCACCCAAATTTAGTTGGTTATTCATCTGGATCTGGATCTGGTTCTTATGACAGTCTATTGTTCGTTCACAATGGCCTCCACCTAATAATTGTTATCGATGGGTCGTCAGAAATTGGAAAGCTTCATCCTTTGAACATTTCATCTGTTCTGCTCGAGGCTGCCCTAACGACAATTTTGGATTGCGAAGATTCTGTCGCGGCAGTAGACGCTGAAGACAAATGTCGCGTCTATCAAAACTTGATTGGGCTGTTCCGAAGGGATTTAACTTGCCAAGTGCGGGGAAAAGAGCGAATTCTGGCGGATGAGAAGGTATTTGTGGATGCCAAGGACGGGACACAAATCGAGCTGCCGGGTTGCTCTCTCTTGCTCGTGAGGAATGTTGGCATGGCAATGTATACCGACGTTGTTACTTTTCAGGGAAAGCCAGTTCCTGAAGCGTTCCTGGATCTTTTTATGACGACCCTTGCCGGTTCTCATGACCTCGCCAACAGCCACCCCACAAACTCCAACTCGAGAAAAAAGAGCATTTACATCGTCAAACCTAAGCTGCACGGCAGCGAAGAAGCAAAATTCAACGTGGATTTGTACGCTCAGGTTGAGGAGATCTTCAAGCTTCCGCCGTTGACTCTGAAAATCGGAATAATGGATGAGGAGCGAAGGACCTCTGCCAACCTGTCGCGCTGCATTTATGAGGCGCGAGAACGGGTTTTTTTTATCAATACAGGGTTTCTGGATAGAACTGGCAGTGAAATTCGCGCTAGTTTTCACAGCGGAATCATGCAGCCAAAAAAACAGCTCGAAACGGCCGTTTGGAGGATGGAATATGAGCGTCAAAACGTCGATATCGGGATCCTTTCGGGATTGAATAGGTGCGGGCAGATAGGGAAGGGCATGTGGGCAATTCCTGACGACATGAAGACGCTCTTAGACACGAAACAGAACGATTTACTTGCTGGAGGGAGTACTGCATGGGTCCCAAGTCCCACAGGCGCCACGATTCATGCACTTCACTACCATCTCTTGAATGTGAAGTGCGTTCAGGCGAGGCTATTTGCCAGGAGGAGGCGGGACGAGGTAGCGTCACTGAGGAGGCTCCTTACTCCCCCGCTTATAGATAGAGAAAAGTTGACCACTGAAGTTGTAGCCCATGAGTTGAAATCTGCCGTTCAAGCAATCCTCGGCTACGTGGGAAGGTGGGTGTGCAAAGGCATCGGATGCTCGAAAGTTCCCGACCTAGCGGGGGTCGGCAAGATGGAAGATCGCGCCACGCTGAGAATCTCGGCCCAGCTCCTCAGTAACTGGCTTTTTCATGGCGTGATTACCCACGGCGATTTGGAGGCTGAGATGAAGAGAATCGCAGTCTTGGTTGCCGAACAAAACGGCGGGGAGATAGATCTTTCCCCGGACAGCTATGCCTTCAAAGCAGGGCAGGAACTCGCCATGGGGGGTGAAGCTGATGAGTACACCGAGACGATTTTGCACAAATACCGGCGGTTGGTTAAGCAAGCGTAAAAGAAGAAGTGGAAAAAATTTTGGACGACCCGTTATAACCCGTTACCCGTTATATATGCGCGAGGAGAAAAATAGATAGTGCGCTTAGCGCAAAAAAAGAAGTAAAAACATTTTGGACAGCCAAAAGCCAAATCTTCCCTCCCGTTTAATTACATTACAATATACGATGATGAGGAGGAGGAGACATCATAAATCAAAACCGGTTCGATGTGCGCGACTTGGGGGTGTAGCTCTTGGCATCCTTCTTCTGGCCATTAGTGTTGCCGCTACCGCTGTCGCTGCCGCGTCCACTGGTTCTGGTAGGCTTGCCCTTCCTCTCTGCATGAAACTTGCGATCCTCCTCGCTCTTTTCGATGCCCTCCTGTGCCACCCGGCCGATAATGCTGGTGAGGTAGCTGCTAGGATTGTTAAGGTTTTCACCCCTAGATTCGACGTATTCAGTGAGGGCTTGTTGTACAGTATTCGCCGAGTGTCTCTTGCACAGATTAATTACGCCCTCGTCGAGTTCCCCCTCCTCCAGCTGCCCACTATCGGCGTACTCCTTTAGGATACGGCCCACCCTCTCATCGATTAGGGCGGTCTGATCATCCCGATAGCTCTTGAGTTTCTCAGCGCGCCGTGAGCTACCCTTGCCACCGCCGGCGCTCCTCTCTACGTTCATTCTCCGGCCGTTGAGAGTTGTGTGATGAAGTTTTAAGAGCTCGTAGAGCAACTCGGGATCAGTCGCCTCGACGAATGCCATGCCCCTAGATTTATGGGGAGGGTCCTTGCCGGTGAGGATCCGAATCGTTACGTCCTTCGCTGCCTTATTGCCGCACTCCTTTTTTATGTGCTCTAGTAGATTCTCTTTCGTCGTTTCGAACGATAGCTGCCCGACGAACACAATCAGTGGGTTCCTTGTCCTGTTTGTATGGTGTGATTCTTTCCCCCCGTTCAGCGCGTCGTCGTGGCCGGACTCTTCCTCCTCCTCCTCCTCCTCCCGGGCTTTCTTCTCTTTTCTGAGGTCCTTGACGTCCGTGTTGGTCTCCTCCGCTTCTATTGCTTCCAACTTTCGCTTATACTTTCGACGTTCCTTCGCGTTCATGCCAGCCGGTGGCGACGAAGGAATTTGCTGTTGTCCTTGTTCTCGTTGTTCTTGAGAAGGATGGGAAGTTTCACCGCTTTCAGCTTGCCTGTCATTTGCCTGCTCCGGGTTATCTTCTGGGATAGGAATACCAAGGGCCTTCATCTTTCGCTTGTAGGCACGGCGCTCTTTGGACGTCATACTTGTCATATCCTCAATGGGGTGATTTCCGGGTGAAGGAGAGGAAGCTTGGGGGGATGGTGGTTCTTCACCAGCGTCACCAGCGTCACCAGCGTCACCAGCGTCACCAGACTCACCAGACTCACCAGACTCACCAGCGTCACCAGCGTCAGGAACCGTATAGCATTCGCCGCGCTTTTCTGCACGTAGTTTGTTTCGCCGTATCTGAGCCAAGCTCTTCTTCTTACCCATGGTGGAATGAATCGTTGGTGGAAGAAAGGCACAGAGTTAAATTAATCGAAGAATGAATCGTTCCAGGTGTCCGAAATTGGTTTTTGGGCCGCTTCGAATATCTTAATCGGGTTGTCTAACCCTTATTTCGTCTGTGGGGTGAGTTTATCGCTGGTTGGTGGAACAAACATCGAAACTTTCTTTTGGGTCATTTTAGGTCAATTTTTCAACATTCATCTGTTTTCCCCAATTACTCTGATCCAGTATTTCTGGGGGGGCTCCAAGTGTGTCTTAATTGCGAAAGGAGACTTGTGTATTGGATATGCTTCGAGCTCAAGTCCATTCCAGTCATTCTGGTGCGAATGGGAGGGGCGTTAGCCTTAGCGCCGAGGACAATTACGATAAGAATGGGAAAAAAGGCAGCCTCTTCCCCGTCGTTCGCAATTGGGTGGTTTGCCTCTGCCTTGGGTTTTGCTGCATCTGGGCTGTCCTCGATTCCCGACAGCGTTCAAAAGTGAATGAGTACGCGCACACGATAGAGGAGCTACTGCTGGGGCACGAGGAGAGCTCTTTTAGTTCTTCCCAAATCCCTGGAAAAGAAAACGACGCCGGTGCGCTAGAAAGTCACCCTATTCAATTCGATTACACGGCGGCTGAGAAAATCCCACTTGACGTGGAGCTCTCCAACGGGGTGCCCACACTGGATGGGAGCTATCCCAAGATGCGGCCTCTGGGGGAGATCCTAAGATCGTGGGACCAGAATAACATCGACAATCCTCCCATGCCCTTCTTGGAGGAGCTGGCTTCGTTCGACTACCAGGTGGAATCAGAGATGGCAACGGCACTAGAGTACAGGAAGGCAGAGCTTCCCTTCAAGGTTCACAACATTAAGACGCTGACGGATACATCACAGCGCTGGACGGATAAGTTCCTGAGGAAGCAGTTCTCGACGCAAAGTAGTGGGGGGCTATTCAGAGGAGCTGCGCCGAAGAGGCACTACTTGGTTGAAACTTCCATCCTGGAGAACAATTTTTTCATTTGGTACGACCCCCGGGCGGTGCAGAACGAGAGGATACTCAAGAAGTTCAACTTCAGGAAGCCGCAGCTCGATACTGGCTGGGATTTCGATGAGTGGTTAGATCATGCCCGTTCGGCGGACGCGCATTCAATCTCGCATGAATCCCCTCATTACTATTTGCAGACGGGGATCCCTGCCAAGAAGCGCAAGGAACTTCTGGATGGCAAGGGAGCTGATAAGAACTACCCTTTCATCACGGAGGGTCTGCCGTTCTTTCGGAGCGGACAGGATAACTTCTTTGTTTTCAACTTCGACGAGAACAAGGGGATCCAGTGCCGATTTGGGGAGCGGGGAGTGACTGCTGCTACTCACTACGACAGCGGGAGGAACTCCATCGCCATGATCAAGGGAGCCAAGCGATACATTCTTTCCCCGCCGCGGGGGTGCGAGAAACTGTCCATCGAGACGGACAAGAAGCATCCGTCCTTTAGGCACAGCCTACTCAATTTTGCCCAGATTAAGGGGTGCAGTGACGAAAAATATGTCCAGGGGGAAGACGGCATGGAGGAGAAATTGGCTCTAGCGGCGACTGCACCAACGGTGGAAACGATTCTTTCCGAGGGTGAGATCCTGTACATACCTTCCTATTGGTTCCATTATATCATATCCCTCCAGACAAGCGTGCAGTGCAACAGTCGTTCCGGTCAGCCGGATGAGGATAAATATGACACGAGCCTATTTGGGGGAAAGTTTGCGATTGAAAAGTGTTTGTTTGGGCCGGATAGTAGAAAAAGGGAAACAGGCGAGACACCTCATGACACGCAGCACTCCAGATCACACCTTCATTAGTTTTAGGGATGGAGGCTCATGAGTAAGGATAATTCACTTGAAGAAAAGAGAAGAAGAAAAGAGAACAAATTGACAAACAAACAAACAAACGCCTGCGAGCGGTAGAAAAAAACAAGAGCAGCTATTTATTGGGAATAAAGTTCCTATTTTCCTAATCGCCAACCCCCCTCCCCGCCCCCCCGCAAGTTTCTACCTTAACCTCTAACCTGCCCTCTACAGTGCCGTCCCAGCTATTAACCTCCCGTTTGCAGTATCGCATGTCATGTCATGGGCTCCCTCGTCAACTTCCCGCTACCGGGCCCGCAGGATATGGAGGCGGCGGAGGGGAGGAGGATGAAGATAGTGGCGATTTTCATGGTTGGGGGATGACCTTGCGTTCCTTCCCGACGCTTCCTTCCACCTTGCATCAACCAACCGCTTTCGTTAAAGACAGCTTTTTTCGCCCTAATAATTTCCTATTTCCCAAGAAAAGTGATGAAGAGTCCCTCCGCGAAAATATTATGAAGAATACGTGCAGACTGGAAGTAACTCAAGGTTTTCAGCAGAGCGCATTGATGTGAGATGGCCGTTTTCATTCTGAGACAACTAGGGTAGATTGGCACAATTAAAAAATACCCCACGTGAACCAGTTCCTCTACTTTCTGCTGCTGCTGGGTTTTTAATTCCTCCCGTTACGGTCACCCCCATCATCCCACCACAACTCCCCCAACTCTCGTAACACAACTTTACATACCCACGGCAGTATGCCCACCCCCCTGCCAACCCCTACATCCACCCGCGCGGTAACTGCTGCCGCCCGCAAGATTTTAGACGAGCGAAACACTCGAAAAGCTGCTGAGCAAAATGCCCAGCTTCTCTCCAACCGGATCCAACACCTCAAGGACGAGGTGGTCAGGGCATCACGGCGGGCTGAGGAGGCGTCGAGGAGGAAGAAGGAGATAATAGAGCTGAAGAAGGAGGCTGACAAGAGAAGGGATGTCATCAAGATGCGGAGGGAGGGTAGGGAAAAGGGGAAGAAGCTTGATGTAAAAGAGGTGAGTTAACAAGTTCCAGGTGCACCGGGTGCTGGGCTCCGGGGCTCTTCTCTCCTGGCAACTGCGGTGGCTAGTACTCACTCTGTTCAATCGCAATTTTTTCGCGCTTAGGAGGGATTTTATGGGACGTGGGTACCCGGGGGTAAACACTTGAAAGTGGATTACCCGGACGGGATGGATGCAGCTGAAATCAGCAGGCTTATCAAGAAGAGGGAGGAGGACATTCTCAAGAAGAACAGATCCAAGATTGCTGAGATTCGCAAACGGGAGGAGGATATGGCCAAGAAAAAGAAAATGGAAGAGGAAAAGAGAATCAAAGCTCTGAGGGACCAATTCCGAAAGAAGATGGAGGCTGAGAAGAAGAAGAGGGAGGAGGCGGAGAGTGTGGTAAATAAGTTGGAGGAGGAGGAGATGAGGCTCATTGAGGTGCTCAGGAAGACACAGCAAGTGCAAGCCAATGCTTATGAAGGTCTCAAGGAGACGATCGTGGGAGGAGAGGAGAAGAAAGAGGAATGAGCCATTCTCAGTGTTGGATGCCTCTGCTGCCATTTTCGTCTTGGAAAGGGAGTGTGTGATTGAATTGTAGTTGCAATAATTGTTGCTATTTTGCTAAGAAAATGAGAAAGAAATAGCCGATTGCGCCATTATTGTGTCACAAACACAAAAAGTCGTCGCCTTTTTTAATGCTACGCGTGTTGTGTTCAATCATTGTCATCACACCATGTACTCATCGAAATCGAAATCATCGTCCTCCTCGCCCCTCTTCTCCTCCTCAATCCTTTCCCTCCAAACACTGTTGATTTCCTTGCCGACCCCGTCCCACACGCCGCCTTCCCCTACAGTGCTTTCCTCCTCTTCCACATCCCCGCCGACAATACTGCCACCAAAAACGCGCTGCCTCTCCCTCCTCACCTCCTCCAGTTTTTCTTCCGACAAACCCTCAACGGCAAATACACAACAAAGTCGGCTCGGCTTAAACACCTTAGCTTTGAACATAATTGTTGGTGGAACGTTGACAACGACGTAGTCTTCTTTCAAGTAATACTCGTCCTGGATCTCCAGGGGCATTCCATGGGGGGTAGCAGGGGAATATGGAACCGGCTCAAACAGGGTGCCATTGACGAATGTCGCAGAGGCAGCACCGGCGTTTTGGCAGACAGTGTCTATCATTCTGTACAGCAAAGAAGGAACGAGAGAGACAGTGGTGAGTGACTGTAAAGTCGACAGCGAAATGTTCAAGAAACAAACAGATAACTCACAAGGAGGAGGTCAAGTGGGAGTAAAGGTCAAAAGTCGCAATGGGGGACAGCGCGGAGAGCAGTGGGGAAGAAGGAGGCGTAAGGAAGCCCTTAATAGAGCCAGAGAGGGACGTTGAAGATGATTTTCCAGGTAGAAAGGTGAAGGCTATGGGAGAAAAAACATGTGGGATCTTGTGGTGGACGGTTTTGGCGGTGAATACGTAGCTTTCGTAGCTTAGGAGCAGTAGAAAGTATATAAGGAGCTGCATGTGTGTCGCGGAGGGCAATAAGGCCACAGGGACAGTAACAACGAGGCACAAATTTACGTTCCTTTCTACAATAGCGTTGAGGGATACGCAGGTTCTTTGGAATTCCTTTTTTTTTCAATGAAAGGATCCCGAGGCTGATGCTATGAAGAGGCTAGCTGAGGACAATTTGAATGTGAAGACAGGCTAGATCCCGTTAAAGCGATTATAATTTGTCGCCGACCGGGGTAAAAAAGGTTTACTCCCGTCATAACGGCGGAATAGAAGAAATATCATGCAACGCGCTGTAGGCCGGTTCGGCTCGGTCGTCGCTGGATCCCTGGCCCTCGCAGCCTATTCCTGTCATATCCAGCAGGCGGCGGCTGAATCATCGTCATCTGTGAAAACTCTGTTCTCCTTAAAGGTAGCTCCGGACAAGGCGCTCGCCGAATTACGCACCACCGGCGTGGTTGTCCTGAGAAATAATGTACTCCCCGAGGCCGTCCTGCTATCTTTGGCCACTTCGTCCTCCTCGTCGACGATGATGGGGATAAAATCGGTGACAGCAGGACGATTTCACAAGAATCTTCTCGACAATGACGAGGTAGTAGATTCAGTTACCGAGTGTCTTTCTGTAATCCAACCTCTTTTGAGTCAGTATATAGACCATCAAAAGGTGTACATGTCTGAATGTCAGATAGTAACCGCTGTCGGCTCGAGCTCGGCAGAGGACCAGCCTTGGCACCGTGACAACTATTCCCCTTCTCTGTCCCTCTTCATTCCGCTCGGCCCAGTGAACGCTTCCAACGGTGCCACTGAGGTGATACATGGTAGCCATGGCGACGACTTCTCGAACTGGATCAAAAAAATGCAGCCTGAGATGGAGCTGGGCGACAACATGATTCTCGACGGCCGGAACAAAAACTATTCCGACGGCACCCGGCAGATTCTCGTAGTTCGTTATTGACACGGTTGGCAACAAAGTGCCTCGTAGGGGCTTCGACGATATTATTAAAATGATGCAAGTTAGATTGAAGGTCTGGTGGTGGGAATGTGGTTTTGTGAGTTAGCTTTGTGATTTTTCACGGAAAAAAAGTCCAAAAAAAGTGGGCCGAAAAAGTAGGGGAATCTAAAGAACAAGTTAGAAAGGAATATAGATTTAGACAAGCCAAGTCGCATTAATTTTTTTAGTGATTTGCAGTGGAAAAGCAATGAAATAACGACGAGAAAACGTGTGGCAGTAGAAGTCGGTCGAGGCACAGCTTCTGCCAACTCCACTGTCAGTTCGATCTTCCACGCTGTGAGGATCACGAACGCGACCTGCGATATCTCGTTCAACGACGACATCCTTGGAAGCGTTACTGCGACAGTCAACGATGGCAAGAGCGTCACCTTCTCCAAGGACGACCCGCTTCCCCTCGATCTTACCCTCCACAACATTCAGCTCCCCGTTTTCCGGTCCTTCCTTCTCCGCATGATTCAGGCCGTGACGATTAACAACGGGAACAACGGGAATGATGGGTTGAAGATCTCATACGACTGTTCCGTTGACGGAGAGGCGAGAATGTGGCACGTTATCCCAATCCGAAGACGCTACGAAGTCAGCGATATCTTCGATTTGGAGCACTACATGACCGGCTACAGCGAGAAGGATTATCAGGAGGGTTGGATTCGCCGTGATCCCTCCCAGACACGCTACATCTCGAACCCCTCTCCAAGGGACGAGAACAACGCGGTTGCGACCACCATCTCGGATATTGGGAGGGTGCTAACGACCATGATAGAGGCGTACGACACCACGAAGGCAGCAACAATGGAGCAGAACGTGGACAGCGTTGTGCATGCTTACAACCAACTCCAGTCGAGCGATGGCAGAATGCAGTTTGAAGTGAAT
>ENA-OWPI01005008-OWPI01005008.1-marine-metagenome-genome-assembly--contig:-NODE-5008-length-10305-cov-4.590340_pt1 | contig 10305 bp, 4 predicted proteins | sample MGYA00238138_ERZ651775 | MGnify/ENA primary metagenome ERZ651775 (study PRJEB26906, sample SAMN06265043) | marine metagenome | isolation source: Helgoland LTER site | place: Germany:Helgoland, sampling...
CCATGGGTGCCGCTGAACATTTGATGCTTGACTACTTGCAGTTACTACATATCCTCCCTGAACGTATATATTAGATGAGTCATTTTTACGAAATTTCGGGCGATGACGGGATTCCATAAAATCAATCTCGGGATACTTCTTCAACTTGGCAGCTCCATCCCTCCCATGAGGCCCATGTTGATCCATCACAGTTTCACCACCGGTCGCGGCTTGTTGCGCCATAGCCACCTTCCCCCCATCGATCGAGAAGGATTCGGTGAAGAGTTGCCAATCTTGGAGGGCGACGTTAGAACTGTTCCCCGCAGCTTTAGTCGCCACGAGGGCATACTTCTTGAACTGCTCGGTCGCATTCACGGTGATCGTTTGGACGTTAGAGGCAGTCACGGGGTCACGGCCCGACCAATAGTTGATTTCAGTCCAAGTAAGATCATTGTTAGTTGCGTAGATATTCGCCGAAGCAGGGAACTGTGCGGCTGTTAGAGGAGTCAATTTCATATGACGAAGTGTGGTTTTATACGGGAACTCAATAGCGAGCCAGTCACCACGCTGCGTAGGATGTAAATTAGAAAGTTGAGTAAGATTGTTTTCATGGAACACGTTGGCTCCACCGATGTATCCACCTGCGAGGTCACCACTGACCCACGCGTTCGCAGTCCCATCAAAGGCGTTGTAGGTATTAGAATTTGTAGCTAAGTTTGAAGTTGTGAGGGTGTACCCACCGTGGTTGGTCACAGTAGTCGCATTTGCGAAAAGATCCGAAGGAGGTTGTTCAGAAACCACCGCAAACTTATTCATGAAAGTTCCCGAAGAATCTAGAAGTTCACCGGTAGTTCTGTCGTATGTTACGATATTTGCGGCCACGTCAGCAACCCTGAGTGTATCGATGAAGACGTTACTGTCAAACTTAAGTCGGCCACCTATATCGATATTAGACGCAACATCTATACCCCTTTCTGCATCCGTAGAGATGAATGTACCCGCAGATTCGATATTAGAAACTGCGGAAATAGCGGTAATGACGTTAGAAAAACGCACGGGGCGTGCGACTACGTTACTCTCGGCACAAACCTGATCTAAACCATGTGAAGCTGACACCGTAAACACACCCAAGTTCAAATTACTCGCGGAGACGTTACCATGAACAGTCAACACATTCGAGCCTTCATCATCGATGTGTACGTTTGAACCTACACTTAAATTAAAAACAGGGGCTGTGTTTTGAATACCGACATTACTATCGGTAACCAGACCTGCACCAGCATAATCCGTGGCGGAACTAAATTTAACAACGTTCGCAGAGACGTTTCCTTGGTTTACAATAGATTCAAGAGTTGTCGCAATATTTGAGAGAAGACCACCATCACCCTCGAAGCGACTCGCGTACACTTTACCGTGGACATTCATAGTCGTAGAGGGCTCAGAAACATCTTTATCGATTATGATTTTATCAGCAATACTGAGAGTATTCAGTGGGTTAGAATTTTGAATACCAACGTTACTCGCCGTGACGATACCTACACCCGCATAAGCAGCGGGTGGAGCGTTAAACTGAACAACGTTCGATACTAAATTTCCCTGGTCGATGATATCACTGAGTGTCGTGGCGATATTAGAAATTAAACCACCATCACCTACAAAAAATGAAGCTCCTACATTACCGGTGACGTCTAAAACATTTGAGGCGTCACCGTTTGCTGTCAAGTATGAACCCACATGTAGGTTACTTAAAATTTCGACTTCACCAGTAAATGTTTGGATATTAGTCTTTACCATTTAATAGTACCTGAGAAAATCTTATACACCTTTTTCGTCTATAAGATTTTGGTTTATCATTAGAATAAATGTTTAGTACCCGAATGTATGTGTAAGGTCGGGTGATGGTGCGGTATCTACTATAGACACAACCCTTCCATCGTCAACAGAAGCACGACTCATGTACTCTATAAAAATATCGTACCCATCCTGAGCGTCTAGTGCTATTGTCGACGCGAGTGTAATTTTAGTCTTATCCACCGCCACGGTAGAACTCCATGGATTGGGATTTAAAACACTCCCGAATATATTTTTAGTACCTATTGAAATGTTTCTGGATGGTGTGGAGCCATCCTTTTTACCGCCGGATACTTCGAGAATCATCGTGCTTATATCTTCTGTAGCATCTATGAGTTGTGCAGTAATTTTTGCATAAAAGATGTTTGAAGTAAAGTTTATATCGATTGAAGGTGTTCCATGCCCCGCAGAAACAGTTCTAGAAAGACTGTATGTCTTTTTAGTATAACCTCCAGTGTTTGTCACGAGACCACCAGTAACATATACGTTATTACCTACAGTCAGGTTTGAGCTTACAAATGCGTTACCCACTACATGAAGGTTAGAATTGGGTGTCGCGGTTCCTACACCAACTCTTCGAGCGTTATTCGCTGCATCGACGTACAGAATATTAGAACCAACCTTTAGGTCACCTTGGCCCGTGATTCGCACCTTTTCATCACTATTATTTACGTTAAAACGAATATGTCCTCCAGATTTTGTGTTGACGTGCGTAACACCACCCGCAGTTTGTTTGAGAGCATAATTACCAGATGTATTATTATCGGTGTGTGCGAATGCTGCATGATTCGTCTCACCCGCGTATCCTACAGCGGCGTAACCAAGGATTGACGTGTTATTTCCACCTGGACCCACGTGTATATTTGAAGACACATACGCATTCCCGTTGACGTGAACATTAGCATCCACGTTAGCGTTTGTCCCGAAACCCACGTTCCCTACGTTGTAGTAAATGTCTGTACCCGTAGTGACCCAAGGAGAAGTCACGAAAGGAGCATCATCTTCAAATAACGTTCCAGTGAATTTTATATCACCTTGAACGTGTAAGGTTTTATCGGGTTCGGTTGTACCCACACCAACCTTATTGTTTACAGCATCTACATGGAAAGTATTTGTATCTACAGTGACATTTGAAGAAATGTATGAATTACCAGTCACTTGAAGATCATACACTGGGGTCGCTGTTTTAATACCGATTTTACCCGTAGTCACAAAACTCGTATCGTAATGACTTTGATTATTGTTAAATTGAATGACGTTAGATATAGTATTTCCGTTATTTGCCACATCTTCGAGAGTCGTCACGAGTCCTGTAAGTTGACTACCGTCACCGTGGTACTGTGCCGCATAAATATCTTTTATGACACCGAGACCACCCGCTATAGTGACTGCACCACTCGTATTGGAAGTTGCTGGGGTCGTATCAGTAACAGTGAGGTTATCTACCTCAGTTGCCTCAAAGTTTACCGCGCTTCCGTATATAGCACCAGTGACACCTAGGCCACCAGTAACAATCAGGGCGCCATTCCCCTTGGCTGAAGAAGGTGTGTTATTGGTTACCTTTGTGATACCGTCAAATTCAGCTGTGGAACCAAATAAAGCCCCAGTTATACCCGTTCCACCCGTAACCTGAAGAGCACCCGAAGTCTTATCAGTCGCAGGTGTAGTGTTTTGAATGATTGCGCTATCGAGGGTAGCGGCTTCAAAGTTTACATTCTTCGCATGAATATTTTTACCCACACCTAGGCCACCTATGATGGTAACCGCACCGGTTGTTTTACTCCCAGAATCTGTACCATCCGTTACCACTGAAGACTTGGAGCGCGCGACAGCAACATTCGAGTTTCCGTGAACATCTAGTGTATACGCAGGAGCTGCCGTAAGTACACCCACACGATTGGTAACCGAATCTACATGGAAAGTACTCGTATCTACTGTAAAATTATTTTGAACTTGAAGATTGCCCAAAACATCTAGGGTTACGTTGTTACTATCGGGGTTAATAACTGTATCTACAAAACTATTTTGTGTATACCCGATGGAAAGACGTTCAGGTGTTTCATTACCGTGATGTGCGATGGCGATGTTATGCCCGGGGTACTCCATGAGTATTCCTACATCGAGGGCAGTTTGTGTATTATTATTCGCGAGGGTGAGAATACGGTCTTGGATAACGGTATTGTTTGAGTTCACAACAAACACGTTACCATTTTGAATGATATCACCGGTTACCTGTAAACCACCTGCGATTACAATATTATCACTCGATTTACTTATGATTGAATCTTCTAAGAAATCATTTGTACCGACTATGGGGAATTTATTCGTCGTAAGACCAGCGATGGAAATGTTACTCCCGAGAGTTACATCAGAAGAAATATGTGCATTTCCCGTGACCTCTAAATCAGCTGCAGGTGCTGCCGTTTTAACACCAATCTTTCCACTAGAAACAAAACTCGTATCTGTACCAGTGAATTGAATAATATTTGAAGTTGTATTTCCATTTTCCGAAATGGATTGTAAATTTGTTGCGATATTTGAAAGGAGTCCACCATCACCCACGAATCTAGATGCGTATACATTATCTGTGACACCTATTCCACCCGCCACGATTACCGATCCAGTGGTTTTGGATGTTGATAAGGTTGTATCTTCAACGGTCAAACTATCAGCGACAACATCTTCAAAATTAACATGTGTCGCGTGAATGTTACCAGAAACCCCCAAACCACCAGCTAAACGTACAGCTCCAGTAGCTTTAGAAGTTGTAGAAGTTGTATTGGTTACATGAAGACTGTCGGCTTCAACACCTTCAAAATTCACCGCACTTCCATGTATAGCTCCAGTTATACCTAGACCACCTGTGACTATGAGGGCACCGGTGGTTTTACTCGAAGATGCTGTACTGTTAGTTACCTTAGTAATACCATCTAGCTCAGCCGTAGAACCAAATAACGCACCAGTTATACCTACACCACCGGTGACTTTGAGAGCACCGGTTGTTTTAGAAGAAGATACGGTTGAGTCGGTCACATCGATACTATCTGCTTCTACATCCTCAAAATTAACATGTGTCGCATGAATATTACCAGCAACACCTAAACCACCCACAACCTTGAGAGCACCAGTTGTTTTAGATGAAGTCGCTGTGGTATCGGTGACAGTAATACTATCCGCCTCTACATCTTCTAGATTGGCGTGGTTTCCGTGAATATTACCCACGATACCTAAACCACCAGCAATAATGAGGGCACCAGTTGTTTTAGAAGTGGATGTATCGGTGGACGATACATAAGCATTACCGGAAACGTGAAGATTAGCATCGGGAAATTTGGTCTCGACTCCGACACTATGTGTCGTCGTGTCCACGTGTAAAGTGTCTGTATTCACAGTTAAATTAGACGACACGTAGACGTTACCAACCACGTGAAGATTCGCATCGGGTGAATTTGTTTCAATACCCACCGAATTTGTTCCAGAATCGACATATAATGTATCCGTGTCGACCGTAAAATTTGTACCAACTGTGAGGTCATTTGATATGTAGGTATTACCCACAACATGAAGGTTTGCGTCGGGCACCTTGGTCTCGACTCCTACACTATGTGTCGTCGTGTCCACATGGAATGTATCTGTATCAACTGTCAAGTTTGAGGACACGTATACATTACCCACAACGTGGAGATTTGCGTCGGGCGTTTTCGTCTCAATACCCACGGAATTGGTGGCAGAGTCAACATGGAAAGTATCTGTATCTACAGTAAGATCTTCAGAAATATATGTATTTCCCATAACTTGTAACGTTGCGTCAGGGAATTTAGTTTCAATACCAACGAAATGTTTCACCGTATCTACATGTAAAGTATTATTGTCGACAGTGAGATTTGAAGTTATGTATGTGTTACCAACTACATGGAGATTAGCATCGGGTGTGGAATTGTTTATACCAATTTTTTTAGTTGTAGAATCAACAAATAAAGTATCTGTATCCACAGTGAAATTATTTGAAACGTGAACATTATTATGTATTGTGTTACCGTATGTAAATTCCTTCGAAACTGCGTTGTACATGAGAAGGTTTGAGTTGTTCACGTTCCTCACTGGATTGATAAAAAGTGCGTTTTGTGTGGTGGTATTATTGAAACCCCCAGCATCTGTACCACCATTGATGATAACAGATCCAGCTGCTTGACTCGTTGGGTATCCCGCGTAGTACCCTATAGCTATAGCACCTTCACCTTGATTAAACTTACCCGCACCATCACCTATAGCGATGGCTTTTTGACCCTGATTTTGACTACCAGCATCCTTACCTAAAGCGATTGAATTACCCGCTTGATCCTGACCACCGGCATTTTCACCGATGGCGATGGAATACGCAGCTTGATTTTGAAAAGCTGCTTTATCACCGATGGCTATAGAACTCACACCTTGCCCAGTTTCACCGGATTTTTCACCAATGGCGATGGAAGACTCTGCTTGTGTGACACTACCCGCTTGATAACCAATCGCTACAGAGTTGGATTGTTGACGATCATAACCAGCTCGGTACCCCAAAGAAATGAGATGTGCGTTTGAACTTGGGTGAATGGTAGCACCCGTATCTGTACCTATGAGTAAACGATCATACCCAGAATTATCCACACGCCGAGTAGCGGCGATTGTTCCATTTACATCGAGATCTTTTGTAGGATTAATTTGATTTATACCAACTCGGTTTGATTCGACATCTACATGAAGTGTATTTGTGTCAACCGTTAAATTAGAACTTATGTATGCGTTACCGACGACATGAAGTTCCGCGGATGGGGTCAATGTATTAATACCCACTTTGTCAGCACCCGAATCTACGAATAAAGTATCTCCATCAACGGTCAAATCTGCGGAAATACTCGTGTTACCGGTGACCACCAAAATATTCGATCCGAAATCATCTACAAAAAGATTAGAACCTACATCCAAAGTGTGTACGGGATTTGTGTTCATGACACCAACATTGGATTCTGTGAAAATTTGACCGTACACATGAACGTTAATATCTTGAGTTGTGAGAGGTGTAATCGTATGATGATTGGCACTCGATTGTGTGTATCCAATCGCAAATTCATTTGAACTTTCTAGGTATCCCACGGCTATATTTGAACCCGGGCGCGTCATGATAAAACCAAGATCAAGTGACGCGTCCCCGACTACATTATCTTTACCAATTTCCAATATCGCATCTCGTATCACAGTATTATTAGAATGTAAAGTTGTGACCAATCCATTAAATGTTGCATCTCCATCGACCACCAAACTATTTTGGATATATGTACTCCCTAAAATTCGCACTGTATTAGATGCGGTTTGATTTACAAATACTTTAGAACCCACTGAAAGTGTATCTGTGGGTGCGGCGTTTGCAATACCCACATTCGAAAGTGTTGTGGCGGAGGTGACCACATTATTAAAAGAAAGTGTATTTGCGGTAACATTTCCATTAATCACAGCCGCTTCGAGTGTAAAATTAAGAATATCTTCGGCGATCGCACCAGAGTCCATCATTTCCTTTGTGACTTGATTGTACGCCAATACACTAATGTTTCTATCTGATAGATCCGTACGTAAACGTAGAGGTGTTATGTATACAGAATCCGTAAAAGGTGTGTCAATTTCCCCTTCACTCGCATTAAACACGATCGTGTTTTCTGCCTGGTCATTGGTACAATTTTTACCGAACCTGATTTTAGTCGAGCGTTCGACCGTCGGCAAATTCTTGACCATTTAATATAGAATGGTATTTTAATTTGCGTAAAGAAGTCCCGCCATACCATTCTCAATACGTAAGATATTATAGTTTACTGCATATAAGGGGTCTACGATGTTCATGGTTTCACTCACGAGTTTAGCTGAACTCAATCGACTAAAATTTAGCGTACCAGTGGGCTGATGGGAACTCGTGGACAGGCAAAACGGATACAAGAAAAAATCGGGGGAGGCCACGAAGTTAGTATGGTAATAGTGTGTCACATCTATGAAATGTGGTTTACCCCACCTATAATTTCCAACATCCATACCGTTAATACTGAGTTTCACCCTATTCGTCGGTGAAGTGAGGGCGCTATTTGTTGTGGTATTAGAAGACGCTATGTACTTTACAGGATGGTTAAATGTGAGTTCTTGAAGAGTTGTCCCAGACCCAATGTTCTTTTGAACTTGTGTGATTAACATATCGTGTTTACGAGAAGCTATGTTTCCACGCTCTTCATTATCCAAATAGATGTAGTTCGCAAACAGTTCTATATTTTTGTTAGTAACATCCGGTCCCCAATAAATGCGGAGCTCTATATTATGGTAATTGAGGGCTACCAGAGGGAGGGCAGATTGTGGCGTTTCACAGAAAAAAAACCTAAGAGGGTAAAAAAATGACCTAGCGGAGATACCCGGGTGTGTACCTTGGGCACTTCTAGATACGTTTTGTGCGAATGTATCTACAGCAATATTTTCGGTAAATACAGAATCTTGTGTGTCAATGACAGATCCCCCTATCAGAAGCTCCACTTTCTCGATGATGTTATCCCACCTTTGTGAATCGAGAGCTTGTGTATTATCATCCATCGTCAGATAGACATAACTGAGAAGATCACCAGTTCTTTCGAACTGGACACTTGACATAGAATTACTTTTCACACTTCCATGGATCGTTTGTTTTTCGATGGATTGTGAAAAATTGGAGTGTCGTTTAAAGACTGAACTAAAAAACGATATCTCAGGCTTACCCATGATAAATTCATCCTGGGCACCAACGGCAATAAGTTGAGTGATACCAGCTGACATCGTTTACTACTTTAACGGGAGAAAATTACATATTACTTTTCCTACACATGAATCGGAGGACTAAAACATTTTTATCCGAGGCGGTCGCACGGGTGATCGTATTACCATCCTGATTACGAATTGTAACGGTGAATCGATCTAAACGGCGAATGGGGTCTATGTACTGAGTGAAAATAGGATACTCGTCTTTAAATTTGACTACAGAAGAAGAGTCAGAGACGATACTAGCAAATGAACCCCTAAGAACGCTCATAGAAGCCTGACCAGTGAGTACATTAGAGGCGCGATCAGAAAAAATAGAATCGAGTTCATCTATCGAGACATAACAATGTTCCGTAGCGGTGGTTGTTCGAATACGAGCACCCAATAACTTAGCCTGAACAACATTTTTCAGTGGTTGTTGAAGGTAACATGTGAAGGTGTTCGCACTACTTTGACCAATCGAATCAATCGTGATGGTGTGATATTCATAGTTGAGATCTGGGGTCGCCATTTATAGTTAGCTTAGATTAAAGATCCACCAATTCCATCTTCGATGGCATACCCAGCGTGTTCACCGACAAGCTGTTGAGCACCACAAACACCACCTGGGGTGAGGCCTGTAGTGTAAGCACTTCCTTCCTTACCTTGACCGGGGGCACATTCAATCTTGTTCTCGAGATCAAACATGGACTTTTCATTCACAGTCTTGATAATAATAGGCATGGGCTGGTAGTTGCTGATATTCTTGTTGGCACTCAGGGCAAAAATGATCACCAATAAAATGGCGATGGACATGAGAGCGTTGCGGTTCTGCTGGTTAAGCTTAAACATTTATAATAGACCAATATATTTTTTCTAAACTGCGTTAAAGGTATTTTTTTAGTTTCCATATAGAGAGTAGATGGACGAAGAAATTGTAATCGATCGAGGATCCCCAAATGTGATGAAACTAGATGCAGATGAACAGGCCCTGATGGATGAGATTGAAATATCTGCTCCTCGCCCTCAGCGTGTTCCACGACCCATGAACCATATGTCCAGACCTGCACCCCAGATGCAGCAAGAAGCGATGGATGCTTTCGCGAATCCCAATAAGCAGAATGCTCCTCCCCCACCAGGTGACGACGAGGAGATTGACTACGGTGAGGATGAACCAACCTTTTTTGATGATGACATGAATATGGGTTCTGGTCAGCAGGATGAACAACCTTCGAAGGGTTATGGTTCCATCGATGAAGAGAAGGCGGATTTGATTAATAAGCTTGGTCGGTTAGAGAAGAAGGGGTTCGCTGTGAACAAGCGTTTGAATGCCTATTCAAATGTTGATGAACTTCGTTCCGAAGTGAAGAGGATTACGTACAGTATAGATGTTGAGCAGTCTGTCCGTTTTTCTAGGCGAATGCTCGTCGCCTGTGTAACTGGTCTTGAGTTCCTGAACAAGAGGTATAACCCCTTTGAGATTCAGTTAGAGGGTTGGTCCGAGTCTGTGATGGAAAATGTGGATGACTATGATGGAGTATTTGAGGAACTCTATGTGAAGTACAGATCCAAGGTGAATATCGCCCCAGAGGTCAAGCTGATTATGATGCTCGGTGGATCCGCTATGATGTTCCATCTTACCAATTCTATGTTCAAATCGGTGATGCCCAACATGAACGATGTCATGAAGCAAAACCC
>ENA-OWPI01005009-OWPI01005009.1-marine-metagenome-genome-assembly--contig:-NODE-5009-length-10305-cov-2.612045_pt1 | contig 10305 bp, 8 predicted proteins | sample MGYA00238138_ERZ651775 | MGnify/ENA primary metagenome ERZ651775 (study PRJEB26906, sample SAMN06265043) | marine metagenome | isolation source: Helgoland LTER site | place: Germany:Helgoland, sampling...
CTGGTTGGTGTCCACGGGCGGAGGCGGGGGCTTCCAGCCGTTCGACCCGACGCCGCGTCGCTGGTTCTCCTCGTCTTCCTCGTCGTCGAGCCTCCACTTGACCTTCTTCTTCCACGGCGCATCCGCCGCGCCGTAGTCCTTGTCCTTGCCGCTGTACTGCTGCCTGTCGCCGTGGTAGTTGACCACCACGAGACCGCGTCGGTGTCGCCGCGTCGCGGAGGAAGAATTCGCGCGCGGCCGACTCGAAATTCCCGTTGGTGACGAGCAGGTTTCCATCACTTACGACCTCTACGCCGTGAATTACCAATTAGGCGGAATCGACTCGGGTCACTACGTAAGCTCTGTGAAAATTGATCAGGAGTGGGTATTTTTTGACGACACAATCATTCAGGCGATCACATCATTCGATGAAGTCGTCAAATCAAACGCATACTGCTTGTTCTACAGGCGGCGGCGGGAAAGTTAAATAAAGAAGGGTACGAGCAAACAAACACTCATACAACATTTTTCAAACGTCGTCCCGCCCTCTTCTTTTTTCACTTTTTCAATCTCTACTTAAAGGTGCATCCAAACGTTCTCTCGACACTCAAGACGCTCCTAACATTCTTCAAATTGTCCATTACTTTCTGGAGTTGGACCAGCCCCGATACCTCCACGAGAAAATCCAACGTCGCCTGAAATAAGGGTTAGCGACAAAACCTCCAAAAAATGCCGTTTCGCACTGACCTCGCCTCGCGCTCATTCATTCCCTTCACTCACATGGGGTCCTCTAGTCTCGCTTTTCGTTTTCATAATGGAACACAGTTCAGAAACAACGTCCGAGCAGTCTGCGAGCAAGAGTTTGCGATCCTCACAGAAAACGGCAACTTCCGCAGCAAAGACTCCGCGATCGGTACTGTCCCACTGTAAGTCCACAACAGATAGCTCCTCTTCCTCGTCGGCTGTCCGGGCCTTCTGGAAACGCGCGTTGTGCGCTCCAAGGGGAAGCACTGCTGCACGTGAATGGTTCAAAACCATGTTGGGGTCAAATTGGGTTCTCAGCTTCAGTTCTAGCGCACGCTGTGCATGATAGCAACCCCGCCTGTGAGTGGTTACCGCGTAATAGTCTGCGTCTGGGTCATTTCGACCTGCGATGACCCTCGTTCCCACAATATCGTCCCCGTTGACTGGCATGCAAACTGGGCACAACTGGCTACCGTCAGCATATTCAACACCGCGTTTGTTGATGGAGGTCTGAGATAAAGGGAAGGGGGGTAAGTGTAAGTGAGGAGCGGAATCGACTAGCATAGGTAGGGTCGCTACAGACTACGATATCGCTAACAAATACTGAACGAGAAATTTACTACGCAATCACGTGGTCGCTCGCTCGCGACTAGAACGTCTATTGAAAAAAGAACACACACAACACAACACACTCACCTGTTCGCTACTTTTCAATTTCCGGTGCTTCGCCTCCTTGACTTTTTTTATTCTCATGGCTGTGGTTTTGAAATAGCTTGCTGCTTTCCCGTTCCCTTCGATCATTTCTATCGACTCGGCATCTTCCCTGATTATTTCTTCGGAATTGTAGCCGATCCGGAAGAGCTCGTCGTCGTCCATAATGAGATTTTTGGGCGCGCCATCGGAATCCTTCGTCGACATGAACTTCTTCAGCCAGCTCTTTTCCTGCTTAGAGACGACGGTCGGCACCGCGGGTAAATCGTGGGAGTCAGCGGCTGTAAGAATTGAAAGTGGAACGAGGAAGAGCTTGGAGATGATGCGCCGCAGGAATTGCCGGTCACGGTCGCGACCGACCTCAAGGCAGAGACTATCTACAGTCAGATGTTGCGTGGGACCTGGCAAAAACTTTTGGAGACCGTCCTCGGCGTCAATGGGGATCAACCCTTTGTTCTTCAAGTAGGTATTCTCGAGAATTAAATCGCGGTGGATGGAGAGAAAATCGTTTATCATTATTTTTCCAGCTTCAGTGAGGGCTTCGGCGTGTTGTTTCCTGAAATAAATTCGGAGCTTCGCTCTCGTTGACCTTGCCGTGGACCATCGCAGCCAATCCAGCGCAGGCTTGCCCTCCCCGCTCAAAATATTCACGACGTCTCCGTTCTGGAGCTCATATGAGAGCGGTTTGGATTTGCCATTTATCTCAACTCCGTGCATTGTCAATCCAACCTCGGTGTGTATTGAGAAGGCGGCGTCAATCGCCGTCGCCCCCCTGGAGAGGTTAAGGATCTTACCGTTTCGGAGGAAGACGAAGACCCTTTTACCAAGGAGCTCCCGACGAACGCTCTCCACAAACTCGCGGGAAGACACGCTCTCGTTTTCCCACTCCTTGATATTCTTCAGCCAGGGGGTATCGAAACCACTCTGGCTCGCGAAGCCTCCCACTTGCCTCTTGACGCTGCTGTAGTGCCAGTGGGCTGCCATTCCCGTTTCTGCTACGCGATGCATGTCAAGGGTACGGATCTGGATTTCCACCGGGGTTGAGTCTGAGATAATTGCAGTATGAAGGGACTGGTAGCCGTTGGGCTTGGGAAAGGAAATGTAGTCTTTCACGCTTGTAGGGATGGGTTTGGTGTCTCGCAGGTGCTGCACTATCCCCAAGACGTGGTAGCAGAGCCAAACACCCCTCTGGTTGAGCTCCTCTCTGCTTTCCACCGCTGAGATACTACTGTCGGTCTCAGACGGCCCGCCGACGTTTGTCTGGGGCGTGATGATCACACGGAGAGCTACGACGTCGGTTATGCGGTTGAGGGGCTGCTGCTTTACATTCATCTTAAGCCAGAGGCTATGCAGCTCTTTCATCCTCCCTTCGACCTCCACCACGACACCCTGTTCCATAAGCAACGGGTCGTTCTTAAGCGCGTTCTCAAGCAAACGCTGGGACTTTTCCAACGCATTCTGGAACTTGTCCTTGGATATGAGCAGCTTGCGCTTTAGTCGCTTGTACTCGGCGGGGTACAAGTACTCAAAAGAAATATCCTCCAGTTCGCTTTTCATCGCCCAGATTCCCATGCGGTGAGCAAGAGGAGCAAAGATATCGAGAGTTTCCCTCGAAATTTTCTGCTGCTTGGAGGGGGACATGTGCGTCAGGGTCCGCATATTATGCAGGCGGTCCGCTAGCTTGACAATTATGATACGGTGGTCGTCTGCCATGGCCACAAACATCTGGCGAAGATTTTCGGCCTGCTCGTCGGCGTAGTCGCTGAAGGCGAGCTTCGGAAGCTTAGAGACCTTGGTCTCGCCTTCCACAATCTTGCTGACGGTCAGCCCAAAGAGGGCCTGGATTTGAGAGAAAGTCAGCGAAGTATCTTCCACCGTGTCATGCAACAAGCCGGCAATTATTGTCTCACTATCCATCTCCATCTTCGCCAGTAACTTGGTAACACCGATCGGGTGGACTATGAACGGCTCCCCCGACTTCCGCGTCTGGTTCAAATGGCTGTGATACGCGACCTTAAGGGAAAGTTTGATCAGGGGGAGCAGGCTGGAGTCCATGTAACCCAGTAGGGGCAGCAGGTCCCCATTCCAGTAGTCATCTATGGACTGAAGATGATCCTTTGTCAGGTCCTCTTGCAGAGAGAGGAGAAGAGATTGCTTAGTTAGGAATATATCATTGGTCTGTTTGGTAGAGAAGCTCTTTGCGTGGCTGTCTTGCATCAGCAACTTCCAGGAATTGATCTCTACGGGGGTACTCAGCGGGTGATCTGCTGATATGAGAGGCTGGGATTTGACCTCGCGAGTTTTTGCCTTCTCTTTGTCGCTACGAGATGCAAAGTACTTTGTCGCAGAGGAGACAGGACGGTGCAGCACTGGTTGGAAACCAAGCACATAGGGCAGGAGGAGGAAGAGGAGAAACATTGGAAGAATTCTCTGAGCTGCAGCAGGCAGGGAAAAGGCGAAAACCTATTTAAAGCGGGTTTTGCGAGATAAATTCCTTCGCCGGAGCGCGAAAGGATAATATATATCTAAGAAACCTCAGCAAGAAAAAACACGACTCCCCCGTTTTTGCTCCGTTTCTTACATTTCGAAAATCTTGCATTACTCCCACGCTCCTCCTCTACCAATTAAACTTCCTTCAGCTGACACTTAGGGTGATTACTGTAGGTGATTGTGTCGTGACCCCAAGTGGTGCCCGATGCCACCCCGAAAACTGATTCCTTTTGACCCCGCCTGCCTGGTGATTGCGGCATGCAAGTATGCCCTGAAGAACAGCGAACCCGGCAACTCGTCGACTGCAGCCGACTTGATTAGTCATCCGGGGTCGTCCTTGTCGCCCACTTCCTCTGGGAGCTCCGATGCCCTCCGACGACATCAGAACCCTTCCTCTGCCGAAGACAATGGAGATGGACATGGACAGGGAGAATGTGCCTCGCCAGGGGATGCCGAGGGGCTCTTCGTCGACATCGACGAGATGCAAATAAGCGACGACGCTGACGGCGGTGGGAGACGACGGGGAGAGGGCGAAAATGGCGATGAGGCAAACCTGCCAAACTTACCATTTGGACGCCGTCCGATGCCATTTTTCGACCTGGTGACGTTTCAGAGCAGGCTCGTGGGTAAGAGGATATTGAGGGAGTCGATCGAGGAAAGTGCCAACAATGGAAGAGGAAAGGACGGGGCTGAGGGTGATATTGTCATAGTGAACACCTCAACCTTGACACCGGAGGTACTAGCACCGACCCTGGTGCTCATGTCTTTGGAGTACGACAGGAAGGAGTCACTGCCTGGTCTTGGTGGAATTTATCAGCATTTGGTTAGTCTGGGTAGATACTTGATGTCGGCATCTGATAGAGAAGCGGTTGGAAGGGGCGTAGCAGGGATGGAGCAAGCCTTCATCACGGCATTTGCCAACGCTGGAAACGAGGGGAAGGGAGCACAAGCGCTGAAGGTACTCAAGGACCTCATGGAACATGTAGTTGGAAAGCATCCCAACGACTTAATGGTTCAAGGAGAGCAAGAACGATCGCTACAGCAACAACAAGCGCTGCAGCAATCAGTAGATCTCCACAACCGCCTCAAGTTTCGTTTCATCGAGCGTGTTTCGCCGTGTCTCCTCCGGCCTCAGGGCGCAAGCCTTTGGAGTGTTTGCCACCAAAGGGATGTGGACGCTCTCGTTCTCGTAGGGGAGGTCGTTGTGGATAACCTAGAGGTTTTCTTCCGGGAGGGTTGGGAGGAGAGGGCTGGACTACTCCAACATCAACTTCAACAGCTTCATAAGCAGCGAAACCAAGAGTTTACCGCGCCGCAATCGCCGACTACCAATGGAAATACCATGTCAAACGGAAATTCTAGTAGCAACAACAACAACAACAACAACAACAACAATAATAATAACAATTCTTATCCTCTCCCCTCCTCCCCCAAAAATGGTGGCACGGGCGCCTTCAACAGTAATAACAACCACAACAATCTCACCCTTTCCCATTCTGAAGTTGTCTCTCTGGACCTCCTGATAAAATCCTCCATTTCTTCTGTCTTTGGGATCGGTTCTCTTCGCTCTCTAGACTTGGACGCCTTCGATCCAAAGGATTTCGGTGTTAGTGACGAAGAGGAGGAGGAGGAGGAGGAGAAGGAGGAGATCGAGAACTTGGTGTCCCCCTCCACGTTACCCTCGTCCGCTTCGATTGACACTTCAGCGGGGGAGGATAAGGCGGTTCGAGAGGACAAGGAGGCGTGGTCGAAGGAGTCGTCGTCGTCGCCGTCGCCGTCGCGAGGCGAAGAGGACTCAGAGGGTTGGGTGGATGAGGAGTGGGTCATGCGCCTATCCCATCTCATCTCAACAAAGCGATCAAGAGGATGGCTGTCTATGGAGGAGAGAAAGGAGTGCATCAGGGGTTGTCGAAGGCTCAAAAAGGCAGTCATAAACTCTGCGCCTGCTAAATCGTCACCGAAATCGTCATCAGTGGGGGGGGAGGGAGGCGATAGAGGAGATATGTACAGAGAGCTCAAGCAGACCATCCGTAGCGACGCAGCCCGTGTTGTGCAGTCCCTTGCGCGAAGAATTATCTACTCTGCTCGAGGGCGGTCGAAGGGTCAGGTAAATCGAGCTGGGGAGACATATGCCCAGGAGAACAGTAACAGCAACAGCAATAGCAACAGCAACAACGACGACAACAATTACTACAACAACTACAACAAGAACAACAAAAGCAAAAACAAAAACGACAAGGAAATGCACGTAAACGGAGAGGACAATGAGATGATGCATGTTGATAGCGAGGGCGGTGGTCGCGAGGGGGGGGAGACGGTGAAGGGTGCCAGAAGTGCTTCCTCACCGAAGGGCGGGAAGGTGACTACAGGGCGTTCCTTCACCTTGGCCGGGATCGATCATGACGAAAAGGAGAACGAATCTGGTAGTGGCGCTGCTTTTGCTGGAAGCGTTGGAAGTGTCGACGGCCCTTCGAATCGAAATAACGGCAACCAAGGTGCCGGAAACGGGCTCCGCCAAGGAGATGCTAACACCGCCACCAACGGCAGCAACAGTCAGTCCCTCACGTCCCTTTCGGAGCGCAAAAAGATGCTCAAGGCTCAGCTGAAGAAGTTTGATTCGGACTTCTGCAGGGAGAGGGGAAGGCTGCCCCGCAAAGCGGAAAAGGAGCCAATTCGGCATCTCTACGAACAGTACAACAAACTCAAGGGACTGCTTGAGAAGAGCATGGGGGCGGAGGGAGTCGAGGACGCAAACGACTCCAATCACAATTGGGCTGGTCAAGGCGAAAACTCAGTCGGTGGGACGGTCAACGCTCACGACAGTTCGAAAAATGCCTGGGGGCCGGTCTCCGCTCACCAGCAGAGACTCCGGACCGAGAAGCACTCTCTCCATCTATCCCTGAAGAAGTTCGAGAGGGATTTCTTCGCCCGGAACGGCAGGCAGGTATCCTCCTTCGACGATATCAAACCCGTCGCAGAACTCTACAGAAGGTACAAGACCGTCAAGAAGGAACTCGCTAAGGCAGGGAAGTAGAGAAATACAGCACAATGTACGCATCATGCCATGCCATGCATTACTGTGAGAGACCTTTTCGCTACTGGACAACCACAGTAACACAATAAGGGGATATGATTTGATAGAAAGGAAAGTTCTTTTTCTGATTTTTTTGGTGTTAGGGGTGGTGTTACTTACGAGTCGTTGCTTACTCTCCCCTTCTTTTCTTAATTGCCCTCAGCTTCCACCATACTTGTATACGCACGACGCAAACTGTCGCAAACATCATCCAGAAGGGCAGCTCAAAGTCCGAATACCAGTCCAGGGCGGTCGGTCCAGAGTACAGGGCCGTGCGAAAGGAAGACATAAAAGGGATGGGGGGGGGGTTGGAGGGATTGCGAAGCTGGAAAAGGGAGAGGGGGGGGTGAGATTCCGTTTCTTTCGCATGCTATCATGCCTCCGTTTTCGAATTCACTCCACTCGTGTGACAGCAGCTCACCTCGTCCTTTAAAACCAAAACGGCCTTCATTGAGAGTCCCATCACACCAAAGGATAAGGGGATGAGTAAATGTATTGCAATGTTGAATCCGAGTTTTCGGGAGTAGTCGGAGTAGTGAGGTTGAGGCAAAGGGGTGGATGAAGCTTCAATTACGTCGTTTATCACAGAAGGACCCCGAGCATGGGTCCGCGAACGGGGCATCGTGCGAGTTGTGGTTGAGAGTTGAGGCTCTAATTGGAGAGAAAAAAAATTTTCAACGTTTGCTCTTTGGCCGCCAGTTTGCACCATTCATTTACCTTTTACCAATTTATTACCAAAACCCAAGAGCATGGCGAAGAAAGCATCGGCGAAGAAATCAGCAACGGCGAAGAAACCAGCATCGGCGAAGAAACCGTTAGCAAAGAAAACAGTCACCAAACCCTCCGGCAAATGGGACAAAAATGATCCGCGCGGAAAGAGGCCATCCCCATCTGTCAGTGCCTCGCAAACCGATGTCGGGACAGAAATGCTGGGCAACGACGGTAACCTTTACGTCGTGAGGGCCAATAAGAATGGAATACACCAATGGAAGAAGGTCTGAGGTCCAATGACAATGAGTGGGAGCGTTTTGTTCGGAGAGGTCAACCATTTAGATTAAGTCCGTTCGTTTTTCGTCGAAACATTTCTAGTCTTCTTTCCTTCTTTAAATTTAACTGCCTCCTTTTAAATCCCAAACTCCTGCCTCAATTTTTCAATCTTGGCCTTGGCGCTCTCATGCTCTGCCTCAAGTTCGACGACTTGTCTTTGTCTCTCGGCTTCCTTCCCAGTTTTACGCTGTGGAGAGGAGTGAAATGCGTCGGCACCTCTGAAACCGCCCTCCTCGTCGTCGTATAGGCTCCCTTCAAAGTCGGCTCCGTGGAGAAGGGACTTGTTGGCCCTCTCCTCGTCCCTTTCCGCCTTGTTCAGGGCGGAGGAGGAGGCCTTCTTAGGAACAATAGGCTTGGGTACTTTTTTGCTATACTCCTCCATTTTGGCATTCTTGCTCATTGCAGTGGACTTAAGGGCGGCAAGCTTCTCGGACTTGCGACTTTCGAGGGACTTGGTAACCATTGTCTTTTTGTTCCGTCCATTCGCCGCTGCTGCGAACTGTATCGCAAGGAGGAGAAGTATAGTAAAGCGAATGAGAACATGAACAGATTGATTAGTGTGGTCGTCTATGTAAGGAAACGCTTTATGCTCTTCGCTCAAGGCTGCTGCCTACTCACCTCCTTCATTTTCCTCGCTTTCTCCCTCTTAGCAATGAGTTCATCCGTCATTAAATCAGGCTGCAACTTTCCCAGCTCGACGTACTTGTCCTGTTTGATCTTTCTGTAATCTTCGATCGTGTGTGCTTTGTAGTTCGCCCTGGTAGAGCCTCCGGGACGAGGGCGTCTGCCATACCCCCCACCACCTGAACCACCACCAGGGGCACCTGAAGAAATAGAACTAGCACCGCCCTCGACCCCACCCGTGTTCGCCTTCACATTATTGCCCTTGTTTCTGCGGGAGTATCCTCCGCTTGACCGCTGCGACTGCGACTGCGAATGCGACTGCGAATGCGAATGCGAATGCGAATGCGAATGCGACTGCTTCACGGGTGGGGACGTCCGCTTGGCTTGGGGTGAAAAGACAATCTCGCTCCCAAAATTTTTGTCGTCGTCGTCATCGCCAGCGGAGCCCCTGGGGCTGACTGTGCGGCTACTGGGGGCGCTCATAGAGCGATAGAGTGGCTCTTGTAAGACGTCGTCAAGGGCATCGTTCGTTCGCTGTTTCGGGGGGGAACGGTTGTAGGTCTGCCTATTGTTATGGCTATGGTTGTGGATGTTTTGGGCGTTTTGATTGTTTTGGGAAACATAGGCGTCGTTAGTTTGGTGGTTGATGTTGTGATTATTGTTATAGTTGGTGATGTCGTTGTTGCTGTAGTTGTTGCTGTAGTTGTTGCTGTAGTTGTTGCTGTAGTTTTTGCTATAGCTGGTGTCAATGCTACTGTGAGGTTTGCCCACTCCTATCCTGTTGCCCACTAGCTGCCTCTTTTTTTTAATGGCCTCCCTAATCTCCCTCTGCTTCTCGGCGGCGCTCCCCGTTTCGGACAAGAGAAATTTGCTAGCCCTTTGGCGCCTTACATCGCTGCGGTTGGTAGTGCCGTTGCGTTTATTGGAGTTATTGATTACCTGACACGAGTTGAGCTTTCCACCCCCACTACTGTTCTTCGTAATTGTGACAGGGGAGGGCGATACTCTAGCGACAGTAGCAGGAGCTGGAGCCGGAGCTGGAGCTGGAGCTGCAGCTGGAGCTGGAGCTGCAGCTGGAGCTGGAACAGGCGACGCGGGTTTTAGCCGTGGACTCGTCGCGCTGACCACGTGAGGGTTTAAGTTAATATTGCTCGTGAAATTCGACAGCGGCTGCAAGACAGACACACCTCCGGGTGCAGGTTTCTGAGATGTAGGAGTTCGCGCAGGTGCGGGAATGAAATGGCTACTGCTCGGAATCTTCGAATGCGCAGGTGAGGGTATTACGGGACTGCTATTATTGTTCTTGTAGTCGCTGCTAATGATTTTATTCTTGCTGTTAACAGTGCTGTCGTTTTCAGGACCAGGAGATGGATCCATGCTCATCCTGCGCATCGGACGCGAGCTAACCTGGTTCACGCTTATAGACGTGACGGCCACTTTCGATGGAGATGCCACTGTGTACGTCGAGCCAGGATGTTGTGATGAAAGAGGGGGTGCAGAGGCTAAGATTTGAGGCTGTGTTTGTTGTTCTGGTTCTTGTTCTAGTTGTGGCTTTGATATTTGTAGGTTTTGGTGGTGCCGTTGCTGTTGAATTTGCAATGCCGTCTTCGAGTTTTGCTGACCTTGCTGCTGAACTT
>ENA-OWPI01005012-OWPI01005012.1-marine-metagenome-genome-assembly--contig:-NODE-5012-length-10301-cov-2.201780_pt1 | contig 10301 bp, 6 predicted proteins | sample MGYA00238138_ERZ651775 | MGnify/ENA primary metagenome ERZ651775 (study PRJEB26906, sample SAMN06265043) | marine metagenome | isolation source: Helgoland LTER site | place: Germany:Helgoland, sampling...
CCTTCGTCTGCACGTGCACAGCTGTGGACGTCGCCACGGCGCACGCGCCGATCCCGTTCACAGCTGTGGATCCTTCTTCAGCCGTGGATCCTTCTTCACGTTCTCCCTGATTGACCCCGAGCAAGGCGGTCAGACGGTAGGAACCTTCCTTCGCGACTCGGTTAGCGTCGAGCACGAGCGTGGCGGATTGTGTCAGCGCGAGGACGTCGCCCCTGACCTGGATCCTCGCCGTGAACGAGACGTACTCGGCGCCGAACACCGCGGACCGCGACCTCAGTAAGGACGCGATGCCCGCGCGGTCCCTGCACGGGAGGAGCTTGAGCCACGGCGTGAGGTTCTCGGTGCAGACAGCCTCCGCCGGGAGGGATCCGAGCCTGCGTCTGTTGTGTGATGCGACGGCGGTTCGATCGACGCGGTCAGTGCCGTCCCACGGTCGGAACACCAGCGCGGGCTCCACGACGACCTGCGGCTCGCGTAGTGCGCTGAGTGAGGCGCAGAACTGCCCGCCGAACATGGCTGTGAGATTAGCCCACCCCGCGTCCGCCGCGTCGTCGGACTCGACGTCGAACGCCGCCCAGAGCTCAGCCCCGATCGGTTTGGCGCCCGCCGGGGGCCGGCCCCATCGCCGGTACATCCACCGCCCCTGCGTGAACGACAACTCCGCGTCGGCGACTCCCGTAGCGCGCGCGATCTGCGCGATCGCCTTGGGAAAGGTCTCGTGGTGCCGCGCCATCAGCGACGTCTCCTGCCGGAAGTGCGCCACGAACGCCGTCCGACCGCCAGGGAGGGGGCGGAGCAGCGCCTCCTCATGGAAGGTCTCGGGCCTGGACTCGCCCGCCGCGCCCGCCGACGCCGCGAGCAAACCGACGAGGAAGGCGAGGAGCATGGCGCGGGCGACGCGCCTCGAATCCATGTCTCGGAGCGCGCGCGCGTGCCACAGTCTGCGCCACGCATGGGACGATCTATCAGATTTATTTCAGATTTATTTAATCACCGCGGATTCCCCCGTCACATCACTGGGTGTACACCGCGTCGACATCTTCAAGCTCCAACAGCTTGTCCACCAGCCCGTCGTTCACCTCACGCTGTTCGTCAGTCACGTCAACCTCCGCCAGCGGGATCATCTTCAGCGCGGTCTCGTCGGGGTTTATCGCGTACCCGGCGTCGCCGAGCGCTTTTTGGCACTGCATGAAGTTCTCGAACTCGGTGAAGATCGTGAACCCGTCTTCGCCATCCTCCCGCGGGACGACGTCGTCGCCGCCGTTCTCGCACGCGACCTCGAACACCGCCTCCTCGTCGCCGTTGTCGCAGTCGATGGTGATGACCCCTTTGCGTTCAAAGTTGAAGAGCACGGATCCGATCTCGGCAACCTTGCCGCCGTTTTTGTTGATGACGCTCTTGGTCTCCGCCGCCGCGCGGTTGACATTGTCGGACAGGACCTCGATGACGATGCCGACGCCGCCTTCGCCGTAGGCTTCGTACGTGAGCTCCATGTAGTCCGCCTGCTTCCCGTCCGTCGCGCGTTTGATGTTGCGCTCCACCAGTTCTCGCGGCACGGAGAGGCGCGCGGCGTCGTCCAGAACCTTTTTCAGCTGGACGTTGGACACGGGATCGGGTCCGCCGCCTTCCTTCACCGCGGCGACGATCATCTTGCCGTACTTGCCGTACAGCTTGGTTCGCTTGGCTTCGCCTTTTTGCTTCTTCGCCGCGACTTTCGCAGCCTTGCGCCCCATGCACACGGGCGCGCAGTGAAGGTGTCGGGGCTGGCCGGGATGGGATAAGTTTGCGGTGCGAGTGGTTCGGGCGCTGACGCGCGCGAGGACGTGCGACGCGCGGAACGCGAGCGATCCGACGGAGCACGTGGCGGTGAACGCGGACATGGTGACGCGCCGGGAGAGTGCGGGGGTTGGGCTTTGTGCCCTAGGCCGTGCCTCGTGTTGTGACGCCCTATCCATTTTATCAGGTCATCACGTGGCCAAAACCCTCAACCCTTGACTTTCGTGCGCTTTTTCAGACGGGGGCGGCACTCATGGCCGCGCACGCCGCTGGGGTGCTGTGCCTCGCCGGGCGTGGGACCCCGCCGTCATCGCGGGGACGGGGACGTGCTGCTGGTCGCGGCGGACGCGGCGGGGGTGCCCGCGGACGGGGCGGGGAAGCGACGGCGCCGGTGGTTGGCTGGGGCGAGCGCATCGCGCGGGGCGAGGAAGAATCCGAGGAGGCTCCCGCGTCGTCGTCCTCCTCGAGCCGCCGGGTACGGGGGGACCGAAGAGGCGAGGCACGGGGCACGGAGGGTGCGTGGCAACACGCGAGTCCGGGCCAAACGCGGGCGTGGGAGCGGTCCGCGTCATCGCCGTTACGCGACGACGAGGACTACCGCATCGTGGACGTCGCCAAGCGGCGGGGAGGAAGAGGCGGACCGTCTTCGAGGGTACGGGGCGGACCCTCCACGAAGAAGACGCGCGATGCATCGTCGGATTCTGAATCCGACGCGGGAGGAGCCCACTCAACTGAGGGTATTCGCGTCAACAAGTGTTTCAGAGACTTCACCTCGCGACGTAACGCGGACAAGCTGATCGAGTCGGGACGGGTGACAATCAACGGAGCGACGGCGTCGTCCGGCGACAGGGTCGTCCCGGGAGACGTCGTCGAGTTGAACGGTGAGACGGTGGAATGGGAAACACTGAACGTCATCCGGACCGAGGAGACGAACACAGCCGGACCGTCCACAACGTCGTCGACGCAGTTCAAGTACGTCAAGTACTGGAAGCCCCGCGGCGTGACGTGCACCACCGACGTCCGCGACAGGTCCAACATCATCGACGCCGTCGGGTACACGCACGCGCGTTTGTTCCCGGTGGGCAGGCTGGATAAGGACAGCACGGGGCTCATACTGCTCACCAGCGATGGACGGCTGCCCAACGCGGCGCTTCGTTCGGGGCGGAGACACGACAAGACGTACGCGGTGACGGTGGATACAGACATCCGCCCGCGGGATATGAAGACGCTGTCCAAGGGCGTGGTGATATCGACCCCGGTGCAACGGGACAGGGTGGACAGGGTGCTGACCGCGAGGACGCTGCCGTGTGAGATTAACGTCACCGGAAGACGCACGATCGAGATCACGCTGAGAGAGGGACGCAACCGCCAGATTCGTCGCATGCTCGACGCGGTTGGGTATCGGGTCACGGACTTGCACCGAGTGGAGATCATGGGTATCGGGCTGGGTGGGTTGAAGAAAGGACGGTGGGTGGAGTGCGACGTGACGGAGATGGATATCATCATGAGATGTATACGTGCCGCGGAGGACGCGGGAGTCGAGGGGGATGATGAAGGGGAGGAGGAGGATAGTTAGTCGCGGCGCGCGTTTTTTCCCCGAGGAGAACGGCACCCGCGGATGATGCAGCTCATACAAGTTTGGATATTAGACAAGTCTTGCGCTGGCTATGGTACATAAAGAATAATAGAATGGTCAGGCAGCGGCAGCCTGCTGAGCAGCCTTGGTCAGGAAGGGATTCTCCCTGACGTCGTCGAAGCTCCTTCGCGCGCCGCCGTCAAAGGAGCTCCTGCGGGAGACGCTGCTCAGCCTCGGCGGCGGCGTGGGGGGCGGATCCGCAAACTGCGGAATCTCAACCTTTTCTCCCCAGTGCTTCTTGAGGAGCTCCACCGCGTCCCGCCGCTCGTGCTCGGAGTTGATATCCTCCCTGGGCAGCGTCATCGCCAGCTTGAGCTCCGCGTGCGCCTCATCCTTGCGCTGCATGTCCAGCAGAAGCTTACCGAGCTCCACCCTGTGGATCAGGCGCTTGGGCGCGATCTCGATGGCCCGCCTGAAGATTGTCTCAGCCTCCTCGAGCGTCCCGGGCTCCAGCTTACCGCCGTACATGACACGCACCAACGCGCGCACGATCCGTCCCAGGTTGGCCATCTGGTGCTGGTACCGCCCCAGCACGTGAAGCGCGAGATCCGAGGTGGGATCCAGCCGGATAGCCTCCTCGCACCGCTCCTTGATCGTCCCCGACAGCTCAACCTTCTCGCGGTTGTCGCTCCACATGGACAGCCGCCCGAGCGCTGCCCCGAGGCACAGATGCGCCTCGGAGCACTTCGGGCTCAGCTCGATGGCGCGCTCGCTGATCTCGGCAGCCTCCTTGGAGATGGCCCTCGCCAGCGGGTGGTTGTGGAAGACATCCTCCGTGAACACCCTGTCGGACAAGGACTTGGACAGGCACACCAGCAGGTCCGGATCGGCAGGCCGGATGGCGACCGCCTGTCGAAAGTTCTCGACCGCGCCGGCGGAGTCGCACACGGCGTTGCATCGCCGTCCCTCCTTGACGAAAAAGTCCACCCGCCGCTGCTCATTCTGAAACTCCTGCGACTGAAACCTGAAACTCCCGTGACGTCGCATGCCCCCGACGACCATCCCACCCAGCTTTCGCGAGTTCTTACCGAGCCCGTGCAGGCTGTCCTGCATCTTCTGCTTGATCTTCCCCGGCGACAGCGGCGTCCCCTCCGGGAACAGCTTATTTTTCAGGTGCTCGTGCGGGTCCTCCTTTGGTTTCCCGGTTCGCCCCCACAGCCACTTTGCGAGTTGCCTGACGTGCCCGGGGAGCCCGCCGAAGGTCTCGACGCCGATGTTGTACGTCACCGAGTAGGTAACGTTGAGAATGAGAACCGCCGCGAACTGCAGCAGGTGAAGCGGCGGCCTGAAGAGCTGCCTTCCCAGGTGCCCAACCTGCCCAACCTTCGCCCGAAGAAACCCGCCGACCCTTTTGGGCCCGAGCGCCTTTGGAAAGTTGAAGCTGGGCCTGAACCCTTTGTAAGAGAACTGCCCCCCCTTCTTCCCCCCGCGGCGCTTACGCGGGCTCGGGGAGCTCCGGGCTTGGCTCGCGCGCTGGAAGATCTGCTCCCAGAAAGGACTCCGCTCCGGTTTCTCCGGCGTCTCCAGCGGATCGACATTATTGCAGCTCACTTTCATTTGCTCACTAGGAACCTCGTCAAACTCTCCGTACGGCAGGTTAGAGTCGAACCGCCTGGTGCTGCCGTCCCCGAGCCTCTTACGCGGTGGGAGGTGTGAGGTGGTCCAGTGCGCGAAACCCTCGCGGTGCGTCCTGTTGCTGTACAGCGGCGCCGTCGTGTCTGGAACGGAACGGAAAAAGTTTGTGGGAATGAGATGAAGGTCAGTGCCAAAACGAGGTTAATCAGGTGTCATCGGGTGGGAGGAAACGCGGCCGGGCTGGCGCGGGTTGGCTCGAACGCGCGGTGATCGAGACGATCCTCGGCGCTCGATAGTGTGCGTCACGATTTGGCGCGCCGCACGGTTCGTGAGCGGAATGCGTGGAGCCCCGCGTCGCGTCGAAGCGGCGCCACGAACCGACCGGATTGATGCTGACTCGACGCCCAGTCAGCACCAACTGGACGTTGGCCGCACTGGGTGTTCAGTGACCTTGTGTCTCCTCGGGCGGTAAAAATAACGCGGTCGGGCGAGTGCATTGACGCGACCGGGACGGGCGCCTCGATGCACGCGCGACGTATCAACCGGGCACGTACCGTCCATCTCGAATCCACTGCCGCTTCGGCGAATGCCGCTGAGCGATGTGAAGCGCTGCGGCGCGTTGGGCGCGCTCCCAGTCAGCGTCGCCATCCCGTCCCACTAAAAAACTTTTTCCCCTTCAAGTCGCGCGCCAGCCTCGGGGCCTCGGAGCTTTCCCCGGACCTCGCGGTCCACTGCTCGTGAGCCTCGACGCGCGGGATGAGCGGTACTCCCACTCCTCGCGAACTCCGCGAAACTTCTAACCTCACCGCTGGTCCGTGGACCGCGCGGAGATCTCTGGGATTGGCGCGTCGTGAAAGCGAAGAGTTTGCTCGGCTTCTTCAAAAAGTTTTCCATCGCGCGACGAGACTCGGGTTCGCGGCTCCAATCAGGTGACCGTGGGAGTTGCAGGGCGATTGTGGGCCACGTAATTTGCCTCGGGTGGCAAGATTCGTGTCACTAAACCTGCATACGCGATTTGGGCGTAATTGGGTGGGCGATTTTCCCGGTTCGTAGACCGAGGGTAGTACCGGGTGTTGCATTTGGGGGGAATTAGGATTCAGTGCGGGTGAACACCCATACCCCATACGTGCGGAGTACGGAGTAAATAAACCGCGGGAAATTGGATCGATCTCCGGAAAAGTACGAAAAAGTCGAGTCAACGGCTTCGTGACGCCACACGAAGACGCGCACGAAGCGACTTGTACATGACGTTCGACCAGTTCATCAACTTCATCTGCGCGCTGGCTGGGGACAGCTTCGAGTGAGGGGTGACCTCGGGGTCACGGCGCCCGGGGCGGGCCGCCGTTGTACTAACATCACACGTCTTGTTGTACCACGACTATGAAAATGCGCGAAAGACGAACGGGGGCGACATTCTTTACATGAGTCGCACGTGCTTGTAATACGAACGTACGTCTGAACCTAAACATCTCAGTGCCCGTCCTCGTCGACCACGTAAGGAACCTCTACGGCCTCCTCCTTCGCCTGTTCCGCGAACGTCTCGCGCTCCGCCCCGATCTCCTCGATGACCAGCCCAAAAGGCCCCTTCGCCTTCCGCGCGATATTTTCGTCCGAGTCACCACCCGCGGCGTTTTGAGATGCCCCGCCTCGGTTCGCGGGAGACACGCCGCCTAGACCTACCGCCCCACCCACCGCGGTGATACCCCCCGCCGTCACCTCCGGCGTGGTCCCCACACCCCCGCCGGTCCCACCGTCCGGCCCCGGCAGCATCAGCGTCAAAGCCGCCTCCAACCGCTCCGTCACCGACTGAAAAGTCGGACGAGATTTCGGATCATTCACCGCGCACGCCCAGAAGAGCTCACCGATCGCCCGTGTCGCCGCATCCTCCCTCGCAGCCTCCTGAGCCGCCAGCCCGAGAACCAGCCGCTGCCTGTCGTACCCGACCACCGCCACCACCTGCACGTTGATGAGCTCGTTCCACGGAGTCAGCGGCGCGGATAACAACTCCCACAGTACCACCCCGTACGAGTACACGTCGGCGTTTTCGTCAAAGTTCTCCGCTCTCAACATCTCGGGCGCCATCCACTCGAACGTCCCGTGGATGTTCGAACGTCCGGACAGCAGCGTGTTGCGTCGGACGCGGGACAGGCCAAAGTCGGCGATCTTCACGCGCCACTTGTCGTCCACCAGGATGTTGGGAGACTTGAGGTCGAGGTGGAGGATCGGCGGCGACCGCGAGTGCAGGTACTGCATGCCCCTGGCCACCGATAGCGCCACGTGGTGCGTCCGCGGGCCCCCCAGTGGACCCCCGTTCTTGCGCAGGATGTTGTGCAGGGACCCTCGGCGCATGAACTCGGTAGCGATGAAGGGCGGCTCCGCGCACCAACCCATGAACAGCAGTAAGTTCGGGTGTCTCAGCCGTGACAGCACCACGGCTTCCTCCCTCAAACGCGTCACCACGTCCGCGCCGCGCTCCAGCAGCTGCTTCACCGCGACGATCGTCCCGTTCCACGTCCCCCGGAACACCTCCGCGAAACCCCCGACGGCGACGCGCTCGTGCAGCTGCACGTCGGACGGAGCAATCTCCCATTCCCGCATCGTGTTCAGCATGGGCACGTCACCGCCCGCTACCAAAGCTCTTTGGTTCTGCTCGTAGCTCTTGGGCGACCCGCCGCTGTTCCCGGATCCATCGGTGTTGACGTAGTCGTCGGGGGACGCGATGGCGAACCGGCCGGTGCTCCCGGGGTAGGCGCCGGTGCGAAGCGACAGCCGCGCTCCCTCGCCCAGCGGAGTCGTCGGAGTCGCGGACGCGGATGTAGTGACGGTTCCAATCTCGCCGCGGTCCTCAATCTCCCTGATGCGCGCGGCTACTGCGCCCCCCGAGGCTGCCGGTAGTTCTGGGCGCCGGTTACCGTGCCCGCCCCCCGCGCCCAGCGTGGATATGGGCTGGGAGAAGTGCGCCCTGAACGAGGTTGTCATGACGACGTCCACCGTCTTGTCGTCGACGGCGGTGACGTTCATGAGCGGTCCCCTAACGCCGGATACGTGGTCGGGCTTGACCGGCATGCGCTCGACGGTCTGCCGGAGCCACGCGTCCATCTGTGCGTCCACGTGGTTTGGATCCTGCACCCCTTTCCCGTCGGGGGAGACCGCGCCGGATCCCGCCCCGTCTCGCGACTTCCGGGCGAATTTGCTCGCGAACCCCGGCGGCGAGGACACCTCCGGCCGCCACAGCTCGCCACCCCCGCCCCGCGCGGCGCCGTTGTTACCCGGAAGGACGATGTCGTCGCTTCCGTGGCTCCTCGCGCTCCGGTTCGAGCTCGGGCCCGTGCCCCCGGACCCTTGCCGCCGGAGGCTCCCTTGGCGCTCGAGCGCCCCGAGGCCGAGGCCACCGCCGCTGTGCGCGTCCGGTTCCTCGACCCAGAAGCTCCTCGGGGGCGTCCCGCGGCGCCTGAGCGGCGACGGCACGTGGTCCACACCCTTCTCCACGAGCTCGTCGATGTCCCGCAGCCGGTCGTTCACCTCGAGCGACGCCATGGCGAGCATCGACGGCCCCGACCCACTGCCGCCGGAACCTTCGGCAGACGTCTGCTCCATCGGGTGAACAGCGTCCGTCAACCCCGGGACACCCGTCCCGCCCACCTCCTCAAGGTCCGGCATGGCTCCTCCGCCTTCGCGAGCTGCCCGCGGTGACCACGGAGGGTCCGCGTGACTGGTCGCGAGGCTTCGGAAGCGCACCTACCCGCCGGACCTCCGTGCCGTAAAGAATGGAAGAGAACATTCGCGACGCGACGGGTGTCTTCGTCAACTGTCAACCTTCCGAGCGTACCGTGTGGGCACTGTCTCAGTTTTCGCAATTGCCGTTGAATATCACTATTTGCAATGTTTTCCCTCTATGGGAAACTAGTCACCGACGCCGCCGTCTCTCATTTCTTGAACTTTTGGAACAATCCCTCGATGAGCTCCGCCCCGCCGCCGCCCTTCGGCGCGCCCCCCTTCTTCCTCTGCTCCGCCGTCGTCCCCTTCGACAGCATCGAGAACACACCCTCCAACAAACCCTGCGGCTCGAACCGTCCCATGATCCCCTCGAACCGCGCATCCGCTCGAAGCGAAGCGATGTCGGGATCAGATCTTATGTTCCCGTAGTCATCGTAGCCGCACTCCAGCGCTCTGACCAAGGAGACCAGGCCAGCCTGCGGGTCCTCCATGCGCGCGTGACAGCACGCGCAGTTGTAGTGCACGGCGATCTGCTCGTTGAGCGAGACGGACGCGTCGGCGAAGCCCTGCGAGGGACCCGCTGGCGCCACCCTGGCTTTGCGGGCACGGATGGGTCCGGTGCCGGGGAGGTCGAGCGCGTTCGTGAACGCGGCGAGCGCGGCCGTGTAGTCCCCGGACTTGTACAGGGCGAGGCCCGCGTCGATGGCCTCGGCGGCGGTCGCGGGGGGCATGTCGATGTCGGGTGTGACGGCGGCGGTGTCGGCGTCGGCGCTCGCGTTGTCGTCGTCGAGCATGACGGGCACCTGCACCCCGGATTGCCCCAACAGCTGGCCGAGCTGCTCGTCGCTGAGCGTCATGAGGTCCTCCACCGGCGCGCCCATGTCCTGGAAGAACGCCTCGTCGTCGCCCTCGCCCGCGGCGGGCGCGTTCCAGGTCATCGGATCGTTGGGATCAAAGTTGGCGGAGCGCCCCGCGTGGGTCATCACCCGCGACGACGATCGGGAACGACGTCCGGGAGCATTCGCGACGTGCGCGCTGGAGAGGTTGCGGGCGTTGGCGCGGGGGGTCGCGCGCGCGACGGGGCGCGCCGTGGAGGCGTGGATCGCCAACATGGTCAAGGCGAAGGTAGTCTATGTGGTCCACGTCCGCGTGAGCGTGAGTGATTAGGGCGATCTACGAGCACAGATTCTATCCTCGAAATCCAAGAAAATCCGGCACCTGAAGAAAGAGATGGCAACCATCGACGGAGGGCGCATCGGGGAGGAGACACGGGCGAGTGAGTCACTGTGCGTATTTTTCAATCCAGTTCAATAAAAATCGCGCGTTGCTGCATGCACTAAAAAATGTACGGAATGATCGTGGGCAACACGGCCGCTTTAGTCGTATCCCCCGTAGCGAGCGGGTGAGGCTGAGCCTCGGCTGGAATATCCACCCCCGCCGCCGCCGCCGCCGCCGCGCCTGTCGTAGCCGCCGCCACCGCCGCCGCCTCGGGACTCGTAGCCGCCACCACCACCGCCGCCTCGGGACTCGTAGCCACCGCCGCCGCCGCCCCTACGCTCGTAGCCACGGGACTCGTACCCGCCTCCGCCGCCGCCGC
>ENA-OWPI01005015-OWPI01005015.1-marine-metagenome-genome-assembly--contig:-NODE-5015-length-10296-cov-2.527253_pt1 | contig 10296 bp, 12 predicted proteins | sample MGYA00238138_ERZ651775 | MGnify/ENA primary metagenome ERZ651775 (study PRJEB26906, sample SAMN06265043) | marine metagenome | isolation source: Helgoland LTER site | place: Germany:Helgoland, sampling...
GAGGGAGGGAGGGAGGGAGGGAGGGAGGGAGGGAGGGAGGGGAGAGAGAGGAGCGCGCAAAGAGGTTGGTAAACAAAATGAATTACCGAGGAGGACTAACGACAATTGGACTATTCAGCGTAATCGGAGGCATTCTTACCTTCTTAGTTCCAACGTAATTGCTCAGTGCATTTTGCAGCTTCGCCCTGTCCTCCGCTGTGCTGCGGTGCGCAGCAAGTGATTTGTGGCATGCAGCGATTTTCTCCTCACTGAGATGGTTGAAGGATTTGTGATGACCATCCTCGTTCAATTGGTCATGGAGAGCCTTTTTTAGTGCCTCTTTAGGCTGGAGAAGGTAAGAGGGCACCATGTACTGGTAACGCACCTTGTCGCGGGCTGTCTTGGCCGTGAAATTGTTGGTCGCCTTGATTACATCGAGGACACGGATGTCAGATGGGAGAAATGAGTTGATCCTCTCGCGCAGAAGGTCGAGGTCCTCGTCGGGTGTCGTCACAGATGCCTTGAGTGATATAACTTGCGCCGCGGCGTGGACACCCTTGTCAGTGCGGGCACTATTTGACCAGCTCTGCTTTTGAATGTAGCCATAGTTGTCGAGGGAAATCATCTCCGATTCGTAGAACGCACGCTCCAGCTCTCCCTGGATAGTCTTGCTCCCCTCATTCATCTGCATTCCAGCGTACGCTTTCCCACAAAACGCCACCAAAATCCCGAGCTTGCGCTTTGGCCACTTTTTGGGCTTGGGCTTGTCAGTGACAGTGTCATTGTCGGGGGCGGCGGCACCAGCGGCGCCATTTTGTGCATCACTACTGACACCATTTTTTTTGTCGGCATCCTCAGTGTCTCCCCCCTCCTCCTCCCTAATCCGCTTACGCTCGAGAAAGAGAGCGTAAGCATGACTTCCTCTATGGGGTTCTACACCCTCCAGTTGACGGCGGTTGTCAAAGTTTCCTTCCTCGTCGAGAGCCTCAGGTGGTGCAGTCTTCTTCGTCCCTTGGTACCCCTTTCCCCGAGATTTCTTGGCATCCATTTTACGCTTCCGACGCGTCCCGCTGTGTTTACCCCCGTTACTTTTCCCGCCCTCTCCCCGGTTGTCTGCAATCTCGCGCGTCTGACCCTCCGTGTGTACGTCGCCCTTTTGCGTGAAGCAGCGAAAGCACTTCTCACGGCGACTGAAGTTGCTGCTGCCGCACTTCGGATTCTTACACTTCCAGTCATTTATCCCGGCGATATCATCCGCAGTCTTCTCAGCTTTCGGAGGAGACGGTGTCATTGATTTGTTCGGTAGAGCTGAGGTCGTGGAAGCATTAGTGGTAGAGAATGGAAGGGGGGGGTTATTTGAGACTGTCGACGAGGAAGACATCTGTAAAAATGGACGACGCAGTCGAGTTGAAGCTTGGAGTCGAGTAGTGAGGTGATTTATGCGCGAACCCAATAAAATGGTGCGACGCATCACCAAGTTAAGATTTCGTCTCTCTCATTTCTTTTTGACATTGCTCTGTCAGCATGATTAGCATGATGAAAGCAGCGCTATTGGCAATGGTTCTTGTCTCGTATACTGCAGCTTTCATGCCGCCATTCGCTTGCATGTGCGCTTCCGGAGACGGAAGGGCCACAGACGATTACTTGAGCTCTCTCTCTGCTGGACCCCCTGACAAGTACAGGGCCACACCAGCGTTCTACAAGTTGCCGGCTTATCCTGGGCCGCCCGTGAGAAAGAGAGATCGTGTCAAAGCTTTCTTTAAGAACAACGTTGCGGTGAGGAAGAGTACGTCCATATTGAGATGGAGGAAGGTCAATTAATGTCAGATTTGTGTGAAAGAATACGAGGTGTAGGGTATACCAATCTAAAAGAAGGCAGGCTGTTGGTTTCAAGAAAGTCCACCTCATATATTCACGCTACAAATCATTCTCCAATCCCCCACTTGTCCCTCCGTCTTCACGACGCTCAAAACCACCCCCCTCCTCTCCTTCATCAACTCCTCGTCATTTTCAATATTTGCCACCTCCTTTTCTTCTACTCCGACCTCGAAATTATCTAATTTTGTGTAGCTGAACGCGACATGAGGTTGGTATTCAACCCCCGATTCCGCGTCCGAATGTCGCTGGTCTGGCGGGAACACGCCCTTCACAGCCTCAAAAAGTCCCATAATTTCCTCCCCCTTCTCGAGCATAACAAGCATAATCTTGCACCCGAACCCCTTTCCCCCGTCCGCGCTCCTCGGGTAGGGAAAGAACATCCCCTTCGTCGGCTTCATGCTGACCCCCGCCGCCGCCGCCGCCGCCGCTCCATTCCCGCCGCCCTCAGGCGGCGCGGGGGGGAACTTCTCCCTGAACCGGGCAACGGACTCGGAGAGGAGCCTCCCCGCGTCAGAAGGGGAGGGGAGGGGGAAGTTGTAGAGCACGGTATTGTGGGCGCGGAAGGGGGGCGAGCCCGACGCGCCGACGGCGCCGTACTTCGCGATTTGAGAGTTCCATGGGCTTCGCACGTCCTCAACGTCCTCCTCCGCCTGTAGCCAAACGCTATAGTTGCTGAACCGAAAGTCCGTGGTGGGGGGACTTCCAGACGGACCCTTTCCGACCAATTTAAATACTCTATACCTTCCACTTTTCCCAAACCCGAACCCCTCCTCCCCACCCTCAACCTCATCATAAGTAAACCGGCTCTCTCCGCTCTCCAAAAGCTCCAAGAACTTGGGCGTCCCGCTCCTCTCGACGCAGACCCCCACCCACCCGACAGTCCCCCTCTCCGCCCCCACGAAGACGTTCAGCACCTCCCAGCACGCGACGGCGTCCCCCTCCGTGAGCGTGCAGTCACTCATCACAACCCGGCCGTAACGCCGCCCAAGGTGCCGCTCGATGGCGTCCCGATCGTACCAGTCCAGTGAAGACACTACCACCTTACCCCCGAGGCCCGAGCTCTTGGACCCACCGGAACCATCGACGTCCTCGTCGTCGGTGCCGGCCCCGTGGGCCTCACCGCGTCAATCCTTCTGAGCAGGCTCGGCGTCTCCCACCAGGTCGTCGAGACACGCCACGGTTTGCACAGCGCACCGCAGGCTCATGTGGTCTCGCCGAGAACCATGGAAATCCTGACGCGAGCATGCGGCGTCGATGACAGCGCCCTGCGAGCGGTGGCGACACCATTCGGGCAGATCCCCGTGGTCCGCTGGGTCGAGACGCTGATCGGCCGCGAGCATGGAAACTTCTCGCTCGTCACCCAGGACCGTGTCGAAAAGATGTTCGCCACCACACCGTGCCCCCCGGCCAACATCTCCCAACATCGGCTGGAACCGGTGCTGCTGGCCGCCGCACTCGACGCAGGCGGCACGGTTCGTTTCGGTCACGAGTGGGAGTCGTCCACAGCGGCCGACAACGTGACATCGACCGTGCTCAGCCACGAGACGGGCAAACGATCCGAGATCACATCCCGGTACGTGCTCGCATGTGACGGCGCGTCGAGCCCAGTGCGCCGCCACGCGGGCATCACAATGGAGGGCCAAGCCATGGTCGAGATGTTCACGTCGATCCACCTCGTCGGTGATCTTCGACCCGCACTCGGCGAACGACCTGGTCTGCTGTTCTGGTGCATCGGTGGCCCGACCCGCGCGTGGTTCGTCGTCCACGACATCGAGCGCGAGTGCGTGATGATGCATCCGAGCGACCCCGATGCACCACCGATCACCGATGCGATCGCTCGCCAACTCGTAAGGAGCGCCGTCGGAACGGACCTCGACGTCGAGATCGCATCGATCGCGCCGTGGCGCATGTCGAGCCAGGTCGCGACGACGTACCGATCGGGGCGGACGATGCTCGCAGGAGACGCAGCGCATCGCTTCCCACCAACCGGCGGCATCGGCATGAACACCGGCATCGCTGACGTCCACAACCTGTGCTGGAAGCTGGCCGATGTGCTCGCTGGTCGATCCGACGACCAGCTCCTCGACACCTATGACGTGGAGCGCCGCCCGGTCGCCACCACCAACGCCGAGCAGAGCCTGAGCAACCACCTCAAGATGGTCGAGGTCGAAGATGCTGTTGCCGTCGGATCCGGAGTCGCGGAGGCGATCGCCCGCCAAGAGGAACACTTCGACATGACCGGCCTCGACATCGGCTTCCGCTACAACAGCGCTGCGGTCATCGACGACGGCATTGCCACCGCGCACGATTCCGGCTTCAATCCGGTCACCGACGTCATCGCAACCACCGCACCTGGCCATCGCCTCAGCCACGCGGCGGTGATCGTGGACGGTGAGATGATGTCAAGCATCGATCTTGCTCGCGCCGACGACTTCGTGTTGCTGATCGCGCCCGGGTCAACCGTCTGGAACGGCTGCGGGATTCCGGCCATCGAGGTCACCGGAGCCGACGAGACATGGGCGACCATCCGCGGCACTGACGACAGCGGAGCGATATTGCTGCGCCCCGACGGTCACGTCGCCTGGCGAGCTGCAACGGCGCCCGCGGACCCAGCCGAGACCGTTCGCCGAGCCCTCGCCGCGACCCGGCGGGCCGCCGATCAATTCACACGACAACCCGAGTGAGGAAATTGCCGATGTCATTCGTATGGAACGACGAAGAGCGAGAGTTCTTGAATGCCCACACGTGGGCGGTCCTCGCCACCGGCCGTCAGGACGGCTCACCGCAGCAGTCGATGATCGGATACGCGCTCGACAGTGAGAGCCGACTCCTTGTGTCGGCCAAGGCCTACACCGCAAAGTGGAACAACGCCCGACGCCAACCACGAGTCAGCCTGACCATCCCTGATGGGCGCGAGCATCTCGTCATCTACGGATTTGCCGAAGCAATCGATGCCGACCCGCTCAGAGCCGAACTCACCGCCGAGGTCTTCGCCGCGCTTTCAGGCAGCCCCGCTCCAGACCCGAACAACATCATCGCCATGCTCGACGAACAGCAGCGAACCGTCTTGCGCATCACCCCCGAAAAGACCGTGCTCCACCGCTAACGACCGTCGCCGGAACACACCAATTCGGCGGTCAGGACTCCATCCGTGTGCCGCTGATCGTCATCGTGCCCATCGCTCCGAGCTGAGCTTCGCCGGTGATTTCGTCACCGGCGATCGTGGCGGTGAAGGCGACATCCATCGGGATCGGCACCTGTGCGTGGACCACCCACGACACGGTTGCCCCGTCGAGCTTGCCTTCGTCGATCTCGATCTCGCCCTGCGGTCCGTGCATCGTGCCGGTCACGTCATTGCCGGCGCTGCTCAGCGTCAGCACACCCTCCTGTGGGCCCATCGGTGTCTGGGAGGTCATCGCCCATTTTCCGTCGGGGCGGTTCGGATTGATGTTGTCGTTCATCGGGCTGCTTCCTTGTTATGACAGTAGGTGCGTTGTGTGCAGTTGGACTGGCGGATGGGTCGTGAAGGTTCAGAGCGACACCGGCTCCGGGCGGCAGATGTCGTCGGCACCGATGAGCGCGTCGGCAAGCTGCGTAATGGCCTGCGCTCGCCGATCGGGATCGCGATCATGTTCGGTCAAGTCGATCAGTTCGTCAGGGTCAACGGCGAGGTCAAAGAGCTGCTCGAACCCATTGCTATAGCGCGTGTACCGACCGAGATCACTGATCACCGTTCGCGTCTTCAGCGGCATCAACTGGCCGCGCCCTTCGACAGGCGGAAAGTCATCTTCGATCAGGACAGTGTTGCGGACCGATGCCGTTGGGTCGTCAAGGACAGGTCGAAGGCTGTGGCCCTGGACTCCCTGGTATGCGCCCACCTCGCAGAGATCGAGAACGGTTTGCGCGAGATCGAGACTGGACGCCAACGAATCGGTCCGACCTGGTTCGTTTCCTGGCACGTGAATTGCGAGCGGAACACGAAGGCATCCCTGGAAGTGCATGACCCCTTTGAGGATGAGGCCGTGATCGCCCATCATGTCGCCGTGATCGCTGGTGAAGATCACGATCGTGTCGTCGGCGAGGTCGAGTCGATCGAGAGTGGCCAAAATTCTGCCGACGCCGTCATCGACGAACTCGATCATCCCGTACGTGGCAGCAAGCGCAGCCCGCGCCTGTTCCGGGGTCGGGCCCCACGGTCGGACAAAGTCGTGATCGTCCGGCTGAAGGTCGCGCAAGAATTTTAGGTGTGGCGGCCAACCCTCGCCAGGATCGTCGAAGGTTGCCGGCAGAACCATGTCGTCTGGGTGATGGCGATCGAGCCACGGGCTCGGTGGCGACAGCGGGTGGTGGGGATCGGGAAATGAACACCACACCATCCAGGGTTCGTCATCATCCGCACTTGCAGCGTGCTCGATGAAGTCGATGGTCCGCTCGGTGACGAACGTCGTCGAATACGCCCCGGACGGGAGCGATGCTTCGTGGATCTGCCACCACAGCGGCGATCTGCGGGGCACGTCACTGTCGTACTGGCCGCCGGATACCAGTTGTTCGTGCGTGGCACCACGGTCGAGTGCCCATTGATAGTGGTGGCCACCCGAGAGTGCGCCGTGCCCCAGGGTCAGCTCGATGTGTTCGAACCCGTAGAAGTCTTCAGGATCAGGCGTGTCGCCCGACTCGTAACGCTCCCGATGTTCGATCGTGTCCCATCCCTCAGCCCACGGCGTACGAAGCGCAGGGTCGCCGGGCAGGTCGACGATCGCTTCACGACTCATCCCATGCTGGAGATGCGACTTGCCGATCAATGCGGTGCGGTATCCGTTGTCACGCAGCTGGCCGACGAACGTGGTCGCATCAGGTGACAGCGACCGGTCATTGAAGATCACACCGTGGGCTGACGGCATCCGGCCGGTCATGATCGACGACCGGTTGGGCATGCACACCGGGTTGGCGACGTACGCCCGATCAAACACGGTGCTGCGCGCTGCGAGCGCGTCAAGGTGCGGCGTGCGGACCACATCGTTGCCTCCGAAACCGACGTGGTCGGCTCGGTGCTGGTCGGTGATGATGAACAGCACGTTCGGCCGTTGACGCGGTGCTGCGGTCATGCGCTGGCGACTGGGTAGGCAAGAATCGACGCCTCCGAGGCACCGCCCTCGTACCGAGCAATGAGATCATCGAAGTCGACTGGGATGCCGATCGGGTTCGCTGCGAAGACCGGTGACCGCATCAAGGCATCCGTGTCCTCCATGGTCAGCGCATCGACCTGCAACTCGACCTGATTCCCGTCCGGGTCGCGGTAGTAGGCCGACAGCGTTCCGCCGTGATGGATCATCCAGTACGGCTCGACGCCTTGGGACTTCAGCCTTGTGTACGTGGCGAACTGATCCTCGACGCTCGCGTACGTGTAGGCGACATGATCGATCCCGGCACGTCCGACCTCCTGATCCTGAAGCGGAGCGTTGATCATGGCAACGCGATGGTGCTCATCGTCAAACGAGAGGAACGCGATGAAGTCATTGCCGAAACGAACATCGGCCTCGAGCACGTTGGCCCACCAGGCGAGCATCTCATCGAAGCGGGCTGTTCGGAACACAACGTGGGCGAACTTAATTGGACTGGGCATCTCTCCTCCTTGAGCGGCGCCGTTCGCCACAGCACTATTATGTTCTCATAACTGAGACGGAGTCAAACGGATCGGATCTATCGTGCACCACGTGCCCCTTGACGAATCCTCTGCTCCGCCTCGCCGGCGCGACCGTGACAACATTCGCGATCTGCTGCTCGAAGCGGCGATCGCCGAGTTCGCCCAGAGAGGCTTCGACGGCGCATCGACGACCTCGATCGCCAAGCGCGCAGACGCTCATCAACCGCAGATCAACTACCATTTTTCGAACAAATCCGAGCTGTGGCAGGCAGCGGTCGATCAGGTCTTCTCCGAACTCGACGAGGTCATCGCCACGACCGATTTCCTCGGCGACCCTGAAGCCGGATTCGCCGCGTTGATTCGCGGCCTGGTGGAATTCGCGGCCGCCCGACCTGAGTTGCACCAGATCATGGTGCAAGAGGCCACAGCAGCCAGCGACCGACTCAACTGGATCACGGACACGCACATTCGCCCCCGCTACGAACAACTCAGCACCCTGTGGGCGGCACTGCAGCAGCGTGGCGTCGCGGCCCCCATCGATCCCAAGTTGATCTACTACGTGGTCATCGGCACGACGTCGCTGATGTACATCAACCGGGCCGAGGCTCGGATGCTCCTCGGGGAGAACCCGGCGAACGAAGCGATCATCGACGAGCACGTCGCCGGCATCGTCGCGATGTTGCTTCCCCACTACAAGCCCGCGACGCGACCCTGACGACCCGTCCGATTCGAACGGATCCACGTTATAGATCTATAATAGATCTGCATGCGCTACTACGTCACCACCCAGGGAATCGCCAGAGGTTCCGCTGACGGCATGATCGACATGCTCGACGTGGCCGCACCGGACCTCGGAGCGGTCCTGTGGACCGATCCGACACTCGCCGGCTTGGCCGCTGCCGATGCCACCGCCACGGTCGCGCTCGACGACGTGCAACTACTCGCTCCGGTGCAGCGTCCGGGCAAAGTCGTGTGCATGGCGATCAACTACCAGAGCCACGTCGACGAAGTGGCCGAACTCCTGAAGGCGCTCGGCCAGGAACCACCCACCGAACCAGTGTTCTTCGGGGTGCCCAGCACCGCCATCACCCATCCCGGCGCCGACATCGCCCTGCCCGACATGGCGCCCGACCAGATCGACTACGAGATCGAACTCGCCGCCGTGATCGGACGGGGCGGCAAGAACATCGCCGAGGCCGACGTGTGGCAACACATTGCCGGGCTGACATTGAGCAACGACGTGTCGGCACGTGACCTCCAAGCCAAAGCAATGACCAGCCAGACCCACGAACTCGCGCACGCCAAAGGCCTGGACGGATTCAAGCCGCTCGGGCCCGCCCTCGTGACAATCGACGAGTTCGATACGACATCGGGGCCGCTCGATCTCATGCTCGAGACGAAGGTCAACGGTGAGGTCCGCCAACACGAGTCCACCGCCGACATGCTGTTCGACATTCCCGCATCGGTGGCATACGTGTCGAAGTTCTTCACCCTCGAGCCCGGGGACCTACTGCTCACCGGTTCGCCTGCCGGGGTCGGTGTGGTCAGCCGTACGTTCCTCAAAGCCGGCGACGTCGTCGAACTCTCCGCCACCGGCATCGGATCAATGACACAGCGAGTCACCACATCGTGAACGGCGTCGAACGAACCACCCCCGTCACCGACGAGACGATGGCCGCGTTGGGCGTCGAGCTCGCCAGGATGCGCAACTGGCAGTTGTGGTTGTTGGACATGACGCCGAACGAACAATGGCCCGATCTGTCGACCGGGATGCCGGAGCACTTCGCCGCCACACTCATCGAGCACCTCAAGTGGCTCGAGCAACTCGAGGCTGACGATGCGCTCGTGCTCTCGGGTCCGATCGATCTCGATACCGGCCTCGGCCCAGGACTCTCGATCATCCGGGCGTCGACTCGCGAGGAAGTCGAAGCGATGAGCGCCAGCGAGCCGTTTGCCCGAGCGGGCTACCGGACGAACGCGATCCGGTCGTGGACGGTAAACGAAGGCTCGCTCAACGTGCGCGTCAGGCTGATGGCCAACAAGATCGTGGTGTAGCTGCGTTGCCCATGATCTTCTGATCGGCGCCGGCCGCACCGCGTGTTCCGAACCGATCAGGCGGTGAGTCAGCAGACGGGTGGGCGTCCGAGGAGTCGCGAATCAGGTCCGCGCAGCGTAGGTTCGTCCGATTCCTCAACGAGCCAATCGACCGCCACCCCGAGTAGCGCGCGTCGGCCAACCCGCCCAAGACGAAGCACAACATCGTGCCAATTTTCGTCAATCCGCGACAGTTCACCAAAGCCTGAACCGTTATGATTCAGCCATGCCTGAATTGTTGATGGAACGTCCCGGGACCGGTGAATGCCTGGACAGCGCGACCGCCGACGGGCTCGACCGAATCGGGTTCGCGCTCGCCGATCCGATTCGCCGGGAGATCCTGGTGCGACTTGGCTCGGGCTCCGAGTGCCCGAGCGACCTCGCCGAGGCGATCGGCACGTCGCGCTCCAACCTGTCAAACCATCTCGCGTGCCTCCGCGGATGCGGTCTTGTCACCGCCGATCGCGCCGGTCGCCACCTTCACTATCGACTCGTGTCGGAGAGCTTCGCCTCGGCACTGCGATCACTCGTGGAGGTCGCCGCGACCCTGCCGCCCTGCGACGGCGAGTCCAACGCGCAGCAACGGAACGCGCGATGAGCGTCGATACGTCTCCACAAACCAACGAGCGCGCCGACATCGGGTGCGCCCACTACCTCAGGAGACAGCAAGGGTCCTTCTGCGAGTCCGACGACAGACACTA
>ENA-OWPI01005016-OWPI01005016.1-marine-metagenome-genome-assembly--contig:-NODE-5016-length-10294-cov-2.248899_pt1 | contig 10294 bp, 9 predicted proteins | sample MGYA00238138_ERZ651775 | MGnify/ENA primary metagenome ERZ651775 (study PRJEB26906, sample SAMN06265043) | marine metagenome | isolation source: Helgoland LTER site | place: Germany:Helgoland, sampling...
TTACCGGTGCCGAACGGGCAGTTGCTCACCTGCCGTTGTCCCATGATGGACAACGCGTACGGGGTGGCCCAGGAGTCCATGTTCGGTACGGCGGTCTTGTCGCCCGAGAAGAACCGCGCGAACCGTTCGCCGTTGGGCGCCTTGACGTCCGCCTCGTCGATGCCGAGCCTGTTGAGCATGTCCGGGGAGTAAATCACGCACTCGGGCTTGCGCAGCGGGGTTGGATCGACGCGGACGTAGTGGCCGCTCTTGACCTGCCGCGACTTTCTGTTTGGGGCGTTGGCGTCGGTGTCGGGATCGGGACTGAGTTGCCTCGTCCAGCTGTGGTCGGCTCGGTCGGCGAGGCCGAGGACGGACGGTGCGGCGTCCATCTCCTTCGGGGGCGCGTCCATGTCAGTCGCAGAGTTCTTGGTGAACCTGCTCAGGAACATAGACGGTCCGGTGGCGAGCAGCCTCCGGGCGCTGGGAACGAGGTGGCCCCGCGAGAGGAGGAGCCGGGCGGGCGCCGACGCGAAGGCGCGCGAGTCTCGCCCGCGGAGCGTTCGCGCGACCGCGAGCAGCACGGGGCGCGTCGTGACGCTGACTCCAACCGCGCCGGGGTTTAGGTTCATGCCTCGCCGCGACCTGTGGGACGCGCTGAGGTATGGGCACACACGATAAGGGCGATCAGCTGAAGCGACTGCTAAAAAAATGTATTTTCGGGCCGCCCGTCGGCAGAGGACGCGGCGCGCGTGTCTGTCTCGGGGTGTATCGCGTCGTGACCGGGATGCGACGTCTTCACGCGTGTCTCCTGGCCACGCTCCTGGCGGCCGTGGGCTTCGCACCCTCGGCGGCGGATTACCACCACGGCGATCTGGTACCCACCGCGCGACGCGCGCAGTTCCACGGGCAACGGACGCACTGGCACGACCTGACCGCGCGGCACGTGCCGAAGTTCGGCGAGGACCACGCGGTGGCGGTCCCGATCCCGAAGCCGTCGGCGTGGAAGGAAGACGACGAGTACAAGATCGCGCTGTCGTTCGAGGGAGACAGGCACCTCACCGGGTGGCTCCTGGTGATGTCCAGGTCCATCCGCGAGGCGCACGAAGAGGCGGTCGCCAACGCGGGGCGGGGTAAGCGGAAGTCGCGGTTCGACAACGCGGACGACAAGGACGAAAACCTCGGGATCGTGCCCATGCTGGACGTGGAGATCACGCACGGCCGGGGGGAGATACGGGCGGTCAAGGCGGATACCGTCGCGGTGGGACGCAAGTACCTCAAGACGCACAAATCCCTCGTCCAAGAATTTCACAACCACACCGTCTGGCCCAAGCACTTACTAGTGCGGTACAGGTGGCTCGAACAGACGGAGGTGGACGCGAAGTTCAGCAGCGCGGTGCTGTTAGGGATGTGTGCCGCGGTGGGTGTGGGGTGCCTGATCAGCGCGTGCGCGGCGTACAACGGATCCATCGCGGACTTTGTCGACGAGATATTCACCGAGGAGCAAGGAGACGACGTTAGCGGACGCGAGACGGGGTTCAAACACGGTTCAGGCAGGCACGCGTCGTACGATGATGACGCGTCGATGGGCATGGGTGGGGCCATGCGGGACACGAGTTACGCGCGGGGTGGATACGCAAAGTCCGAGTAAGATGCTTATTAGCTCGAGTCGCAAAGCGCCGTTAGATTAATTAAACCTCCACACCGCCGAAGTGCATGACCGAATAGCCCTCCCCGGACTTGTTCTTCTCCCGTATCTCGTCCACGGCTTTCACCGCGAACACACACGCGACGCAGCTGAGACAAAAGTTGAAGAACAAGAACGCCGCCACTCCCTTGGCGTAAGGCGCGCTGTCTTTGGTGGCGTTGTTCCTGACGCCAATCGTGGTACAAACGTCGACGAAGACGTGAAAGGAGACGACTAAGTTGACCGCGTTGTACGCGAAGAACCCCAGGACTAAGTGCTTATTCTGCGACAACATCCCCGCGAGACCGCACAGCGCGAACACGTTGATCACCATGCTGTACACGAATATCCCATCCATCGGGGTCGTCGCCATCAGTCCCCCACCGCGCTCATAAATCGTTATGGTCTCGTCGCCGTTTTCCGTCGGCACCGCACTCGGGGGCGGCGAACTGCCGGAATGGCTCAGGTAGTGTCCCTTGTAGCCCTCGTAAATGAACAAGATGACCAACCCGACGATGAGTTGGAGGGCCGACACCAGAAGGACTCCACCACCGGACTTCATGCTCGGTGTTGTGCGGCAACGTCCAATGAATTCACCTCGCGATTCACGGAACGTCTGGTTTGAAGCACACAAGGAAGTGCGATATTTCTCGACCACGCTGGCACTTCTACCCGCACCGGCATCAGCGATGTCTAGGGTTTTCAAAGGCGTCGCCGACGTCATCGGCCGAGTTTCGACCGTGGCGTCGACGTCCGCGTCTCGCTGGTCGATCGCGTCCAACGCCGCGCCCTCCAACCCGTGCTTCCCGGCGTCGGCCCCGATCTCAACCCTAACCCACGTGGCCGGGTCTGGTCGGTTTCTCCCGCGGCATCCCGCGCTCGCCGCCTCGATCCGCGGCAAGCACAGCAACGATCAGAAGGGTCAGAGCGTGTACGTGGGCGATAACAACGACGTGGACCGAGCGTTGCGCAAGCTGAAGAGGCTCATGATCGGCGAAGGGGTGATCGGCGAGATGAAGAATCGCAAGCACTTTCGGAAAGGGTCGGAGAAGCGCGTGGAGGCGAAGAGCATGCGCGAGTACAAGACGCAGAAGCAGACGCTGCGTCGGAAGCTGGGATGGATCATGTCCCGCAAGGATCGCGGGTTCTAAGAGTCTTAGTCGCTAGTTAGTCACGTAGTAATGATAGGTTCATCAACGTTCGTTTGGGTGATTATTACAGTATCAACGCACGATCCCCCCGACTAATAAGCCCCGACTCACTTGCCAGCCTCGGCCTGCGTCTTCATCGCGCTGCTCGGCCCGACGAAGAACACCTTCTGGCTGTCCAGCATCTTATCCAGAAGGTTCTCGAAGTCTCCCTTCTCCCTCACCGACCCGAACGCCCCGGTGGTCATCGTCATCTCCTCGTCGCTCTTGCCCTCCTCCTTCATGGCTGAGCACTCGTCGGTGCACGCGCTGGCGCAGTAGTCCTTGGACCCCGGGGCGATCTTGAGGCACTCGGCCTCGCACGATGACTGGCACGTCTCGGCGAACGCGGGCGCCGGGGCGATCGACACGGGCGCGAGCACGAGCGTGGCGGCCAGCGTGGCGGACGCGAGTCGCGCCTGGATAAGATGATGAGCGTTCTGCGTGGGAGCCCCGTGCGCGGTGGCGACGACGGCGGTGCGGGCCTTGGCGGTGTGGGCCTTGGCGCGCGACCTGAGGGCCACGAGGTTAACGTTGGCGACGGCGGACATCGTGGGTATACGACGCGGCGGTGGTGTGCGGGTGCGGAGTGCAGAGCGGGGCGGATGACGACGGCATTACTCGTGGACAAAACTTTCGTCACTCGGCAGGAATTTTCACCGTTGTTGCCTTACATTGCCCCGGGGGCAGCTACGTGTTATACATCGACATCTACTCGCCTCGAACGGGCGTCACTCGTTCCGTCGTCTACCCGCCGCCTCCTGCTCGTACGTCGGCTCCGCGTACCGCACCCTCGACGCCTTCGTCGGCGCACCCCACGTCGAAGACGAGGACTTGGTTTTTGTCTTAGAATCCTTTGTCGAAGTCCCGCCGCTGCCGCCGCCGGTGTCTTTGTTCTGGTTCTTCGGCGGGTCCTTCGGCGGCTGGAACCTCTTCGCACCCGGGGGCTTGACCCTGTACGGTCGGGGCATACCGGATCTGGTGAAGAATTTCTTGTTCGGCGCCGCGCTCAGCCGCCTCTTCTGTAACATGTCCGAGAGCCCGGCCAGCTCGTGGAAGTAGAACATGACCCCGACGACGAAGAACACCCCGACGATGACGGTGTACCAGTACCGGATGTTCTGACGCTTCTGCTTCTTCCGCCGGGACTTGAACCAAGCGGTGACCGCGAGCGAGTCCAACCCGAGCTGCATCGCGAGCCGCGCCTCCGTTCGCCAGTCCGGGATGGGCTCCAGCTCGTACACCCCCTCCAGGATCTGCTCCTGCGACTTGGTGATGCCGCCCTGCCGCTTCTTGATGGTGGCGACCTCATCGAGGAACGCGCGCCGACGTTGGCGCAGCGCCGCCGCCTGCTTCTCCTCCAGCGACATGAATGACCCCGTATTCGCGTGCCAACCTGTGCGCCCCTTCGTTTGAACGAGCATTCACACTTTACGAGGAAAAAAGGTGGAGCCGGGAGCATAGATCCATAGGGCGGAGCGCGATGGGTCCACCGCCGACGATGCCCGGGTCGCCGAAATCGCCGAAATCGCCGAGGCGATCCGGCGGGTCTCCTTTCGCGTCGTCGCCGATGTTGGAGATCAGCCCGGGGTTGATCCTGGCCATCGTAGCGGCGCTCGCGGCGCTCGCGGTCGGGATGCTCGATCTCACGCACGAGGTGACGCTTGGCATCGACCTGGGCACCACCTACTCAGTCGCGGCGACGTGCGACAAGGGCGAGGTGTCCGTGGTGGTGGACGATATCACCGGGTCGATGGGCGCGGTGGGCGGCGACGGCGCGACGGTGCCATCCGTCGTGCACTTCGAGCGACCCGCGTTCGCACTCGCGCGAGGCGAACGGTGGAACAGGCCGTGGAAGACGGACCACACCGCCGTCGTCCGTACGACCCGCGAGTTGAAGGAACGCCTGCGCGAGTTCAAGTCCCGCAGAGACGGCGCCCGGTCCAGCAACGACGCCGCGGTGGTCCGGGTGGGGAGCACGGTGGGAGCCGCCGCCGCCGCGCTCCGGGATGCGTCACCGGCGCTCACCGTGTACGACGCCAAGAGGCTCATCGGCCGCACGTTCGACGACCCCATCGTGCAGGAAGAACTCAATCACCTGCCATTCCACGTCATCGAGAACACGTGGCCGCCGCGCCCGCGCGACGCCGCGATCGGCGCGCCGCTTTTGGGCGTCTCGATGCCGTACAAGCGCTTGATGCCGAGCGACCGAACGCAAGTGTTGGTCATCCCGCCGGAGGAAGTCGGAGCTCGGATCCTGTCGCACCTCAAACGGCACTCCGAGCGGTCCCTCCCGTTCTTCAGGCGTAACATGGGGTTCACGTTCGGGTCGTTGACGGTGTCGGTGCCCGTCGGGTTCACGAAGGAGCAACGCGCGGCGACGTTGAGAGCCGCGAACAGAGCCGGGTTCGCCACCGCCCGGCTGCTGGAGGAACCAGTCGCCGCCGCCATCGCCTATGGGTTACACGAGGACGACAGGGAACGTACGGTGTTGGTGTACGACCTGGGCGGGGGTACGCTGGACGTGGCGGTGTTGAGACTGGAGCGGAGCAGTCGGACGTTTTTGGTGCTTGGAACCGCTGGGGACCCGCACCTGGGCGGCGAGGATTTCGACCGAGCCCTCGTCGGGTGGCTTCGAACGCGATTGGAGTCGGTGGGGTACCACCTGCCCTCGGACGACAGCGCGCGCTGGGAGGAGGTGGCGCTGCGTGTCATGGAGCGCGCGAAGCGTTCGTTATCGGAGGTGGAGCGCGTCGGGGTGAGGGCGTGCGGCGACGAGGATCCCGCCGAGGACGGAGACCCACCGCCGACTTTTTCCGTGTACGAGTTGCGGCCGTTGTTGGAAGACGACGGATCTCAACGCGAGGACCCGCCGGGGTTCACGTGCACCACTGTGTGGCTCACGCGCGATGACCTCGCGTCGTCGTGTTCCGATCTGGTGGACAGGGCGATGAACCCGGTGTCCGAGGCGCTTCACAACGCGGGCGACGTCGACCCCGACGAGATTGACGACGTGGTCATCGTGGGCGGGTCGTCCAGGCTGACGGTGATCAGGCGCAGGCTCAGCGAGGCGTTCCACGGGCGGGACGTGCACCACACCGTCAACCCGGATACCGCGATAGCGGTGGGCGCGGCGAGGAGCTACGCGTGCTAGGTTTAGTATCAATCAATAGTGCGATGTCATCACGTTTCATTCGTTCGTTTCATTGTAACTCGATGGGGAAGTCGGCGTCTCCGTACCTCGAAACCTTCGTGCTCACCTCTTCGATCATCGCGTCCGCGAGGGCGCTCAGGGGGTCGTTGTCGCTCCACTCCGGGCCCGGCGCGGCCACCGCCGAGTCCACCGAATCCGTCGATCGTTGCGGCTGGGATGAGCCATGCACCGACGCCGGCTTATCATCGTCCTCGCTTCCCTCGTTCATCGGCATCGTGACGAAGTCCCGGAGGAGCTTCCGTTTGAGCGCGAACGTCCGCTCGATGACACCCGCGCGCTGGTTTCGGAGCTCGATGGACGAGACTACCCGTTTGTAGTGCGCCAGGCCGGGAAGACCGGCGGCGCACAGCTGTGCGTTGGCGTGGACCTTCTTAGCGGCGGCGACTTCATCGGGGTCGTCGGGTCCCTCGTTCTCCGAAGCCTCGCTCGTGGATGCGTCGTCACCCCGCGCCTCCCGCGTCGCCTCCTTCTCTTCCTTGATCCGCTTCCACTTGGCCTGTAACACGAAACACTTCCCGCCGGGGTGTCTGCACCCGTCGCAGTCGCCGCATCGCCGCCGCCCGTCTTTCTTCGCAGGGTTCAAATTGTCCTGGATCTCAGGCGTCCGCGCGCCGTCGCCGCCGTCGACGTCATCGCTTGGTGCCCATCCGATGACGATGCCGCGCAGCTCGCACTTCACCCCGGGGCGCAGCTCGAGGACCATGTCGGGGTTGATCTTGGCCTGATCGTTTCTGTACACGGATCGAGAAGCCTCCACCCCGTTCTTGTCGTGCAGGACGATGGGCGCGTCGCCGAGGCACAGGAGCCACAGCGCGTCGGTCCCGCCGTAGACGAAGACCACCGACAAGGCACCGTCGGCCCATCGCATGAGCCTGGGTCGGCCTTTGACGAGCTGCACGCTCACAGTAGCGTCTGACCCCTCCTTGAGGAAGGCGAGGTCGAAGGTGAGACGCGGGAGCCACGGCGGCGACGGCGCGAGGAACGGCGAGGGCGGGAGCGGCGTCTTGTCGTGGTCGGAGAAGTGGACGTACTGATACACCCACGTCGACCGCATGGGATCCTCGTGAGACGCGAACTCCTGCAAAGGGAAGGGGGCGGTCGTCAGGGGGGCGATATTTTTGAAATACAACGACGGGCGCGCTACGAACCACGAAGTCGCCGAGGCCGAGCGCCGCGGAGTCTCCCCCTTTCGCCAGCACCTTCCGTCTGTCGCCGCGCTCATCGTCCAGTGTTCTCACGGCGAGGCGAGCGTCGTCGCTCACGCTCGTCACCGTCATGGACTCGTGAGCGTCGCCCGAGAGGAAGAATACCGCCAGGCGCCTGGGAAGTGGAGAGCGGACGTCCTGTCTGTACGGGTCGAGCGAGGTTCCCTCGACGAGCGCGATGCTGCCGATGGGGAGGAAGAGACGGGCGCGGTAGCCCGCATCCGTCGGGCACGTGACGAGGAGAAGGCCGGGGCGCATGATGACATACCGGCGCCGCTGCGCGCGGTGAAGTGCCCCCCGACCGTTGGGGCGCGGGCACTTGCTGAGGTCCTGCTGAGTGCCGTGTGATGACGGGGCTCCGATCAGATTGCCGACGATTTATTTCTCGGAGCAGCCGAGGAAACGAAGAGTCGCGGAGGTTTGTATCGGACGATACACTCCCGGGCGCGACACAATAACCGGTCGCATCGCCGATACGTTCGCGCGTACTCCGGTGAAATCGTCAACCACCGCCAACCGCGAATCTTCCTGGTATTACACCGCCGCGTCAACCTCAGACGCGCCGCTCGCCATAACGCATCTTCCCAGGATCTCTCAGATTCTCGGATTGGACAACCCGACACCACACTTTCCACCCCCCGACCATGGCCTTTGAAGGTGAACGCCTCGCCCGTAGGTTTGGAGTGCCCGTGGATGATTGCAACTTGCTTCTAGAGGGGATCATGTATCAGATGCTCGAGAGAGGAGAGACTGCGAACGATTTTGAGGCTTGCGTCGAGCAGCTCATCAAGGAGAATCCGCTCGGTTGCCCGCACGTCTTCATTCAGAACATTCAGAACCCCGCCTTCGCTCACATGAACGGGACATTCGCCGTGCGCGGCCCGTGCTCGCCGAGGGTGGCTGGTCCGGATCGATACGTCGTGACCGCGTATGACGATCAGACCGCGCTACCAGTCTTGAAGCCCACCGAGATGTGCCTCAAGCTGGACAACCTCCGCCCAGCCGGCCGGGAAGAGCTCGAGCGGTGGGTCGACGAGGTGCTCGAGGACACCTCCCTGTGCCAGCACCGACGCATCTCACGGCTTCAGTTTGTGTCCAAGCACGCGTGCAATTGGATCGATCACGTGGATATCCGCCGGCGCTTGGCTCGGCGCGTCGTCGACCTGGCCGACAGTTTTCACACCTTTGTTGTTGGCCTCGACGGGCACAAGTCTCTCGCCGCGCCTGAGACCCAGGCTGCGATGCGCGAGATCATAAACTCGAAGGACGACACCACCTCACTGATCTGGAAGGTTGAAAAGTTCGACATGGGAGCTTCGGGCGAAAGCGCGGTTCGCAAATACCAAAATTCAAAGGCTGGGAAGGCTGACAAGAAGGCCCGGAACAAGGTGGCGAAGGCAGCGGCCACAAAGAAAGGAAAGATAGATGAGATGATGACCAAGTTCAAGGCAGTCGTCAACAATCCCGCCCGAGGTAACCAGGCCGATAGGCTCGGCATGATGAAAAAAGCTATGGAAGAAAATCCGGACCTGCAGGCTACCTTCGATGCCCTATGCCGCGACACCTTCGATCCCGCCATACTGACCGGTTCTGACGCGGACAATGCTGCGAAGCTGCAGGACCATTATCAGACGCTTCACGCCGATGCCGAGGGCGTGAACTCTGCTCGGAACGTCGGTCAAAAGGCGATGGGTGTCACATGCCTAGCCCTATCGCTGAAAATGACCCTCGAAAGGATCCAGTGCTTCTGCGATGACCCCGTCAACGACCGCATGGGCTACTACGCCCTCGGAAACACGAAGAAACCGACGAAAGTTGTCGCACAAGAGGGCGCGGGCGAGAAGCGCGACGATCTGGCTGAATTTATCCGCCAGATGACCCCCGGCGCCCTCGCCGACATTGAGAGGAATTCCGATGGGTTCGGGACGAATCTGCTCAACGTCACGCTCAACGAGCGGGGCAAAAAAAAAGTTTGACCATGCACCCGGGCTACGACACCACGTTCAAGAAGGCCTGATCGAGATGCGGTGAACCCACGAACGAACGAGCGATGACATCACCCTGCGTTGAAATCCTGAAATCATTTTACAAAACTGCTACATCGTACAGCACCGCAGCACACGCCTTTTCGTTCGTACAAATCGTCTCGTCTCGTATCCGTCGCTCACATCCTCCATCCCAGCGCCGTGGGCTTCTTGGGCTTCTTAGCGCCGTCGTTCAGGTGGACACCCGCGGCGTAGGCGAGCTGCGCGGGCGTAGCCTTGAGAGCCAGGCTGTTAGGACCGCCTTTGAGCTGGTACCCCGCCGAGAAGCTGGTGATCTTAGTCGTCTTAGTGAGCTCCTCAGCCTCCGAACTACCCTTGTCCGGAAGCATGTACCCGGCGTGGAGCAACTCGCACATCTTCTCCAGCGAGACCACCATGCACCCCGGCTGGCCGCGGGCCTTGGACACCTTGGACATGCCGGGGTCGGTGCCCACGAGGAGGACGTCGGTTTTCCCGCTGACATCACTGGTGACCCGCCCGCCGAAGGACTCGATCATCGCCCTCGCCCTACCCTTGCCCAGGTCCAAACCCTGGCCCCCGCCCAGCTGGGGGAACACGCCGGTGAGAACCACAGTCTTACCCGCGAGCACGTTGGCCACCGCGAGTCCGGCGCTGGGCCTGGGCACGATGAAGCCGCCGCTGCTGGGCTTTTGCTTCTTGGGCTTGACCACGGCGACGGCGGCGGTGACGACCGGTTCCTTCTTCACCTTCCCCGGCTTCACCTTCCCGGGCTTCACCTTCCCGGGCTTCTGATCGACAGGGACGGGAGCGGGGTCTTTCTTGACGTGACCCGCCACCTTGGCCTGCATCTCTGCGTGCACGGAGGCCCAATCGATCTCGGCCTCGGTCTTGACGACTGGCTCCTTCTTGACCTTCCCCTTCTTGACCGGCTCGTCGAGGATCTCGATCACCTCAACCTCGGGCTCGGGTTCCAGCTTGGGCCTCGCGCGCTCCGCCGCCTCCAGTACCGAAAGAAC
>ENA-OWPI01005019-OWPI01005019.1-marine-metagenome-genome-assembly--contig:-NODE-5019-length-10289-cov-5.563357_pt1 | contig 10289 bp, 10 predicted proteins | sample MGYA00238138_ERZ651775 | MGnify/ENA primary metagenome ERZ651775 (study PRJEB26906, sample SAMN06265043) | marine metagenome | isolation source: Helgoland LTER site | place: Germany:Helgoland, sampling...
TAAATGCTCCTAAAAAAAAAAATATTATAGAGTCCTGTTTAAGTTTTTTTTTAAATTTAATTTATTATTTTTTTTACAGATTTAAAAATTTTTTCTTCTTCATCAAACATTTTCAAGTAATCTTTTTTCTTTATATGATCAAAACCTAACAAATGTAAAAAACCATGTATAAAAATTTTAGTAACTTTTTCTTTAAAGTCATAAGTATTTAAATTTTTGGGTTTATTCATATAATTATAGCTAATTATGATATCTCCCAAATAATCTTCTTTTAATTTTTTTTTTTGTTTGAATGGAAATGACAAAATATCTGTATGCTTATTTTTATCTCTAAATTTTTTATTTAATTTTTTTATGTTTTTATTATTTGAAAGTAATAGGGTTAGGTAAATTTTTTTATTTAAAAATTGAAACTTTTTGGGAAAAAATTTACATAAATTGTTAAAAAAAATTTCTTTTTTTTTTAATTTTTTTGTCCAAGATTTTTCCTCGGATAATACATTAATTTTGATCATTATTGTTAGAATAAGCTTTTACAATTTTTGATACCAGTGGATGTCTAACTACATCTGAATGATCAAAGTCTACTACAGAAATTTCATTTAAATTAGATAATAGTTTCTTTGATCTATCCAAACCAGAAGCTTTTTTGTTAGGTAAATCTATTTGGGAAGGATCACCATTAACTACTATTTTAGAGTTTTCACCTATTCTAGTTAAAAACATTTTAATCTGTGTATCAGTAGCATTTTGAGCCTCATCTAAAATTGCAAAAGAATTTTTTAAAGTTCTACCTCTCATAAAAGCTAAAGGGGCTATTTCAATATCACCAATTTCAATCATTCTCTGAATCTTTTCAAAATGAAACAGATCATAAAGTGAGTCGTACAAAGGTCTTAGGTATGGATCAACTTTTTCTTTCATGTCGCCTGGTAAAAAACCTAATCTCTCACCTGCTTCTACTGCTGGTCTAGATAAAATTATTCTTTCTATTTTTTTTTCCAACAGCATTGTCAAGCCAACAGCTACTGCTAAAAATGTTTTACCCGTCCCAGCTGGACCAGCCGAAATAACAATCTCTTTTTCTCTTAATGCTCTAACATACTCTTTTTGTTTTTCAGATCTAGGGATTATAGATTTTTTGGGTGTTTTAATTATATCTGTAACGTTTGTATTTTTTACTTTTTCATTAATCATAAATTGATCGATGGAAGATAAAATATCTTTATTTTCTATGCTTCCATTATTTAAAAATTGATTGACTAAAAATTGGATTGCATTTTTTACAATTTCATTTTTTTCACTAGTTGATTTTATCAAAATTGAATTTCCTCTTGAATATAAACTAGCACCAGTGATTTTTTCTAATTCCTTAAGATTTTTATTGAATTCACCAGCAACGCCCATTAATAAATTATTATCGTGAAATATCACACTTAGAGAATTATTTTCTGAATAAACAAATTTTAAGCTTGTTTGAATATTTTTTTTTATACTATCACTCAAATTTAGGCTACCTTCAGTTTTGTATTTCTAATAATCTCACCAAAAAGTGTGTTCTGATTACTTTTGTTTATTTTTACTTTCACAACTTTACCCATATCTTCATCATTACCATTAAATATCACTGAAGTCATGTAGTCTGATCTACCAAAAAATTTGTTGCTTTCAGTAGTTTTATTTTCCACTAAAACATCAATAACACTATTCTCTAATGATTTATTCATTTCAATTTGTTGGTTAAATAATTGTTCTTGTATTGTCACAAGTCTATTTTGAGTTATTTTTTTATCTATTAATTTTAATTTTGACGCCGCTGTGCCAGGTCTTGGGCTAAATATAAATGAATAAGAATTTATAAATTTAATTTTTTTAATCAAATCAAGGGAAGCATGAAAATCTTTTTCATTCTCTCCAGGATAACCAATAATAAAATCACTTGAAAATTTTATTAATGGATTTTTTTCCTTTAATTTTTGATAAATATTAAAATATTCTTCAATAGTATGTTTTCTATTCATTAATTCTAAAACCTTGTCAGATCCACTTTGAACTGGCAAATGAACCAAGGGCATTAATTTTTTCGAAACACCATATGTCTCAATTAAATCATCTGACATGTCTTTTGGATGCGAAGTAGTATACCTTATCCTTAAAATTTCTGGAATTTTTTCAATTTCAGTTATTAAATCTGATAATCTATAATTTTTATTATTATAAGCATTTACATTTTGTCCAAGAAGAATAATTTCTTTCACACCATTATCAGCAAGAATTTTTGCCTCTTCAATAATTTTATCAAAAGGCCTGGAATACTCTGGTCCTCTTGTGTAAGGAACAACACAGAAATGACAAAATTTATCACACCCTTCTTGAATAGTTAAAAAAGATGATATTTTTTGTGATGAACTTTTTATTTTATCTAAATAATTAAATTTAGAAATAGCATCAAATTCAGTTTCCTCTAAACGTTTTTGTTTATCTAAATATTCCTCAATTTTATTATTTATCTTGTGATAAGCTTGTGGTCCAATAACTAAGTCAATATATGGTTCTCTTTTAAGCATTTCTTGATTTTCTGCCTGCGCAACACAACCAACAACTATTACTAGAGGTTTATTTTTTGATCTAAAATTTTTTTTTAAACGACCTATCTCATGGTAAACTTTTTCTTTTGCTTTATCTCTAATGTGACAAGTATTTAATAAATAACAGTTAGCTTCTTCAATATTACTAGTTTGGGTAAAACCAATTTTTTTAACTGTATCAAATATACGATTTGAATCGTACTCATTCATTTGACACCCAAAAGTTTTAATAAATATTTTTTTACTCATCTTTTGAGTTTATTTTAACTCCATATAACTCAAGTTTGTGATCAACTAATTTATAACCATATTTTTCAGCAACCTTTTTTTGCAATTTTTCAATATCATTATCAACGAATTCGATTATTTCTCCAGTTTTTACATCAATTAAATGATCATGATGTCCTTCATTCAATTCTTCATATCTTGCTTTTCCACCTTTAAATTCATGTTTGGTTAATATACCAGACTCCTCAAACAACTTTACAGTTCTATAAACAGTCGCAATACTAATTTTCGTATCAATCTTAGAAACTCTTTTATAAAGTTCATCAACGTCAGGGTGGTCTGTAGATTCCGACATCACCTTGGCAATTATACGTCTTTGATCAGTAAGTTTGACTCCTTTAGATAAACATTTTTGTTCTATTGTTTCTGACATAATCAATTTTAACTCAAATAAATAGGATTAATCAAATTTTTTTTGGCTTTAATTTTTTCACATAGTTCAGGTATATTCTCATATTTTACATCACTTTTATCTCCAAAGTCTTTAAAACTAAAACAATAATAATCAATTTTATTAACCAGATGAAAAGCTTTAACTATTGATAAAGAGTTTCTAATTCCCGCAAAACTTCCCGGACCTCTATTAACATAAATTTGATCAATCTTAGTTATGTCTAAATTTTTCATCATTAAAAATTCATTGATTAATATAGTAAGTTTTTCATAATTATTTTTACTATTTTCAAGAGACATATGATAATTAATATCATTATTAATGATCATTAAAAAAATTTTATCTTTAGTAGCATCAATTATTAGTTTACTCATTTTACAATTATTATTTACGATTAATTCTAATTCAGAAGAAAATAATAGCAAATATTATTCAAGTGATAGTGGGATTTTGTCTTTAATGTATCATCGATTTAATGAGAATAAATATCCATCAACAAATATTCAAATGGATGTTTTTAAAAAGCATATAGAAGCTATTAAAAACACCGGTTATAAATTTTATGATCCAAAATCTTTTATTAGTGAGTTCAATTTGCCAAAAAATGAAAAAAAGATTTTACTTACAATTGATGATGGATTTAAGTCTTTTTATGAAGAAGCTTGGCCTTATTTAAAAGAAAATAAAATACCATTTATTCTTTTTGTTTCTACAGAGCCTGTGGGAAAATTTGGATATATGAACTGGAATGAAATTAAAGAAATAGAACAATCTAAATTTGGTTATATTGGTCATCATTCTCATACACATGAATATTTAATTGATATGAGTGAAGAAGAATTCATGAATGATATTGAAACTGCAACAAAAATTTTCAAAGAAAAACTTGGATACTCCCCTCCAATTTTTTCATATCCATTTGGTGAATATTCTCTTTTTATAAAAAATTATATTTCAAAAAATTTTGATGTAGCTTTTGGGCAACATTCAGGAATTATTGATGTAAATAAAGATAAATATGAATTACCTAGATTTCCTATAAATGAAAAATATGGTGAAATTGAAAGATTCAAATCTTTAATAAATTATCATCCTCTAGAATATAAATCACTTAAACCAGAGGAAAAAAAAATTAGTAATAAAAATAATCCTCCAAAACTAATTATTGAATTTTTTGATAACCAAAAAAATATAAAAAATATTAACTGTTATTCAAATGATGGTGGGAATTGGAAGAAATCAAATTTAAGTTTTGAAAATAATATTCTAACAATTGATTTTGATGAAAAATTTATTCCAAGAAGAGGCAGAATTAATTGCTCATTAAATGATAATGGAAAATGGCGTTGGTTTGGTACTCAATTTGTAGTAATGAAAGACTAAATTAAACTTTCAAGTTCAATACTCGATGGAAGTAACTTTGCATCATCAAAATCTTTTAAGTTATTTTGTTTTATAATTTTTTGTAAAACATCAACATATTGATTTCCTGTTTCTGCGTAGTTATCAAGAAATTGTGAAAGAATAATACTGTCAAGTTTTTTACCAGCATCTCTTAACTGAGCTCGTGCTAGCCTAAAGTTTTCATAAGATCGATGTGTATTTAAATTTCTTTGATAAGCTCGTACTGATGCTTGAAGAACATTAAACTTCATTACTTTATGACCTTTGTCCTCATCAGCCTCTTTAGGTTTTAAACCTTCACCTGACCATGTCCATTGTCCAAAAAGAGCATTTCCTTCCTGAGCAAATCTTGAAGTTCCCCATCCCGTTTCTTTTGCTGCTTGAGCAATTGCTAATGAAACAGGAACTTCATCCATTCTCACTTTTAAAACTGATAAATCTTTTGAGATTACTCCATACTGTTTGTATTTTTTTTCAAGCCATTTTTTTTCTAATTGGGTATTGTTGCTTTTATTGATAATATTAAACAGCATTTTCCTATCTAACCTAATATTATTATTTTCTTTAAGAACCAAAGGTAAAACAATTTGAATAAAAAATTCTTTCCTTTTCTTTGTGCTTTCAATCATTTTTATTTCAGCAGGAAGAAGAGTTAATGCAACTGGTTTAACTAGCTTTGTTTCTCTCACATCATCTAATTTATAATCTGTATCTTCAAACAACTGTGTAATTGTAGAGGCATTCAGTCTTACAGTATCTGTTTCAAGGTCGTTTAAACTGAAAATATCAATTAGCAAATCTTTTTCATTTAAGTTTTCATCTGCAGATGTGCCGTTATTTTTTTTATTCAACGTGTAAGCCAAAATAGCTTTTGAATTGTTCTGAAATTCTTTATTATTTAAACGTTGTTTGTCAGTAAAGCTTATAATTGCAGGTACTGAGTAGAAAGAAAATATAACAAAAATGCTTGTTAAAAATATTCTTGGAATTGAACCAATTCTTCTATCATCAAAATATTTAAATATTTTTAAATTTTTTCTTTGTATTTTAAAAAAATAGAACTTTGATTTAAAAATAATCATTTGATTTAAAAGCCTTAAATTTTTTAATTTCAGATTAAACATTTAAATAGCCTCAACTTTCTTTACCTCAGGTAAATAATGACAGAGAAGATTTTGAACACCTTGTTTTAAAGTCATTGTTGAGCTTGGGCAGCCTGAACAGCTTCCTTGCAGCTGAACTTTTACAACTCCATTCTTAAATTCTTTAAATTTGATATCTCCTCCATCTTTTGCAACTGCAGGTCTTATTTTTTCATCCAATATTTTAACAATTTTTTTTTCAATATCTTTCAATTCATTATTATTTTCTTGTAAATTTCTTTCAATTACACATTCTTTGCCACTTAAATAAAAATCATTTATTAATGAAATTACAATATGTTTAATTTCATCCCACGAAAAATCATCATATTTATTAATAGATATAAAATCTTTGCCTAAAAAAATACCCTCAACACCATTTACTGATAGTAAATTTCTAATTAACTCATTATTACTTTCATCTTTTTTTGTTATTTCAAATGATCCTTCATTAGAGACTGCTTTACCAGGTAAAAACTTTAGTGAGTTTGGGTTAGGTGTTATTTCTGTTTGAACAAACATATTTTATATATAGTCAATAATTTTTAAATTGAAACTTGTTAATGTAATTATTCTAAAAACCAACTATATCGTGAATTTTTTTTACTTTTTTAGAGGCTATTTTCCCTGCTTTTTCAAAACCCTCTAAAAGTATTGTATCAAGATATTTTTTTTCATTTAAAAGTTTCTTAATTTCCTTTGATATTGGAATTATTTTCTCAACTAAAACTTGTGATAAGCTTTCTTTAAATTCTGAGAAGTTTTTGCCAGAAAATTCTATAATAGATTTTTCTAAATTAGAGTTTGTTAAACTCGAATAAATACCCATCAAATTTTTAGCTTCAGGTCTTTTTTCTAACTCTGTAATTGTTGCTGGTAATGCCAAAGAATCTGTCTTTGCTTTTTTTACTTTATTAATTATTTGATCTTGGTCATCCGTTAAATTTATACGACTTAAATCAGATAATTCTGATTTACTCATTTTTTTTGTGCCATCTTTTAAACTCATAATTCTAGAAAATTCTTTTTGAATCAATGGCTCTGGAACCTTAAAAAAATCTTCTACTTGAAAATCATTATTAAATTTTTGAGCAATATCTCTACAAAGTTCCAGATGTTGTTTTTGATCATCACCAACTGGTACGTGGGTTGTGTCATATAACAATATATCAGCTGCCATTAAAATAGGGTAGGAGTAAAGTCCAACGCTTGCTTTCTCCTTATCTTTACCAGCCTTTTCTTTAAATTGTGTCATTCTATTTAACCACCCCATTCTTGCCACGCAGCTTAATATCCATGCAGCTTCTGAATGTGCACTGACTTGTGATTGATTAAAAATTACACTTCTTTTTGGATCGATTCCACTTGCAACAAATGTCGCTACAGTTTCACGTATATTGTCTCTAAGTTTTTTAGGATCTTGGTTGACTGTTATAGCGTGAAGATCAACAACACAAAAAACACATTCGTTTTCAGTTTCATTGCTTAAGTCAACAAAATTTTTTATTGCACCTAAATAATTTCCTAAATGAAGATTACCTGTTGGCTGAACACCCGAAAAAATTTTTTTTACCATAACTTAGTACTTTAGATTAATATCTTCATATTTGAAAGCCTTGATAAATAATGAAAATAATAAATAAAAGATAACACATATAAAAACTGATATTATTAAATAAATTGATTTAAAATCAAAACTATAAACTAACTGATATTCAAAAATTATAATTAGATATTTAAATAATACGCCCATAACGATTGAAGCAAAAAATATCTTAAAAAATTTTATAAAAAATATTCCATTAAAACGAAATAAATTCCTCTGATATAAAAAAATAAATAATAATATCGAATTAATCCATGAAGAAATTGTCGTTGCTATTGGAATAATTATAAAACCTATGCTTTTAAAATAGTATAAGCTAATGACAACATTTAAAACCACTGAAATCAATGAAATATAAAAAGGAGTTTTAGTGTCATGGTTTGCAAAGAAAAAAGTTGAAAAAACTTTAATCAAAACAAAAGCTGGTAAACCAAATCCAAAATAATATAAGGCTTTTGCAGAATTTGAAACCGCAACTTCACTAAAGGAACCATATCCAAATAGTGCTGAAATAATTTCTTCTGACCCGATAAATAATGCAACAGCAGCAGGCAGACTTAAAAACATACTTAGCTCCAAGGCTTTATTTTGAATTTGCAAAATTTTATTTTTCTTTTTTGAATAAACGTGTTTAGAAAGTTGAGGTAAAACAACTACTCCTATAGCAATTCCTGCAATTGCTAAATTTATCTGATAAATTCTATCAGCATAATATAAATAAGACACTGCACTTGCTTGAAAAGAAGCAATAATAGTCCCTACCAATATATTTATTTGGGTTACGCCCGAAGAGAAAATACTAGGTAAAAGTTTTTTAAAAAAAAATTTTACTTTACTATTAATACTAAATTTAAAATTTAATTTTATGACATAAAATTTTTTAACAAATTTATACAAAAAAATAAGTTGTAAGAGTCCAGCAATCGACACTCCATATGAGAGATAATAAACCAGCTCATCATTCAAGTGCTTTCCAAATAATAAAATCCCTATTAAAACTAAATTTAATATAATAGGTGCGGCAGAAGCAGCAGCAAATTTATTATGTGAATTCAGAATTGCTGAAAAAAAAGAAGCTAAACTAACAAACATTAAAAATGGAAATGTAATTCTTGTCAATTGAATTGCTAAATCAATTCTATTTGAATCTTTTACAAAACCTGGCGCTATTAAACCAACAAATGCAGGCATAAAAATTTCAATTAACAAAACTAAAAAAAATAAACCTAGAAATAACAAATTGAAAATTTGATTTGCAAAAGTTTTTGATTTTGATTTATTTTTAACTAATTCTGAAGTGTAACTTGGCACAAAAGCTGCGTTAAATGTTCCCTCTGCAAATAATCTTCTAAAAGTATTTGGTATTCTAAAAGCTACAAAAAAAGCATCAGCCAAAAAACTTGTTCCTAGAAAGATAGCGATTAAAACATCTCTCAAATAACCAAGTAATCTACTAATTATAGTATAAAAACCAAAAGTCCCTGTTGACTTAACTAAATTCATAAATCATATTAGTCTTAATTTTACCCCATTTGTACACCTAATTAACATAAATGAAAAAAACAAAAATTGACCATTACACAGATAAAGAGGCTTTAGAATTCCATAGTCATAAAAAGCCAGGCAAGATAGAGATCATAGCGTCAAAAAATATGACCACAAAAAGAGATCTTGCTTTAGCTTATTCCCCTGGTGTTGCGGTACCAGTTAAAAAAATTAGTGAAAACCCAGATGCCGCTTATGACTATACCAGCAAAGGAAACTTGGTTGCTGTAATTAGTAATGGATCTGCAATACTTGGCATGGGAGATTTAGGTGCACTTGCGTCCAAACCTGTAATGGAAGGAAAGGCTGTTTTATTTAAAAGATTTGCTGATATTGATTCTATTGATCTTGAAATCGATTCAAAGAACACTGACGAAATTATCAACTCTATAAAAAATTTTGCTCCTTCTTTTGGTGGAATAAATTTAGAAGATATAGCTGCACCTGACTGTTTCATAATTGAAGAAAAACTTAAGGAAGTTTTAGATATACCTGTTTTTCATGATGACCAACATGGGACCGCTATTATCACTACCGCTGCATTAATTAATGCTTTAGATATTAATAAAAAATCAATAGATAAAATTAAAGTTGTTGTGAATGGGGCTGGTGCTTCGGCAATGGCATGTACTAATTTATTCAAAAATAGTGGGGTTCCTCAAAAAAATATTACAATGATTGATCGTACAGGAGTTATTTACAGGGGAAGGAAAAATCTTAATCAATGGAAGTCGGGCCATGCCATTGAAACTTCAAATAGAACTTTGGAAGATGCAATAGACAAGGCCGATGTGTTTTTGGGTCTTTCTGTAGGGGGTATCGTTACCAAGGAGATGCTCAAAAAGATGGCCAAGAATCCGATCGTATTCGCTTGTGCCAATCCGGATCCAGAAATCGCTTATGACGTTGCCATTGCAGCTCGTAAGGATATCATCATGGCCACAGGTAGAAGCGACTTTCCAAACCAAGTGAACAACGTGCTTGGGTTTCCATTCATCTTTAGGGGTGCATTAGACGTCCGCGCTTCTACCATCAACGAAGAGATGAAGCTTGCTGCTGTGAAAGCCTTGGCTGAATTAGCTAAGGAGTCTGTTCCTGTTGAGGTGAATATCGCTTACGGTGAGTCAAATATTACGTTTGGTAGGGATTATATAATTCCTAAGCCTTTGGATTACAGGTTGATCACAACTGTTGCTCCAGCTGTTGCGAAAGCAGCAATGGAGAGTGACGTAGCACGTATGCCAATTAAAAATTGGGATGCTTATATTGAAGAGCTCGATGCTAGATTGGGATTAGATAATAAGCTTCTTCAAAGCATCACC
>ENA-OWPI01005021-OWPI01005021.1-marine-metagenome-genome-assembly--contig:-NODE-5021-length-10282-cov-8.448016_pt1 | contig 10282 bp, 7 predicted proteins | sample MGYA00238138_ERZ651775 | MGnify/ENA primary metagenome ERZ651775 (study PRJEB26906, sample SAMN06265043) | marine metagenome | isolation source: Helgoland LTER site | place: Germany:Helgoland, sampling...
TAAAGTAGCATCTTAACCTTTTCCGGCCCAAGCGTTTTCACAAGCTGGTCAACTTGACCGAATAAGGGCAGGGTGATGCCGCTTTGCTGCGCCAGGTCAAGCGCCACGTCCATGTCCTTTTCATGCCATGTAAAATTCGTCGAGTCCCAGCGTTCCAGTGTGGTGTTACGAGCCGGACATTGCAGCAGAATTTCACGCATATGTTGGGCATTAATGCCATGACTTTTTGCCATAAACAAAACTTCATAATTCGCCACGCAAGCAGCCCAATGCATCATGTTATTGCAGGCTTTGGCAACTTGTCCGCTGCCAATAGTACCAACATGAAGAACATCACGGCTATAGGCCATCATCACCGGTTTTAGCTGTTCGACAACCGCCACATCGCCGCCGCACAAGGACAACAGATTGCCATCAACCGCACCTTTTTTGCCAAAACAGACCGGCGCATCGACAAAACCAATACCGGCCGCTTTTGCCGCCTTGGCAAGCGGTGCCATCGTGTCTGGATGACAGGTCGCCAAGACGGCTATTGCCGCGCCATCACTAAGCCCAACCGCCAGCAATTGCGTGACGACATCAATTGTCTGTGAGTCCGTTGCAACAGCAATAAAAAGCACATCGGCGCTACCAGCCAGTTCGGCGATATCAGACACTGCAACTGCGCGCGGATCAATCACGGCAAGTGCAACCGGGTCCAAATCAAACGCGGCCACATCATGACCCGCCGTTACAAGGTGCCGGACAATCTCACGGCCCATAACTCCAGTCCCAACACAGCCAACTCTCATCTCCAACACTCCTCTGGCCATCGGGCTCCCAGTCAATGAAACATGGTTAAAACCATCATAAAAATCCATCCTGGCGACCTAACAGGCCAAGTTTATCACATGGTGATCCCGGAGGGACTCGAACCCCCTACCTACAGATTAGGAATCTGTCGCTCTATCCTGATGAGCTACGGGACCATAAATCTCTTATGCCCGAATTTATAATGGAATGCCAGCCTACCAAAGTGGCGTTTTTTGCGGCTTTTCCATGCCATCATTTCATTTAATTATAGTGAGAAATTTTCCTTTCATTGACAAACTCAACGCTAGGGCGCATAAGTCCGCCAAAGATGTGGCGCGCTAGGGGCGATGCTACCTTCGCGAAAAGCCATGCGCTAGAAAACAAACCAATGTCAGATATGAATCAAGACTCTGCCGAAATTTCGGCACAAACACCGGCTGTCAACTTTGATAGTTTTGGATTACCCGAACTAATGCTGGCCACTTTGGCCCGCGAAGGGCTTGTATCCCCAACCCCCATTCAGGAAATGTCGATCCCGCTTTTGCTGGAAGGACGCGATCTAATCGGCCTTGCCCAAACCGGCACCGGCAAAACCGCTGCCTTTTTGCTGCCTTTGATGACGCATCTTGGCTATAGCGCCGCCGTTCGCGCCGGCCAGCCGCCAAAGGCACTGATCCTTGCGCCAACGCGCGAATTGGCAAATCAGATTGAGCAGAATGTCAGCAAATTATCGGCCGATCTGAATATCCGTCATCTGGCCGTTTTTGGCGGGGCGCGCTATGACGCACAAATTCGCGGATTACGCCGCGGTGTCGATATTGTTGTTGCCACGCCTGGCCGTCTTGAAGATCTGATGGATCGCGGCGCGTTTGACCCAAGCGGAATCACCCATTTCGTTCTTGATGAAGCCGATCATATGCTTGATCTTGGCTTTTATCCGCCAATCAAGCGCATTGCTGGCAGCCTGCCACGCAACCGCCAGACAATGCTGTTTTCGGCAACCATGCCGCCCGAGATTGAAACGCTTGCCAAGCAGTTTCTAACCGATCCGGCACATGTAAAAGCCCCACAAACCGGCATCACTGCCGACAAGGTAACCCAGCGTGTAACCTTGATGGCCGAAGGCGATAAACGCGACCGGCTTTGTGATATTTTGAATGAACAGAATACCGGCCAAAGCCTGATCTTTGTCCGCACTAAACGGCGTGCCGATGCATTGGCAAAATTTATGGAGGTTCGCGGCTTTGCTGTTGATGCGCTTCATGGTGACATGCGCCAGACCATGCGCCAGAAGGTGCTTCGCAATTTCCGCAGCGGCCAGTTGCGTGCCCTGATTGCAACCGATGTTGCCGCGCGCGGTATCGATGTTGCTGGCTTGAGCCATGTGATCAATTTTGACCTAACCGACACGCCTGAGTCCTATGTTCACCGTATTGGCCGTACTGGCCGGGCCGGTCTTGGCGGTTTGGCAATTTCATTTTGTGCACCCGATGAGCGGAATAAGCTTGGTGCGATTATTGCCGCCGTTGGCCCGCGGGTTGAGCTGTTTGAACTTGATGGCACGCCGGTAACTGATTTCAAAGCTGGCGGTGGCGCATCGCGTGGTCGTGGTCGCCCGCCGCAAGGCGCGCGTGGCCGCAATGACCGTGACCGTTCAGGCCGTGATGATCGGCGTGATGATCGTCCAGCAGGCGGTCGTGGTCGTCCAGCAGGCAAACCCGCCGATGTTGATCGCCGTCAAGCGCGGCCAGCCGGTAGCGGCCGTCCTGAAGGCGGCAGTCGCCCAAACCGTGATGCCCGTCCAAACCGTGATGATCGCCCAAGCCGCGATGATCGTCCAAATCGTGATAGTTTTGCAAGACGTGATGATCGCCCAAACCGTGATGGCGGCTTTAAAGGGCGCGATGATCAAGCTCGCCCAGCCCGCGGCGGCAAGCCGTCATTTGGTGATAAGCCCGCACGCAGCAGCAAGCCATCATTCGGTGATAAGCCCGCACGCAGCAGCAAGCCATCATTCGGTGACAAGCCAGCTCGCAGCGGCAAACCAGCATTTGGTGACAAGCCAGCCCATGGCAGCAAGCCATCATTTGGCAGCAAGCCCGCCTTTAACAAACGCCCGAATTTTGGTGATAAGCCAGCGGCGCAAAAGCCAGCATTTGGTGACAAGCCAGCTCGCAGCAGCAAGCCATCATTCGGTGAGAAGCCAGCCCGTGGCGGAAAATCGGCATTCGGCAGCAAGCCCACCTTTAACAAACGCCCGAATTTTGGTGATAAGCCAGCGGCGCAAAAGCCATCATCCGATCGCGGCAATGATGGCGCAAAACGCGTATCACCTGCCCCGAAACAGCGCGTCGGCGCGGCACGGCCAAGCCGTAATGCCACGCCGCAGGGCGGCCAAGGCACATTGAAACGCCGCCGTTAACTCGGCCTAGACAATTGACAAAAAATAATTTAGCGCGGGATTGGTTTAACCTATCCTGCGCCAAAAATGCCGTTGGACAGCAAAAACAATTGCTGAGCCGGCACCCATCGCCAGCAGCGCGTAAAACCACGCCCCCATCATGCTAGCGCCACCCGCATGATCAAGAACATAGCCAACCACCGGCCCGCCAAGCGCCCCGCCACCAAACCCAATCATGGAATGAACCGCCAGCAATGCCCCGCGATCATAAGCATCGCCAGCCTCAACCGTTCCGGTGGTCAAGGCGCCTGAATCAAGCATGATAAAACCATTATAAATCCATAGACCGGCAACCGCGATCCAGACCGGCCCATCAAGGCTAAAGGCAACAATGACGCTGACAAGCGCCGTTGCACCGCCAATCAACGCAATCATACGATGCCGCCCAAAAGCAAGGCACAGCCTCGCCCCAAGCAAAGAAGCAAGCATGCCTGTTACCGTAATCAGGCTTACGATCATTGTGACTGTTCCGATCCCCATGCCGCCGTCGGCGCGGCTGGCCAAAAATACCAAAAGCGCGAAACTCCATGTTCGAAAGGCAAATAACTCATAAGTATGGGTGCCATAAGCAAAGATATAGCCAAGCGCGATAGGCTTTCGAAAAGCTGGTCGTAAATCCAAGGGGTGGCGTTTCGTCTTCGTCGCTGGCAAGGGCGCGACTGGACAGGGCTGAACCAAAAACAGAACCAGCATTGCGGCAAACATTGCGCCCCCCGCCCCAAGATAGGCCGCCAGCCGCCAATCGGCATAGGCGAGCAGAACCCCCATCAAGCCGAATGACCCCCCTGTGCCAATCCCAAAACAGGCGGTATACCACGGCACCGATCGAACCCGCATGGCGTCATCTAAACGCGCATTTAAAATTTGCAATCCGGGCATATAAGTGCCAGCAAGACCCGCCCCAACCAAGGCCCAGCAAGATGCCGCCGACCAGAAATCATGCGCCAATAAGGCAAAGCCCAGACAACCAACAATCCCAAAAGCGCATCCACCCAAAAAGATCAGCTTTGCATCAATACGATCGGTTAGGCCAACCAAAATGGGTGTTGCCAACAAATAGCCAAAAAAATAGGCACCACTGACCAAGCCGATATCGGTGTTGCTAAGACCCCACTCACGGCCAAGGCTTGTTAGAAATACCGGCCAAAGGGCAAAGCTAAGCAATGCCAAAATGCCTGCAAGGCTGACAAGACTTAAAAGATGCGTCGGACGATCGCCAGATATCATTTATCACCAACCGGTAAGCCAAGAGTAAATCATGCTGTTACTACCTTGCCAAGCAGCCTTGCCGAGCTTTCTGGCCATCATGACGCAAGGCAAAAAAAAGCACCGCATGTTTCCATACGATGCTTTTATAAGCTTATTTGGCTGGCTTAGCCACCAAGGAACAACCGGCCAACATCTGGATTTTCCAGCAAGTCATTACCCATATCGGCAATAGCTGTTTCGCCTGAAACCAGAACATAGCCAATATCCGCAAAGGCGAGGCCCTTCTTGGCATTCTGCTCAACCATGATGATGGTTTTGCCATCCTTTTTCTGCAAATCATCCAGAATCTCGAACACCATATCGATAAAGCGTGGCTCAAGACCAATTGACGGCTCGTCAACCAGCAGAACCTGAGGCTGCATCACCAATGCCCGTGAAATCTCGAGAAGGCGACGCTCACCACCTGACAGAACGCCAGCAGGCTTGTCACGCCGATCAGCAAGACGGCTATATTTATCAAACACCATTTCGGCAGCCGCTTTCGCTTCGGCCGGACGGTCTTTCAAAAAGCCACCCATCAACAGATTTTCTTCAACCGTCATTTGCGGAAATACTGACTTATCCTGAAGGATATAGGCAATGCCTGCTTCTGACAGTTTTTGTGATGGTGTCAAGGCGGTTACATCTTTTCCATCAACAACAATTGATCCGGAAAAAATATTGGTAAAGCCAAAGATCGAATGAAGCACAGTTGATTTACCAGCACCGTTCGGCCCAATCAAACACAAAGACTGGCCACGACCAATGCGAAGGCTGAAATCATGCAAAATTTCCATTTTGCCATAGCCTGCCCGAAGGTTATTAATGCTAAGATAATTGTCTTTATTGGCCAGCTTTTCCAATTCAGGAACTGTTGGTGCATTGGCCGCAATCGAGGCAGCTTCACGCGCTACCTGATCAACCGACATCACCACATCAACTGAACCACCACCATAACCGCTGACGTTCTTCTTTCCTTTTTTGACGACTTTGGCTGGTGCCTTTTTAGCAACAGCTTTCTTCACTGGCGCTTTTTTTGCGGCAGCAGCTTTAGCTGGTGCTTTTTTCACAGCAGCTTTAGCTGGTGCTTTTTTCACAGCAGCTTTAGCTGGCCCTTTTTTCACAGCAGCTTTTTTCACCGGGACTTTTTTCACAGCGGCTTTTTTAGGCGCAGCAGCTTTAGATGCTGGCTTTTTTGCTGTTGCCTTTTTTGCCGCAGCAGCTCTCGCTGCGGTCTTTTTTACCGGTTCTTTGGCCATTAGTGCCCTCCAAGATACGCGTCAATAACGCGTGGATCATTCTGCAAATCTTCTGGTTTGCCGCTTGCCAACATCTTGCCGTTTGACAGGCAGTAGATATTCGAAGCTAGATTCATGATTACCCGCATATTGTGCTCGATAACGCACAAGGTGATGCCAAGCTCTTCATTGGCCCGTCTTAACCGATCGATCAAACCATTGATCAAAGTTGGGTTAATTCCGGCAGTTGGCTCATCAAGAAGAAGTACCTTTGGGTCGTTCATCAATGCCATCGCAAATTCCAACAGCTTTTGCTGACCAAAGGACAAATCGCCCGAAATCAGATTACGCTTGGAATAGAGACCAACAAATTCAAGTAAATGCTCGGCACGATCGCGGATTTCACCACGACGGCTTGCAAACATTGAACCGCTTGATCCCTTGCGATGCGATACCGAGATCTGCATGTTATCAACACAGTCCATCTTGCTGTAAATACGGGTCTGCTGAAATGTCCGTAACATGCCAAGCCGCGCGATGTCGCCAACGCGAAGTTGCGAGATTTCCGTGTCGTCGAACTTGATCGAACCAGTATCGATAGGATGATAACCCACAATCGAGTTGAACAATGTGGTTTTGCCACAGCCGTTCGGCCCGATAATCCCAGTGATTGAGCCACGCTCTACTGTCATTGAGATATCAACGTTCGCCTTCACCCCTCCATAGGATTTGGAAACATTATTAACTGCAATAATTGGATCAGCCATCTATGCCTCCTCTTTCGCTTGAATGTTTGACTGGTCAACAATTATACCGAATTTTTCTGGGTATTTCGTTTGCAACCAGCCCATTATGCCCTGTTGGAAGTAAACAATGTTTACAATAAGGATCAAGCCAAGAACAACCCATTGCAAGCCTAGCAAATATGTCCAAGTTGCTTCTTTGACAATATGGAACAAAATTGCGCCAAGGACTGGACCCCACAACGTTCCTTTGCCGCCAAGAAGCGACATAGCGACCATGAAGATCCCGAATGTGGCAACTGGGAACGCCACCTCAAGAGGCTCGATATATCCCACCATGTTGCCAAAAACAGCACCTGTGCAGCCCATGAAAAACGCAGCGATTGCCCAACCAACCTGCTTGTAACGCAAAGTCGGAATTCCCATCGCTTCAGCTTTATCTTCGTCATCCCTGATCGCATTGGCAGCAAGCCCAAATTGGGTTTTAAACAGCCACCGAATTACAAAATGCGCAAGAACGGCAAGGACAAACAAAAGCACGTAGAAGAACAAGGATCGATATTCAATTGGTAGCGGCAGAAATGGCATTGCAATTCCCGCACCAGCGCCAATGACCTCAATCGTACCAGCAATTTCGCGAGCGGCGACTGCAACGCCAAGCGTTCCAATCGCAAAATAAGGCCCTCTCAATCCGAACACACAAAACCCCAATAAGAGAGCGACACCCGCACATGCTATACCAGCGACTACGACCCCCAAGGCTAGTCCAGTGTAGTACTGAGCCTCGGTAAAAACAGGCTTAATCGCGCCATAAGATGCGGTGAACTCTCCTAAATCGTAAAACATCGAGACTTGAATGGCCGCTGATACATACATACCAACACCAAAAAAGGTAATGTTCCCGAGCGAATTGTAACCCATTTGACCGCCAGTGATATCCCACGTTGTGGCCATAAGCACCATCATCCAAAGAACAGCCATTTGCATGACGTAATCAGGAAAGGCTATTGGGCCAAGAATACCAAATATGGCCAAACCTATATATATTAACTTTTCATTCATTTTACCGAACCACCTGTCTTTGCCGCCGTAATTGGATTTGACGCCACAAAAGAACACTAATCAGAACAAAAACCGCGGAAGCGACTTGCCATTCTGCACCAGCAATAATTCCCGCATACTGCTCAACCCATCCGAGAACAAAACTCATCCCGATCACGCCAGGCAAATTACCCAGCCCAGCGGCAGTCACAATCGCAAACGTCCGAAGTGAGTAAACAATACCGTAAAAAGGCTGCAACACCCAAATCATTGAAACAAGGACGCCAGCAATGCCACAAATGGCTGAGTTTAAGGCAAAAGTAAGCATGTAAACTTTATCGGTATCAATACCAAGAACTCGAGCAGCACGTGCATCTTGTGCTGTCGCCCTAATGGCCTGACCCGTGCGAGACTTCGTCATAAAAATCACAATCGCCGCAGCAAAGCATCCAGCTAATAGAAGTGATACAATTTTGACCAATGGAACCGTTACAAAGTCATCAAACATCGTCATGATGTGCATGTGGGAGTCAACGGTCTGCACCTCCGGGCCGTAAATGAGGTTCATAACTTGTTGCATGAACAGCGACAAGCCAAACGTCGCAAGCAGTGAAACAAACATGTCATTATCAATCACCCGCCGGATGACCAATTTATATACCACCACCCCATAAACATACATAATTACCGCAATCACCGGCAATGCGAGGATGGGATGAAACCCGTTGTTATTCGCCGTAAAGGCGAGATAACCACCCATAATGACAAAGTCACCTTGGGCTAGATTTTTCACATTCATTACGCCCCAAACAAGGGCAAGCCCATATGCGGCAAGTGCGAAAACGGCGCCAATGAAAATACCATCCAATATCATTTGGACATTCATCACCGGCGCGTAGACAAATAGGAGTTGCAAATTATCGAGCATGATTTGCCCTCATTACTAAGAATTGACAAGAAAGAAGTGTTTAATGTTTTTTGTTTTGAGTACGTACCACAGACACATAAGAAAAGGAAACCCTTCGAAAGGGTTTCCCGCGTTTTATGTTGTAGTGAGAGGTTACTAGTACGCAGCCTTCCGTGGCACTGTCATGTCGCCGTTAGTCACGATGTTCTTATAGCTGCCGTCAGCCTGAATTTGACGGTAAAACATTGGTTTTGCGATGTTGTTGCCAGCTTCTGAAAACTTAACCGGGCCATAAAACGTATTCATGTCAGTCGCCGAAAGCGCGTCACGAACCTTGTCACGGTCAAAGCTATTTGCACGCTCAAACGCATCCTTGAACACGAGAACAGCGGCAGATGCCTGTGCTGTCTGGTAAGGAATGCCTGTGTTGTACTCAGGATATGCGACTTTGAAGTCTTTGTCATATTTCTGAGCATCGCCAAAAATCGGCTCACTGTTGGGCAGGTTTGTAAGCCACTGTGTTGGACAAAGCAGACCGTTAGCAGATTTTGGAAACTTCACATGAACCTTTGCAGCTTCACAGTGAGTGATCGCAATGTACGGAGCCTGGATTTTCATTTCTTCAATCTGACGAGCTGCAGTGGCAGCACCCTTTGAATGGCCGGAGACCAGCAGAATGTCTGGCTTCAGCGCCTTGAACTTGGTCAAGGTTGCTGACATGTCTGACAAATCGGCAGGCAATTTGTCATCAATCACGATTTTCATGTTGTATTTTTTTGCAACATCAAGAACACCGGCACGAACATCCAGTGAGAAGCCGTCATTTTCAAATGCCATACCGATACGCAGATCCGAAGGGGCTTTATACCCAGCCTTTGTCCGCTGCGCGATAAGATCAAGAACCGGCGCAAGGTAGTACTCAGATGTCGACAGTACCGCAAACATGTACTTGTAACCTTGAGTGAACAAAGAACGGGATGCGCCCTCAGCCTCAACCATTGGTACCTTGTACTTCTCTGTTACAGGGGCAACAGCTTTTGTCATTGTTGTACTGTATGGGCCGAGCATAAACTCCACGCCATCCTGCTTAACCAAGCGCTCGGTCAGCTGCGACGCACGTGACGGTGTTGACTCATCATCATAATAGACAACTTTCATTTTGTAGCTTTTGCCACCAACCTTAACACCGCCAGTGTCATTGATACGCTTAACCGCGAAATCATAACCTTTTTGCGTGTGAAAACCGTTAGTCGAATATTTGCCAGTCAATGAGAGTGACGACCCAATGATGATCGTGTCTCCCTCAACTTTGGCCATTGCACCACCGGCAAAACCAGCAACGCCAACGGCAAGGGCAGCACCCAACGCTATCGGTAACTTGTTATACATTCTTAATTCCTCCCAGAATTGAACATTAGAGCTCGGCCTCAACTTGCTCGATTTTGATCAAGCCGCCAAGTAAGACAGCCTTATTAAAGTGAAAAATCATACCAGACGCAACACAAACTAGCCTCGAGTCCGCAATTAATCACCAGAGTTGCAACATTAAGATTGAAAAAGCCTTCATTCTGGCGGATTACCCCACTGACTTTCTATTATCGAAATTAGAGCGAAATCAGACTGGAACGTTACCTTTTAGAGTTATGCGATGCAATAACCGGCGATATCCATGATAATCATTCAATGGGTAATGCTGCACGCACCGATTGTCCCAAAAAGCGACATCACCAACCTGCCAACGCAGCCGGCATTGAAATTCGGGCGAAATCTGATGTGTGAACAGATAATCCAAAAGCCCGCGGCTTTCCTCTTCGCTCCAGCCATCAAACGCAACCGTATGCGCTGCATTGAC
>ENA-OWPI01005023-OWPI01005023.1-marine-metagenome-genome-assembly--contig:-NODE-5023-length-10282-cov-2.767565_pt1 | contig 10282 bp, 9 predicted proteins | sample MGYA00238138_ERZ651775 | MGnify/ENA primary metagenome ERZ651775 (study PRJEB26906, sample SAMN06265043) | marine metagenome | isolation source: Helgoland LTER site | place: Germany:Helgoland, sampling...
GAGAGATGCGTCGGCGCGTGCACGGGAACGGGGTGGGCGGCGTGTGTTACCAACAGGAGGTACCTCAGGACATTTACTAACTCTGGCGCGCAAGGCAGCATCACATGGTTGCCTGGTGACGCGGTGACCTGCTGCGGTCGCGGGGCCTTCTTGGCGGTCATTTACCACGTTGGGGAGCCCGATCGGAACGGGAACCAAAAGCTGGGATACACCCTCATTGATGTGCAGGGAAATCAGCAAGTCGACAAGGGTGAAATTGCCGCCATTCAGGGGAAGGCAATCTGGGCAGGTTTCAACGAAGAGTTCATCCTGACGGTCATGGACTCATCCGGTTTCGTCTCCGGCCTGTACTCTTCGTCTTGGGTCCCTCTTCTCGACACCCTTCCATTGAAGAAGAGCACCTCTGACGTCTTCTGGCCCGTGACAGCCATGGGTTCGAAATTCATCTGCGTCCCTCTCAAGGGTGGCAACGAGCACCCAGAAGTCCTCCGCCGTCCCGTGACGACCGCTCTGTCTCTCCGCATGCCCGTCGCACGACAGGGAACGCTCTCGCTATCCGCGCCCATGGAGGAGTGCTACGTCCGCACATCCCTCAACCTGCAGCAGAAAAACAAGCTCCTCGACTACGCCCCCGCAGACCTCGCCGATGCCATGCAGCAGCGGTACGAGGAGGCAACGCGCCATCTCGATAAGCTCACTGCGGCCATGCTGAAGGATTGCCTCGAAAACGGACGCGTCGATGCTGCAGTTGACATGTGCTCCAGGTTCCTCAATGAACAGTTCATTGACTTGGCACTCAGGATGGCAGATCAGTGCGGCTGGGGGCAGACTACCATTGACGCTTTCGTGCAGAGGGTAGAGGATATCAGGTATGATAACTTCGGCGGGGTGGGCGAGGAGGAGAACGTCGATGAGTTTGTTGGTGGAGAAGGAGAAGGAGAAGGAGAAGGAGAAGGAGAAGAACATGACATGCGCCCTCAGGAGGACAATGACAATATTGTTGAAGGGGAGGAGCCAAACCAGAACTCGGAGGAGGAGAACCTTTCACCATCCGCCTCGACATCTGGCGCCGCTAAGATCTCCCCGGAGATGTCCTCCGTCAACAAGAGGCCACTTTCTGACATTGGACCCCTTGCCAACAGCGCTGTCACTGATGACATGGAAGGCGAGTCAGATGGCCAAGGCGAAGGCGATGGCGATGGCGATTATCCCCGTCCCGCGGAACACACGAATAAGAAAAAGAGGAAGAAAATGTCCAACAAATTCGCCAAGAACATTTCCACCCTTCCCTCCCAGGGTCCCGCATCTCCCAACGCCACTGCCTTGAAAGAGAAGAGAGCCGGTGCTCTCGACTACATCGTAAACTCGACCCCTGACAGGGCGATGATCAGACAATCGACTTTCAGCAAGAGCGCAAAGAAGAAAATTAAGGGGAGCAAACGCATCCTTTAAATCCTTTAATCCTTTAAATCGTGTGCCCCCCCCTGCTCAGTAATACCAGCAGGGGTACAGGGGCACAGGGGAACTGGGCAACTGGGCAGCTGGGCAGCTGGGCAACAGGGCACAGAGAGAGAGAGGAAGAAAGAGCGAGAGAGAAGATTGAACAGGGTGGTATTTTAACGCGCGAAGATGAAGAAGGAAAAGAAAGAAGGAGAAGAAGAGGGGGTGCATGTGTATGTGGGAGACGTGGAGACGTGGAGCGTTGAGCGTTGAGCGTTGAGCGTTTATCATTTAGCGTTGAGAAGCATTGGTTGAGCAGCGTTGAGCTGATGTATAATTAGTATAAAAGGGGAGCAGAAACCTTGACAAAAGCTGAAATCACTGACGATGCTCTGCCGTTTGAAGGCTCAACGCACACACACAGGCAAAAAGACTTTTTGTGCTTTTTCTATTCCTCAAATCGCTATTATACCTTTCTCATCCCTCGAGAATACAAACTTAAGGATGAAAGTCATTGCCCTCTCTCTGATAACCTCTGCTGTCGTCGCCTTTGTGCCAAGGATTCCGACACCCTTCCTAGGGAGACTTGCTACTTCTCCGACATCTCTTTCCGCATGGAAGGCGAGTGAGTCGTCAGAGGAGTTCCTAATTGCTCCCTCTATTCTGGCGGCGGACTTTGCTAACCTCGGAACTGAGGTCGATACCATGCTCAGTGCAGGGGCAGATGTTGTACACTTTGATGTGATGGACAATCACTATGGTGAGTCAGTAGTGGCCGCTCTTTCTCGCCCTTCGCGGGCTCCCCCTCTTTCCCGTCACCTGCACCTGCGCCCCGCCCACCACCCTACTCACAAACGAACAAATGTTTTATTTTGAACAGTTCCGAATCTGACGATTGGTCCAATGGTCTGCTCTGCACTGCGCAAAAACGGCGTGACAAAGGACATCGACGTGCATTTGATGGTTGAACCCGTTGACGATATGATTGGCGCGTTTGCCGATGCTGGTGCGTCGTACATCACCTTTCACCCGGAGGCAAGCAACCACGTTGATAGGTCACTCAGCTTGATTAGGGAGAGAGGGTGCAAGGCAGGGCTGGTCTTCACCCCGAGCACGAGCTTGGATTATGCTAAGTACGTTCTCGACAAGTGCGATATCATATTGCTCATGAGCGGTAAGTGGGAGGATACATACGTGAATGTGAGAATTGTGTTCTGTTGTGTTTGTTTTCTGTCTGTTGTGTTTGTGTTCTGTTGTGTTTGTGTGGTGTGTGGTGTGTGCTTGACCTAACATCTTCCCCACCTTATTATCGTAGTCAATCCTGGATTTGGTGGCCAGTCATTTATCGAGGGTACTCTCGATAAACTCAAGGAAGCCCGCAAGATGATTGATGATTCTGGATACGACATTCGTCTTGAAGTTGATGGTGGCGTCACCCCTGGTAATATCAAGGCAATCAGGGATGCTGGAGCTGACATGTTCGTGTCGGGAAGCGCTATCCTCAAGGAACCGAGGACAGAGGAGGCCTACAAGGCTACGATCGACTCAATGCGGAAGGAGCTCGCCTAATCGTTTTTTGCGTTTGGTATGAGTAGGAGCTAGTGTGATCTTTTTGTAGCTCAGAGTTGTTGAGAAAGTAATTTTAATTTTTTAGTTAGTGGGACGAAGGTTTTGTTTGCAGCGGGTAAATCTAACTACTCTTTAACTACTCTTTAATCATATTCAATCTACACCCAACATGTCTACATTATCAGCGTAGTATCGAAGGTCATCGACCATCTTCTTCTGGTACGGCCCTGCCCTGCAAACGGGACACAGCTGGATTTCATAAATGTTGAAATTTTCAAACGCTTCCACGCACTTTGTATGGAACGTGTGGGAGCAAGACAGGATCACACGCTTGTTGTCATTGTCCTTGTCGACATCGGAAAGGCAGATGGGACACTCGCAGTCGCCCCTTTCGTCCGCCTTGGACAAAATGGTGAGCCACTTTTTGATCGAAATAGGCCCCCCTTGCGTTTCCTCCTCCTCTGCTGGAGCACAAGTTTTCATCGTGGAAAGCGGGACAGACTGAGTACCCGGGTTAAATACCTCACGGCTCATCTGAAGACTACGGTTAAACTCGGCGAAAAGGCTGTCGATACTGTCTTCGTGAGCTTGAAGTGTGTCGAATAACTTGTCATTAAGGCTGCCAATTTCACCGGCATAGAAATCTCTCTTTCGCCCAGCATTGACACCATTGTTCGATTTGTAATGTAGCCTAAGTTTCGCTTTGAAGTCGCTTTTCACAATCCAGCGCCTTATCGCGCTTTGAACCACTACACAACTTTCCTGCCGCTTAATAAAAGAGCCAATTGAGGTTATCTTTTTCTGATAGCTGGCGTGCCGACAAACAGGACAGGTTCGTTCCTTGGTGCGCAGAAAGCGCTCAAATGATGCAATGCAAGATCGGTGAAAAGTGTGAGAGCAAGACAATATGACTTGCTCATCAAGTCCAAACGTTTCGTGACAGATAGCGCATGCCCCAGACGCATCTCCACGCTTGATCGCTTCATACTCAAGGTTGTCCCAGTCTGACTTGCTGAGTTTTTCTTTTGGCTTTGGCGCTAAACCACGGAGCTGTGCTAAAGTCTGGTTGATTGCAGTTGGTGCCATATTTGTTATAATCGTGTCAGGCTTTTCAAGCCCGCAGGCACGGCAACACAACTCTCCGCCTTCATTGATCAAGGTGCAATTGGTGCAAGTCCAATTTTGTGTTGAGCGACGCTGCATTTCTCGTTCGCGCTCAAGAGAGGAATTGGTTATTCTATTTCTAGGTACGCCCGTAGTTGAGCTGACGACTTGCGACGAGGCAGCGTCCCTAGCGTTAAGGTTGTTGCTTGCCCTGCTTGTGTCTCGATTTCGTATCCTTAGTTTCCTGGTATTTGGGTTGGTGCCAAATCCACCGCCCAAGTTCAAGCTTCGCATGAGCTGGTCCTGCAAGGCAGCAGAATTGATCGTGGCTGATGACGGTCCTTGGTGGGGATTCGTTTCCCCCCGATTGGGGCGAGACACCCTTCGGAAGTTGGACATTTGAATGGGATTTGAAAGTCCGAAGAGGAGTATTAGAAATGAGCCAGGATTAATTTGCGGTAGGATTAAGGTTGATGACGAAGGAGGGAGGTGATGTCGTGTGGTTTAAACATCCGGTGACTTATTAGATGCTTGTCCTCGTCCCTCCTCTCAAATGATTTATTTGGAACAAATTGTTCTCCTAGCACACATTTTTGGCCTCCAACAGTTATAACCGCTCTCAAGGCGGTAAAGCGTCAAGTATCTCATCGGGAGTGCAGCTTTCAAACAGATAAACGACACACTGCTTGTTTTGGCACATTCTGTGCGTTCCCCACCAGCCGTAGTTTGTTTCCTCTCTTCTGACAGGGGGAGAACCTTTAAAAGGGAGGAATGTTCACTGCAATGACCCAAACGGCACCGTTTCGCGTTGCATTAACGCCCCCCGGAAGTTGCAAAATCACAGACCTCCAGATCCGTGCCTATGTCACACTGCCTTCATCAATGCGTGAACTCCTCTCCTCATTGACCCTCTCCGATAGCGCGCGCGATCGTGTCGATCGTATGAAATCGTTCACAAAAAAACAGCGCGAAATGATGCGGGAGCGGAGGATTAACGTGATAAAAAAGCTCAAAAGCAAATTTCCAAGGAGGAGTATAGATATCAAGGCTGCTGATCCTTCGTGGTACAACTCAGAGGGATTGCCGCTCTCTGCCAGGGACGACAGAGGCCGATTTATAATCCCGTGGGACGAGGGGGCATGCGACAAGAAATTCACAGACTTTCTGAAGTGGAGGTGGGAAAGGTTTTTCAAACGTGATCCAGAGCCTGAGGGGAGGGAAGAGATGCCAATGGTAGAATTTGTGGATTCGGAGGGCCTCCTGGGCGGTGTTGAGCTCACTTGGATCGGCCATTCGACTTGTTTCGTGAGAGTGGGGGGGGTGACAATTCTGACCGACCCCGTCTTAAGCCAGAGGTGCAGCCCAAGCCAGTATGTAGGAACTGAGCGGTTTGTCCCTCCTGCAGCCACCCTCGACGACCTACCTGATGTCGACGTTGTCTTGATCAGCCACGACCATTACGACCACCTAGATTACAACACGATATTAGCCCTTGGGAAGTCTTCACCGAGTACTTTATTTTATGTGCCCATGGGGACTAAACAGTTCCTTGTGGAAGACTGCAATATTGAGCCAGAGAGGGTGACAGAAATGGAGTGGTGGGAGGAGGCTTCCTTCCGAGACGGCGACGCAAAGATTGTATGCACTCCTGCGCAACACTGGTGCTCCCGAACTCCATGGGATCGGAATGCGCGGCTGTGGTGCTCTTGGGTGGTTGAGGCAAATGATGCCAAGGGGGGCATGGTGGGGATTGGGGATGCCAAGCAGATTGGAGATGCCAAGCAGATTGGGAAGAAAGACAGCGAAAAACCGCTCAAATTTTTCTTTGGTGGTGATTCCGGGCGACCAAAATACTTCCCATTGTTCAGCCTTATAGGGGACAAATATGGACCATTTGACCTTGCGGCACTACCAATTGGCGCCTACTCTCCGACTTGGTTCATGCAATCTGCTCACTGCAGTCCTTTGGAGGCAATAAAGATGCACGGTGAATTGGGGGCAAAACAGACTGTGGGAATACACTGGGGCACGTTCCCACTCGCCGACGAGGTATTTTATGAGCCGGCCCAATTGTTGAAGGCGGGCTGTGACCAGGCTGGCGTATCTTTTGATGAGGATTTTGTCCTGCTCCGCCACGGTGAAACTCTCCGTGCAGGGGAAAACAACGATACTACAAGAAAACTCGCTTCTCTTTTGTGAATTTCTGTGCGTTTTTTGTGCGGTGCGCGAGCGGTGTCTTTTTTCGTCTGTGGGTAATGTAATGAGAGCTGCTGTGAGCTGTGAGCTGAGAGCTGAGAGCTGAGAGCTGAGAGCTGAGAGCTGAGAGGGGAACTGAAAAGTGGAATGAAATGAGGGAAATGAAAGAAGGAGACGATAAAAAATGTAGACAGACACATATGTTGCCCGAGTTAACGGCCACAGAACTGAATGCCGGAGCAAACAGGCACAAACTGTTTCGTAAAGTGTGACTGACAAGACGGCTTTTTTAGGCGTTAAAAACCCCTTCGTTCTTTTCTTTTCTTATATTGCTCCCAACCTAAATCCCTTCACGACCGTCAGCTCCTCGTTGAGCAAAGTCATCGCATCGTCCATTAGTAACTTATTTCCTCTTCACCAGCGTCGCACTCAACCAGTCCAAACCCTCATACAAACCATCTCCAGTAGTGGCACAGCACGCCTGGATGTACCACTGGCGGTAGCTTGGGCGGAGGCCATGCAGGCCGAGCTTGTCGGTCATTTCAGCTGCAGACATGGCATTGGGGAGGTCCTGTTTGTTGGCAAAAACAAGGAGGATGGCGTCACGGAGCTCATCCTCATTCAGCATTCGGTGCATCTCATCACGGGCAGCATCAACACGGTCGCGATCGTTACTGTCCACAACGAAGATGAGGCCCTGTGTGTTCTGGTAATAATGGCGCCAGAGAGGTCTGATCTTGTCCTGGCCTCCCACATCCCATACAGTGAAACTAATGTTCTTGTATTCCACCGTCTCAACATTGAAACCAATAGTGGGAATGGTGGTGACTACCTCTCCAAGCTTCAGTTTATATAAGATCGTAGTCTTTCCGGCGGCATCAAGACCGACCATCAGGATACGCATCTCCTTCTTCCCAAACATGCGCTCCCACACTCGTGAAATGTTAAGACCCATCTTTTGTTGTATTGATTCGTTTGTTGTTGCTGGGTAGTGGGGCGGGTTTTCTGATTTGTGATGGTGCTGAGAGAGAGCAGCAGAGGAGTTTGGGCTGTTAGTAGGGGAGGAGTAAAAGGAGTAAACGGACACAGGAAGAAGCTGATGGGGAGTGTGGCTACAGCAGCTTCGCCAGTTCAATTGCGAGGGATCTCTGCTGTTTCGCAAGACAAGCTCTCAGGGTGAGCACAAGTTGGAGGCAATAGCAAGAGGAAAACAGGCCACCTGCTCCGAAGAAACTTCCACCAAGTACACCCTGGAAGCCGAAAAAGGCCAATATAATCCCAGACCATGCCACAAACGGATAATGGGTGTTCGTCTGGTTACAGCCTGGTTTCTCATTGTGGTGGCAGAAGTTTCAAACAGCGAAAAAATTGAGGCCACAGGATCTTAAACCAACACGAACATCGCAGGAACAGAATTAAAAATAGAATCAGGCTTACCTTTAAGGTAACATAAAATAGGGGGGGACTGAAGGTTGAGGGTCGGGGAGGGGGCGAAGTGCTATTTTCCGTGCCAAAAATTTCTCGCTTTAGCTAATTATAGGCTTTCTGGGCTGCCTTACAATCTCCGTGAGTGCTAATTCACAGATTTATCGGGCTAATATCAGTTTGATCTCAACTTATCTCCCGTGACATCTGGGTGTCTCTGTAAGGTTACTCCCCCCTGCCCTACATAGGTGGCCAGGTAGCATTTGCCTTGTTTGGTTTATTGAGGCTAGTATAGTGTTAGCGTAAATTTTCGGGTTTTACTCGCAGCAAACGTCGCTCGACACCCTCTCCCACTTGGATTTCACAATCTAAAATTCTGAGTCCCCCCAAACCACCACCACTACTCAAAGGAAAAAAGTTTAGTCACCCGGCACAATCACGGACGCGAACACACTTGCGCGCACTTAGGTGCATAGGCGGCTCGGGCGCGAGGGGGGTGGGCAGTAAGCGGTTGACTACACGACAACGACAAAAGCAAGGTTTCAGTGAAGCACAAGGGTGTCAATGTCAATTTCAATGTCAATGTCAACGTCAATGTCAATATCAAAGCAACATGACAGTAGATCAGGGTTCCTCCTCTTTGCAACGTCGTCTATATTCATACTTTCCTACCACATTTACCATCGCCTCTCAAACAAGCTTGACGTTAAGGAGAAGAAGAAGAAGAAAACGTCGATGATCGCAACGGGGACCAATGGGAGCGAACCAGATTCTGCCAAAAGAAAGAGGGTGCGAAAGTCCAGACGGTCCCTGGACAACGGCGTGACTTCCAAGTCAACAAAGATGACTTCCAGGTTATCCTTTGAGGTGAGTTTTGATGTTGTCATGTTGTCATGTTGATGTATAATATTGTCATACCTCCTCCCTCACCACAACACAACACAACACAACACAACACAACACAACACAACACAACACAACACAACACAACACAACACAACAACAAAACACATGGCTGACTTACCTGCTGATGCTGCTCTCATGAGAAGTGTCTAGGTTCGAGCGGTGATTCTCATCCTCCCTACTTCTGTTCATCTTATTTCCGCTTTGGGAGTGGCGGGGAGGATTGCTGAAGTTGTTAATGTTGCTATAACTATTACTAATACTATTTCGGCCGACATTAAAGCAATTGTCATCGGCATCCTCAGTGCGAGGGTAAACCCTCGGCAGACTCTCAGGGAAGGCAGCAAATCGGAACGGTGCAAGGGGTGAGGCCGGAGTTTGAGGGGGAAGTGTGCTAAATGCGGACGCAGCGGATGATGTGACTGCCCGCAAATTGTAGGATGGTCCAGCAGGAGACAGTGGAGGGGCGTTAAAAAATTCATTTGTCTCAGACACTGACAGAGAAGCTTCCACCCCGGCCTGTATTGTGTGAAACAAAGTGAGAAAGGGGAAGGGTAAGAGAGCGGCAGAAGCGGGAAGGGTAAGAGAGCGGCAGAAGTGGCGATGTGGCGGTCACGGCTGTACGACACAGAGAGCGGCATTTTGCGCACGAGCGCTGGCCCCACGCCACAACAACACCTCACCTGATGGGCGATCTCAGCTATTGAGAACTTCTGGTCTAGCTGCGCAAAGGTCCTGGTCGCAGCATCACTGTCGCTGTGCATCATTTTCTTATGCGGAGGGGCATTAGGAGTAGATGAGCCGCTGGATGCGTCATCAGGGGTGGGGGGCGCTTGTGCTTCGTAATTGTTGTGAGAGTGGTTCTGGTTCTGGTACTGACTGTGGTTCTTTGTGCTTTTCTTAAATGTAGACACCGAAGGGGTTAGCCACGGAGCAAACGCCGTCAGCGTGCTGTGCGACGAGTCCTTCCTGTTGTCTCTTTCCTCGTTAATGTTGTTGCTGCTATTACCGTTCTCTTGATACTCGCTCGGAAAGAGGTGTGTCTCTTCTTTAACTGCCTTCCCGAAATTGACTTTCCCCTTGTTGTTGTTGTTGTTGTTGTTGTTCGGTGCGCCCATGGAGCCAATAGAATACGAACTTTGCCCCACACTACTCCGAGAAAGACTGCTGTCATCTACTTGGTAAGCCTGTCCGTGCAGAATGCTTCCCTCACTTGTGCTCATGGAAGAAGGAGAAGCTTGCCCCCTCTTCCGTTTTGGGGATTGAAACTTCTGTAGGATAGGTTTCGTCATTGGTCAGGACACGGAAGTGCCGGAGATTAAAAGGAGGAGGTCAACCAGAGGTATTTAGGGGGGCCAAGAAAAAGGAAGAACGAGGAGAGAGCCCAGACAAGAACGGAATTTTTTCCGCGCTAAGAGTGTTGGTCGAGTGTAGCAGGCCACACCGGCCAACTAAAAAAAATTGACGAAGGAGTTTGTATGGTTTGTATGGGGCTATCGATTCAAGGCACTTTTACTAGCTAAATAAGCGCAAAATGAGCTACAGAAATTGGGCTTCAGATCAGGCGGCAAAAAATTCAATTTTCAATTCCTATGGTCAAATCAACAACATATCACGTATCTCAGTGGGAAAAAAGTGTGCGGAA